>WNFI01124387.1_pt1 | contig 21433 bp, 26 predicted proteins | sample 5400471 | NCBI WGS metagenome assembly WNFI01 (sample SAMN13153348, study PRJNA577476) | soil metagenome | isolation source: 100 cm saprolite on Douglas fir-dominated hillslope | place: USA:California | collected 2013-09-17
CTACAAACATCATCAAGGATCTACAAGAATCTACAAGTTATATAATTTTCCTCCACCCAAGTCCCTTTTTGAATGATCATGTAGCTACAAGCTTTTTTTTGCCTTTTAGGCATAGAATACAACATACAAACACCCTATCTATTAAGCTATCACTAAATTAGCTGACCAGCCTGGGAGTACCTCAGATTCATCCTATCCCCCAAAGGACTGTAGATGGACCCTGCAAAGGTGTCCACAATCCAGGAATGGCCTGAACCATGAAAGGTCTGAGATGTACAGGCATTCCTTGGATTCACCAACTTCTATCAGAGGTTCATCCATGACTACTTGGAAATGACCCTCCCCCTGAATCACCTCTGCAAAAAGTCCACCACTTGGCACTTTGGTGCAGAGGAGGCCAAGGCCTTCCAAAACCTAAAAGAGGCTTTTGGGTCCACACCAGTCCTAGCCCACTGGGCCCCAGACCTCCCAATGATGGTGGAAATGGATGCATACAACTGTGTGATTGCAGGAATCCTCTCAGTCACCATGGAAGATGGAGAAATCTGACCAGTAGCCTTCTACTCTTGCACACTACAAAGTGCCAAGTGGAACTATGATACACACAACAAGGGACTCTTGGCAATATTTGAAGCATTCAAATCCTGGTGACACTTCTTGGAAGGTTTGGCTGCAGCCATTGACATGGTAACAGACCATAAGAACCTGGAGTACTTCACCTCCAGCAAAAAGCTCACCAGACACCAAGCCAGGTGGTCCAAGTTCCTATCACAGTTCAACCTTAGGATCCATTTTTGACCCAGAAGACTAGGAGCTAAACCTGATGCCCTAACACAGCAACCTGATGTCTACTCTGAAGACTCTGCAATGGACTGCAATATGTGACCAGTCCTCACACCAGAACAGCTAGAAGAACCACACCTAGCAATGCACTTAGGCACAGCTGGAGAGATGGAGCAGATGTTATCAGAGGACCTGGATCACAGAGCCCTTATCATGGACATCATCCAAGTGGCCAAGTCAGATCACCTAGCCCAAGAGTTGCACAGTAAACTGGGAATCTCAGGCTGAGCAAAAAGGATCTCAAGATTTTAACTTGAGACAACACTATCAAACATCTTCATCACAACCTTCATGGCATGACAGACCACATTCATTCACTTGAATGACAGCTGAAGGAGCTGTTGAATGCTCCACCTGAGGACAAGCATCCACAAAAGGTGCCAAATACTCATTCATTACAACATCCAGTCATCTGGGACTTGCCAGAAAACAGGCCCCCCTCTTCCTTTCCTTCCACTTGCTTCCTCATTGACTGGACCCTCTCCACAGAAGGTCATCCTGTATGTTGAGCCACCATCCCTTCAACCAGATGGGTACTCATGGTTTATGTCAAGACCTGTGTCAAGTTCTGGTGAGCTCCAGTGAAGTCCAGATTGGTGAGTGATGTGGAGTGTGGAATGAAGCTTTGTTGAGTTAGGTGCATACCCAACTTTATATGTTGGCTCACCAGTCACTGTGGCCTGTGGAATGTCAGAGGATGTGTCAGAATTGAGTTGGAGTTCAAGTCAGAGATGGATGGAGATGATGCATTGAGCACAGAGAGTTTGTCAGAGTGACAATGGATAAAAGCCAGAAAAATGATGTCTTAGTTGATTTTCAGACTGGGGTTACTTTCCCAGTGCTGGTTGGATATATATACAATTTTAGGTACTAAATATGATGGTGCACAGATGTGAGCATCTGTGTTTACATCCCAACTCTGGTTGCCTTATTTGGCCTTTTGTTTTGATCCATCAGAATGCTTCTGGGATCTATGCATCTGGTCCAGGGCCATGGGAAATAAGATAAGTCCAGCAAACTCTGGTATGTGTTGCAGATTGTGACAGTTCACAAGACCTGAAACTGAGTGGCTTCACTTGCTATCATTTTGGCAAAACATACCCATCCCAGGGCAGTTTTACCCAGAAGACTTTAACCAAGGAGTCTCCCTATGTGGGTGTACCTGGAATGTGGGGACTGATCCATTGTGCCAATGGTGCTACAACTATTTTATTAAACCATTTGTGAACTCTCCCAACAGTTTCAAGTTCCTTGTTGACATTAGGTACATTGACAAAGAATATGCAAAATGGTTGCATTGAGTACACCCCAATGCTGTGACATTGTCCCAGGAATGGTACAGCATCAAACACATCTCCACTGGGCAGATGAAATCACTCACTGAATCAACATGTTGGTGTCAAACCCTCAACTCACCAACTGTGTCAACACAGGAGGCTTACATTATCTTATTGTAAGCCTATGGCAAGTGCCTCTTTTCCCTGAGACTCACCTTCAAAAAGAAGCCAAGCTCACTTCAAAAAAGTTAGGGAAGTTGAGGCTGGCACCTAAAACACCTATGCCATGGATGTCTTCTTCTCCTTCTTCATCTCACCCTGCACCTCCTTGAGCACAACCCATGCTCAGGTCTAGTCTGCCTCCTCCTCTGATGGGGCAACTATTGTTTTCAGATGGTGACAAGGAAATGGCTGACACAACTAACCCATCATATTCATCTCTATCATCGGCTCTGTTGGCACCTAGCACTGATATTTCTTCAAGCCCTATTCTGCTGCCACCACAACCCACCACTTCCTCAAGCTCATTGCCTGTGTCATCTCTTCCACCATCTAGTTTGTCTTCAAATACAATTCTGCCTCTGTTGATGCCACCACTGCTGCCATACTAGATCAATGTATTCATTGATCACTTACTGGTCTGATTGCCACTCCTCAACAGTCTTTCTAGTAATCATTCTATCTTCTTGGGTTCATCAACATTATTGTCGACGATCTTACCATGCTTTATAGATGTCAACACCCACATCAGCCCTCCTGTGTGCTCCCAGGTCTCTCAGGTCGCTGGAGCATAAGCATGTTTTGCTGATGTGGTTCTCTAAACTGGTCTAAAATGGTGTCTAAACTGAAAGTCTATCAGATCTGGCTCATGAGCTTGGTGGTCTGGGTATTCGGCTTTCGAATTTGAACCGGCACGAGGAATCGCTGGGTGTATCCAATTACCCTATACCGATCATTAGTTGAGTAGAATCCCGCATCATATACCCCCGATTTCGCACGTCAACTCAGTAGTCTGCAAATTCGGCTTTCGAATTTGAATTTGAATGGAATCTACAAACAAATGATAATTCTGGACGTGATATCTGGACACGATATCGGGTACGTTGGATATGGCATTAGAAGTTTATGATGTAGGGCAACAGACGTCCCACTGGACACGATATCGATTACGTTGGATATCGGGTCGCAGATGAGCAATACAGTGATGAACGGAATGGTAAAAGGCACCAGTTGATTTATTGATGATTGACGGGCTGACAACCCAAGCGTGATGACCCAAGAATCGCTACCGAACCGGAGGTGGCAGGAATACTTTAACATCCCATTTAGGACGACCAAACGCTGATATCCATCATTGAGTGCAGGGGTAAAATTTGACCTTTCCACTGGCAAGTGGTTATATCAGCGATGTTATCTGTGGAAAAGGACGATAGAGTCGTTGGCGACACATTCCCTGATGAAGTGATAGCGCACGTCAATGTCTTTTGTGGTGCTGTTTATGGGAAGGGTCCCTTGCCAGTAGTTGCGCACCGATATTATCAAGTAAGAGGGAGATCAACTGAGACACGTCCTGTTTGAGATCACGCATGAGTTGTCGGAGACAGATCGCTCCGAATTCTTAGGTGACCCTTGTGGACGCAACGGCCTCGGTGGAGGACTGACACACTGGATTGGAGCCTGGAGCGCCAGGACAGCCCCAGCCAGTAAGAAGACTGCACCCAGAATAGAACGACCAGTATCAGGCCGGTCCACGACGTAGTCGGAGTCGACGAGGCCGTGCCGGGAGCTCAGATGCAAAATATTGAATACTGAACAGTGGCCTCAATTGTTCTGGGAATCGTTACAGGGGTAGTTCTGGAGTTTCAGGCTGTCGAAAGGTTTTCTAGGCCCCGACCCTCTCAGTGAGCTTCTGAGATCTTAGGCCCGTTCTGTTGCAGCGGGGCATTGCCTTAACGTCGCCGATGGAGGTTGACTCGAAGATTCAGAATCGTGATAAGGGAAAGCAAAAAGAGATGCCTTCGAACAGAGGCACCCAAGCCAAAAGAAATTCGAATAAAAATAAGCTGGACCCGAGATTAGAGTTCAAGAGCCTTCAAAGACAGTGTATGAGTTCACCTCCAGAGTTACCCAGCATGACAAAGTCGAGAAGATTTTGAGACACGAAGTAACAGAAGGATTGATTCATGGCAACCAGAACTCTTTCAGTGTGTACTTCCATTTGCAATTAGACGCTCCCACGGCATTTCCACGCCTATGGGACTTTCCGACAGCACTTCAACAGGGTATATAAATTTGATCATCATCGAACGATCGTCTTCTAAAACCGCGATCTTTTCAAAGTCATGTCAGACCGCAAAATTTTCCCTCTATTTTGCATGGGAAACCCTCTTTTAGACATCCAAGTGACGAATGGTGGAACACTTCTGGAGAAATACAATCTCAAGGAGAATGATGCTATCCTTGCCTCACCTGAGCAGATGTCCATGTAGAATTATCCCCGATACTCTTGTCAAAATCTAGCTAATCTAACGTTAAACAGCTATGAGGATGTAGTCAAAGATTACACGCCCATTTTTGTTGCTGGGGGTGCAGCCCAAAATGCCGCAAGAGCAGCAGCAGTAAGCATAGAAACCATTAATTATTACTCAGTTTTCCCGATAGTGTCACGCAGTACGTACTACCACCAGGATCTGTTGTATACACTGGTTGCGTCGGCGATGACGATCTAGCGGACCAATTGAGGGAAGCGAACCGGAAGGAGGATGTTGAAAGTGCTTACCTTGTGAAGAAGGGCGAGAAAACTGGCGCTTGCGCAGTGGTCCTTACCGGTGTTCACCGGTGAGTGTAGGTTAATTGTCAGGTAGCATCTCTTTCACTAAAAATTTTGTCAAGGTCCCTGGTGACGACACTCCGTGCAGCTGAGATGTTTGACTCATCGCATCTATCATCACCTGGGATAGCGCCATTAGTAGAAGGCGCGACCCATTTCTACATCGGAGGGTTCTTCCTCACCCATGGCGTCAAATCCGCCCTCATCGTGTGCAAGCAGGCATCAACGGCCGGGAAGACAGTCATTTTGAATCTGTCTGCTCCATTCCTTTGCCAATTCTTCAAGGTTCAATTGGAAGAAATATTTGCCTACGCAGACGTTATCATTGGTAATGAGTCAGAAGCCGCTGCTTGGGCAGAAACTTCCGGTCTTCCCGTGGGTGGTTTGTGCCGTTGACGCTAGTTTGGTAGCTTACTCGAAACATTTGGGTCTCCAGAGTAAAGAACTGGACGAGATCGCTACAGCATTAGCAAATTTACCCAAGGAGTTCAACGCCGGGAGGACAGTCGTCATCACCAACGGCGCTGAACCTACGACTATTGTCACTTCCGGGTCAACCCCAAAGGAGTACCCTGTGCATGTGCTGCCACCGGAGGGCATCGTTGATACAAATGGTGCAGGAGATGCCTTCGCTGGGGGTTTCGTGGGCGCCCTGGTCTTGGGTAAGTCGGTTGACGAAGCAGTAGAAGTTGGGCACAAGTTGGGAGCGATGTGTGTTGGACAAGTAATGTTTCTTCATGACAGATATGACGAATAAGGACTGACCTTGGGTTCACAGGTCGGACCGAAGCTCAGATTTCCGAAGGAGAAAGTGCTGTAACTAGATAAAGACATTTAATCCCTATGGGCACATTTTACCGGATTATGGCTTCAGTCTTCATAGATAGAATGTACGTTGCTTCTCAGAAAATATCTCCTTGCCTTCTACTCTACCGTTTGGTTCCTGGTGATAGAACTCGGGGAATTCCAGCAACTGAAGCGCCTCCTGAACGATATAGTATGAAACAAACTACATGAGGGACAGATGACACCACAACAGATGATATATGATGCTTACTAGAATCTAGCGAGAACTGAATTGAACCGGTATTTGCCGTCTACCTTCGCTTAATCTGTCAAAGAATGGCAGCAATTCCAGCGCCGATGGAGGGCGTACAGGCCACACCTGCAGACCTTGCTCCCCTACGCATGGAAGAGGTAGTCATGCAAGAGGAAGGACAAAGCGCTTCGCCTACTGTGCCACAAGACGCATCAGAGACATTGTACATTTCAAACCTCAACGAGAGCATTAAATTACCTGGTATGCCCACTCCAGCTGCATCGAAGCCTCGAGGACAATATTAAGGTGCTGAGTTGTATATGGCTAGTGATGAAGCAGGTGCTGAATGGTTTATTCAAAAACTACGGTCTTGTTTTGGATGTAGTATTGCATAAGAACCTTCGAATGCGTGGACAGGCTTTCGTGTCATTCGCTGATGTGGAGACGGCTGTTCTGGCACGGAAAGAAGTACAGGGTTTTCCACTATACCAGAAACCAATGGTCAGTCTTCATATCATGGACTCTGTGCTCATCACTAGAATTTGCTAATGGGGATGTTATCTTGGTCCTTTTGTAGCAACTTGCGTTCGCGCGGACACGGTCTGATGCTGTCATCCAGAAAATTTCTCCCGAGACGTTTGAGGAACACAAGAAGACACGGTTAGAATATAAACGTGAGCAGCTAACATTGCTCAATCCTTCCTTCGTCCTGTTAATGCAGGCATCTGATTATCAGGACAACAGCGCTGGAGAAACCCACACAAGCGAAAAGCGCGAGCCAAGCACAATGCGGGACAAGGTACGTCGTATCACCCATATCTAATAATACCAACCTTACCCCCTTTCTTCTCAGCTGAGGGTCTCGCTGCCCCTGCTCCAAAGCGACCTGCCGTCCAGATGCCAGATGAATACCTTCCACCAAACAAGATTCTGTTCTTGCAGAATCTTCCCGAAACGACTACGCAGAAACAGCTCATGGAACTTTTTTCGCAGTATGCAGCCTAATTTCTTTGTGCAATGTCTCGGACTAATATGCGTCTCCTTAGATATCCGAACCTACTCGAAGTTCGTATGGTGCCAACGAAGAAGGATATTGCTTTCGTAGAATATACCGACGAGAAGAGCTCCAGTGCCGCGAAAGATGTGTTGCACAACTACAGACTCGACGAGGAACACAAGATCAAAGTAAGAGTCCTTAATAATCACATTCCCCTTTGCTCCACTTTGTGTTTCTGTTTTATTGACATCACGAACCTTAGATCACCTTTGCTCGCAAATAAGGTTTTCCTTTTGGCTGTTCGTCGTGCCCTAATTTCCATAGCTTCAATTACTGAGATTCGTGTACAATCCATTTCCTGTAATTTATCGAGTTTGAACCTTCTGGCAAATGCCCGCATTGTCGTGACATCTCGGGTTCTGCCGTAGTTCCCTGATATTGTGTCACTCCACACGTCACTCAGCGACTTTCATCCAACCTCTGTATTTCGTTGCACCAACACCCTTGGACGCAACCTAAACATGCCGAACAGTCATCCCATGTGGCATTGCTACGAGGTAAGCGCTTGTCGTCCCCTAATGTCAAGGATTTATCTGAAACTCCGATTCCCCCTGTGTGAAGTGCAATGCAGAGATGAGGCCGTTGATGGTTAGCTGGCCGGAGTTGACGGCGTCCCATTTAATCCCTGAACGTTCCTTCAGGTGCCCGATCCGCATTGTGCCAGCTGTAACAGCACGTTTGTAGAGATGGTAAGAAACACACGGATATCTTCTACCTCGTACACTGTGATATCTCATTATGATCGCTGCTCATCATGCATGTTTATTTCCCTCTAGATCGAAACTTCAGAGGATGACCCTCGTAATTTCCAAGTCGATGTTCCTCACCACCACCACGATGGTCCCCTTGGCACGGCTCCATTCGGACCCCAAGATGATGGTATAGATCAGGCTCACCAGATGTTCCGACTTCTCATGGGTGGCGTAGGAGGCCCTCAACGCCGTATGTCCACTCGCATTGATCGACGAAGTGGGAACGAGGTTCCAGATAGCACAGGTGACTTCCGACTAGGGGGTAGTCCGTCGTCTGGGACTCGCACGTCTGGATTTATCTGGACGTCGACCGGCGGCGGGAGGCGATTGGGAGGCGATGGTGGCAGTGGCGGTGGCGGCCCTGACACTTTGCCGCCCTTTGCGTCTCTATTTCTTGGTGGACCCTTGTCACCAGGCGGCGCTAATCGAGAGCATGAGGAGAGCGGCGGGCCTCCCCCATTCTTGAGGCATATTATTATGAGCGTATTGGGAGGCTCTGGAGGGAGTGGTCAATACGGCGACTACGTCCTTGACAACGAAGGTTTGTAATAAGCGCCCATTTTTCGCAATTGTAGATCAATATTTGATTATTCTGTAGCTTTGGACCAGATATTGACTCAGCTCATGGAGCAGTCTCAGGGAGACAAGCCAGTGCCAGCACCCGAAGACATGATTGCGAGGTTACCCCGTTCCCGCGTAAATGTAGGCAGTACGTATTTATCCTATGCATCCCTTAAGAATTCTGTTTACTTTACTTTCCAGGCAACTTGCTCCAGCAAGATTGCGCAGTTTGTAAAGACTCATTCGAATTAAAGCAAGAAACTTTGTCCCTACCTTGCAATCATACTTTTCATGACGAATGCATCCTTCCTTGGATCAAGCAGTCTGGGACATGCCCCGTTTGCCGCTTCGAGCTTGTTCCCCAACCGAAACAGGGTGGACATGGCGCTCGTCCCAATGGGAACGGTGGGAACGGTGACTCGACTGGTAGCAGTAACGACGGGAATAGTGGACAACCAGATTCGACATCAAGGACGTCCAACTCGGAGCGACGTAATTTCATACCTGGCAGCTGGCACTTCTAATCGACTCATTGTAACTCTTCGTTTTTTTGCCCTGTTGCACATGATGCGATTCGGACGCTTCTTGGTAGACTCTGTCGAATCCTCGCCTTTCTCGATCCCGGCGTGACGTTCTGCATACTATGTACTATATAATGTAATGGAACTTTGTGATCCAAAATGCATATGCATCATAATCTGCAATTATTTGACCCCTAGCTTATGTGAGCTTCTCGGCCTTCTCAGCTACCTTCTTCGTCATCCTTTCCATGTTCCTCTGGCCCCTCATGCTGTTCTTCCACCGGCTATTAATCTCTTCAACTGTGGCCCCCCTCTCCCGTTGTAGCAGAGGGACATAGAGCGCATCATCTTTCGTTTCCCCGCCTCCTAGGTCGTACACATACCCTGGAGTTTCCTCATTCACACCTCCCGAAGCATCCCTCGGGGACTTTCGACGACGGCGTGGCGATTTCCCACGTTTTCGAATCTCGCTTACTTGTTGCGGCTGCGTCAATGAAGTCGATGGATGAGGCAGTGGCGTGGGGGGGCGGCGGCGAGGTGGCGAGGTGCAGGACGCTTGGAGGAAGAGTGTGGCAATGGATGTTCGGATGAGACTTTGAGTCCACTCCTTGTGCAAGGCATGGAATAGGTCAAGGCTATCTTTGCTGTGACGCGGGATACCTGAGAGTAGTATTTGATTTGCTTGTGAGTGTGAGGATGAAATTGGGAGAGGCTGCGGATGAGAAACTTGGTTGTAGGGATGTAGTTGAGGGAGAAGGTTGCCTGCATCGTCTTGCCATGCGACGTCGGCCGGATTGAACGAACAATCCCATAGGACTAAAGGGAGTGAATCTGCCATCCTGTACACCGGCTTCGTTTCAACAACCGGAGACTGAGGCGTCGACTGATTGTCAATAGGTCTAGGCTCTACGCTGAGCATCGCATTTATAACATCCGGATGCTCGAGACCCGAACCGACAAGGAACAATATTGCCATCATATGCCGGACCTGGTGATAAAGGAATGCTGTGCCGACGAGGTCGAAGACATACACACCTGGTATCGTGACCGAGGTGTTTGACCGCTCTTCAGGGAAGGTATCATCACACCAATTCTGAAAAGGCTCAATAGTTGAACGCAACACTGTTCTTTTGTAGTTTGTGATTTGTTTTGTAGGATCTATCTTGCAGAAATTCCGAAAGTCATGCTCGCCGAGAAATTTCGAGGCAGCATGTTGCATAATAGAGATGTTGTTGCGTGAGTTTGACCCTGGGGTAAAAATATATTTGTAGTGCCGGTATTTGCATGAGAAACGAGCGTCAAAGTCATCAGAGACTGGGGACCAAGCAAGAATGCGAATAGTTGGAGGGAGAATGTGGTTGAGTTTGTGGATATAAGGAATCTCACGCTCCTGAGACTCTGATGAAGTAGAATCCTCTGAGCTACCGATCCGAGATATTTCTTCAACAGATTCTATCCCAATGGTTGGATGGTCTCCAGATGATAAAGATTCCACCGGGACACTGCCGAGCGTGGTTTGTTTCATGACATTAGATAGAGTTCGACGGCGAAGATTACTTCGAACCCGAAGAGCTATGACTTGACCAGCAGCGCTAACGCCACGATCCGTTCTTCCACAGCGCGACCACCCACAACCTTCAAGACCCCCAGCGGGGTCCACCAATCGTGTCTTTACCAACGCATCGAATAGCACCGATTCAACCGTGGGAAGTAGGGTGCGACTTTCTTGTATAGCTAGCCCACTATAGTGCCATCCAAAGTAGCAGAAGCGAAGCGCTATCTTTCGTCGAGGATGCAAGGAGAAGTCGAATGATTTTTTCTCTGTGCTGGGAGAAGAGCGGCTGTCAGGTTTAGGACTCGGTGATACGGCCTCCAGACGTGAAATGAGTTCTTCTCTAGATAATTTTGCGTAGTCTGTCATTTTCCTTGAGGCGCGACTGAGCTGGAGCAGTGCAGATCGTGGCATTCATTCGTCGAAACAAATGAATGGTTGAATTTGACTCACCGTTTGTGAATTTGCAATCCCTTTCACGTCATCCTTGACGTCCTATTGCATTTCTCTCACATGCCACAGACTTCATGCGCTAGTTGCACTACTTATCTTTGAGAACGACGCACTCGATGGCATGAATGATAGGAAGTTAAACCATTAGCCTATCGTTCACGGGTAATCTGGGCCCATTCACGACGTTTTTATCGTGGACACGCTACGTCTTCTATCAGAGGATTCCATGTTAATGTTGTATCATCACCAGGAATCATCTCTTGCAGAATGTGGTCAGTAGTCTGCTTGATGACTTCGTCCTTCCAATACGCCTCGCCGTCTCTTTTGAGCTGTCGAATCTCGCGATCGGGAATGGTACATACCACGTACTCGAGTCCTAGCATCGCATTCATATTTCTCGAGTCATCGATTCGCTCACAAGAAGTCGTCATCGATGGATCAAGTAACCTCGTTATTGAAGCCAATGACTTCCACAATACATCAAGCTCAGTAAATGCCTATGATGACACGGTGATCTACCTCCAGTCTAGCCAGCTAGTTCTCCCAGAGTTCGTTGACATTGAATGAAAGACATTCTTCCCCCTTCCAAAGTGACGAAAGAAAGAATCGTGGAACGTACCACTCATGCCGCACAACCACACTCCGCGGACACTTCTAGCAGGTTACACATGTCTAATTTTCTCGTGGTACCAATATATTTCTCGAGTGATCTGGGGGCTAGGACGGTCTACATCTCCATTAGGAAAGCGTTTCTTGGCTACACCTGGCCTCCGCCACTGCAGTGCAACTTGGGCCATTTTGCCGGACCTTAGAGCATGCTTTTGCCAACAGGGCATGTATGAAGGGTGGTGTCATGAGACCGTGATAATGAAGAGGCCGATGTACCTGAACTTCTTGACCGTCCAGTCGAGAGGTAAGAACGACTGGGTGCGGAATTGACTGACATCGTAGGGCCTGGCAGCAATGACGTTCCACTCGAAGTGATTGCGCCTGGAGTTTGCTGCGGGTTACTAACGACGGTTGGACTGGTGATTTGGAGACATTTTCAGGATTCGTTAGGTAGATGAATATGGGGGCCGGATAAAAGCCCCCCAAGATTAGGGAAGCGAGTTCCTGATAAATCTTGGTGATAGACACTGCTAGTAGAATATATATGATAAATGTAATATCTGTCCACGTTGATAGGTTGTGGCCGTAGAAATACAACATTGGTGATCTGGCGTAAGCGTTCTTTGCACAAAAGCGAGGCATGGTGCAATGGTGAGTAATAAGAGTGGACAGTGCGATATCGCGCGTGATAATGGTGATGGGAACGCCCTCCGGCTGCGTTGGGGAGGATAACCCCACGCCAAAAAATAGCCGAAGGTGAATGGGTTGGCGTAATGGAAACTACGCAATAAGATCAGTGCGGGCCCAATGGTCCGGAGGCCGTAACAAGGCTCACACTACGAATGATAAGCGCCTCGGTGTTGCTGTGAATTAGGAAACGAGAGGTGACGTGAATGACGTTCAAGGTGTGGAGGAAGGTGCTGCTGACGAGGCTGATGTGGTTGATGCGATTGTGGCGGAAATGGATGATGTTGTGGCGGTTGCTGAGACTGCTGGTGCTGGTTCTGATAATCCCGCACCGCGACCTCGAGGTTATTGACTTCCTCCGTCAAGTCCTCGACGCACTCGTCCAACCACTTGATGTACTCTACCGCACGAAATAACACGCCACTCTTCCCCTTTCCTCGCGTCCTTCCTCTCGTACCCTTCCCCTTTCCACGGGGCGGACGTGGCGGAGCTGGACGTAACGCGGCATTTGGATAAGGTACCAGCATATTTGTGAGGGCCGCATATCCATCTCGAATGGTATTCCGTCGTCTTTGCTCGGACAGTATATGCCGTACGCGTTTCTCTGGTGTGCTAAGAACAGGTTTTTGCGGACGCCCATTTGCTGAATGAGCTGGTATGCTACTTGGGTGTTCCCCAATAGAACCTGTGAGAACCTGATCTCTCGGGCCTTTTTGGCCGTCATCCGGGCCTTCGTGCAGCAAGTTCACGCTAGGCTCTTGAATCTCTTGTTTCAGCGCTAAAGTGACGACAGACGCATGATCAGTTTGCGATCGAGATGGCTCATTATATGGAGTATTCAGGGCTGAATGACCACTAGCCGCTGAATGGGGATCAGTCGGCGAGAAATGTCCCGAAGACGGACCAGGATAAGTTTGTGGTGGTGCTGATGTATAGACTGGACTCGACAATTGAGACTTGGACGGGCGTGACGGATTAGTTGGGGAGTGAGCGCGAGGAGTGGATACAGCATGAGCAGCAGGCGAAATATGTTCGGTTGAACTATTTAAGGGTGGAGATCGAAGACTTCGACGCAAATCGGTACTGCCCCCTGGAAGTTGACCGGCGTTGAATGATGGTATACCGGACGGCAGCAGAGGATCGAATTGCCACTCGAATTTGTCCAGAAACCCAAGTATATTGTCCTGCTCAGAAGCAGAGAACAGATCTTTGGTGGTCGCATTGTCTCCTACAGGTAGAAGCTGATCTGGAAATGCGGGAGGAAATGAATATTCGAATTGTTGGTAAGGGACCGGAGGTGGAGGCGAATTGAGGGACAAAGGCAGCTGAAATGGGTTTTGGAGAGCCTGAGACTGTTGCTCTTGTGGTTCCGGGAACGCTGATCTGGGCTGGGAGGACTCAGCGTTGGGTTGGTTTGAGAGCTGCATCGTACAAGTATTAGTGTCGGACCCATAGGGTCAGTACACGTGACTCACCATTCTTAGACCTGACGGGTAGCCCTTCCGCTTTTGCTTTACGCTTCAAGACGCGTCGATTTGACCAAAGATGCAGCGAGGACTACCGAGCATAGTGCGTGTTTTTTTTCAAAATGCCGCTCATCACTCTCATACGGTACTCCATCAGCAACCGACCGTAATCTTGCTGAAAGAGGGCACAGACACATCGCAGGGAAAAGGCCAACTACTATCGAATATCTCAGCATGCTTGGTGATCGCGGACACGCTCGCTACGACACTCGGACCTCGCGGGATGGATAAGCTGATCGTAAGCGACCGCGGCGAAGCTCAAATTACGAATGACGGTGCGACGATTATGAAATTCCTTGACATTATCCACCCTGCAGCAAAAACTTTGGTGGATATTGCCCGTGCACAAGATGCTGAGATCGGTGACGGGACCACAAGTGTTGTACTTCTGGCGGCCCACATGCTGAAAGAGGTCCGAGGCTTCATCGAGGAAGGCGTTAGTCCTCATATCATTATGAAGGGTTTCCGAAATGCTGCCCAAATGGTACGTATCCATCTTTGCACTACCTGTCGTATAAATACGACTAGGATCTGAATGACAGGCAATTGATCGGATACAAGAGATTCAAGTCGAAGTTGACAAGTCTGACACAGAGTGCCTCTATTTACCCGTCATCTAATCCGAACATTAACTGAATGATGTGTCTAGGCAATTTCGATCTCTTCTCTTAAAATGTGCATCGACATCAATGTCCTCCAAGCTTATTCATTCACAGAAGCCATTCTTTTCAAAAATGGTTGTTGACGCTGTGCTGTGTCTGGACCAGGACGATCTGGACGAGTCACTCATTGGCGTCAAGAAGATCCCAGGGGGTGGCGTGCAGGCTTGTACCAAGGGCATAAGTTTAAAGAAGCGCATCTGACGTGGCTTTTTCAAACCAGGACTCCCTATTGATCCGTGGTGTCTCATTCAAGAAGACCTTCACATATGCTGGCGCTGAACAGCAGCCAAAATCGTTCAAGAACCCACTCGTTCTCTGTCTAAACGTGGAACTCGAGCTCAAAGCTGAAAAGGATAATGCAGAGGTTCGCATTGAACAAGTCTCGGACTATCAGGCTATTGTCGATGCAGAATGGACCATCATCTACCGCAAGCTCGAACTCATTCATAAAACTGGTGCTCAAATCGTCCTCTCAAAGTTGCCAATCGGCGATCTTGCAACCCAGTGGTTTGCGGATAGAGGAATATTCTGCGCTGGTCGTGTCCCAGCAGGAGATCTTAAGCGCGTCGTGCAAGCCGTTGGAGGGAGTATACAGAGCACATGCTCAAATATTGAGCGGAAACACCTCGGGATGTGCGGGCGATTCGAGGAGCGACAGATCGGAAATGAACGGTACAACATGTTTGAAGAATGTCCACAGGCGAAAACTTGCACACTACTGCTTAGAGGAGGTGCAGACCAATTCATTGAAGAGGTTGAGCGCAGTTTACATGACGCTATTATGGTCGTTAAGCGAGCAATTAAAAACAGCGAAGTAGTTGCGGGAGGTGGTGCTATTGAGGTAAGAATTCGTGTAACCAGCATGTCGATATCATTCTGATCGTTTTTCATTTCGGCTAAGATGGATCTCTCGGCTCACATTCGGAATCATGCTCGAACCATACCAGGGAAGATTCAGTTGATCATGGCTGCTTATGCTCGTGCACTGGAAATCATCCCCAGGCAGATATGCGACAATGCTGGTTTAGACTCCACTGACATTCTCAATCGTCTTCGTCAGCGACATGCTACGGGAGAGATTTGGGCTGGGATAGATGTTGAAGGTGAAGGCGTGAGAGATAACATGGCTGCCTTTGTTTGGGAACCGAGTCTCGTGAAGTCAAACGCAATTGGGAGCGCGGCTGAGGCTGCTTGCTTAATTTTAAGTATCGACGAAACAGTCAAAAATCCTCAGAGTGAAGCGGTAAGTACATTTGTGGTTGGTTTTTGCGCAAAGCTGGTGATATTGATCCCATCCTACAGCAAAACCCTGGCCCGAAGGTTTCGCAACAGCAGGCCGCACGGGCCCTGCGGGGGCGAGGACGAGGTATTCCAAGGCGATGATTGATACGCGGATGTTCACCTATTATCCCACTATGTATATCTGTTGATATGGTTCTGAGCATAATGCCAATGGTTGGTCGAGCGTGACACAGATGGTTTTCATTGTACTAGCAAGTTCATATTGAGTTGCGACGTAGACCCCTTCCTTTCTTTCTCTTCTCCGTTTCCCCGAATTCCTTCTCACTCCTGGTAGGTAAATTATTGGTTTCTTTCCACTCCTCCAACATTTTTGTCGCAGTCTTGTATCCTCGCCTGAAAATCTCTTCAAACTTCGAGAATTGTAGCATGGTGAACTATAACGCAATTGAAGACTAACAATAATTCGAGATTCAATACCACGTACCTCCTGCACCGGTACAGGAACGTACCAGCACTCCTTCATGACTTTGGCATCGGCCAACGTTTTGACACTTGAAACACTGGATGGAGTGTTGTCACTAGACTACACAAATGACTTGAAGTTCGACACATACTAAGCAAGGCGGCTCTGGATCTCAGTAATAGGAGGAACACCAGGCACTCTGGTGAAAGGATTCAGGCGATTGATGAACAACCACCATCCAGAGACAGAATCGCCGAAGTTTCGGGGGGTTGTGTCATCCACCTTGTGAGGAGATAAGTGAGGCTTAGAGCCAGTAAGGCATCCACTCACAGCCCCGACATCGACCGCAAAAACAGCCGATGCCCCCATTGAGATCATAGTTGAGACCTATATAAGAGTCAGCCTCAATTGTTGGTTCCTGCGACACCACATACTGGTAAGTTATCGACTAGCCAATAACCTTGGTTATCACTCCTGGTCAAACTAGATGACGGACTTACTATAACCACCGTCCACCAAGACATTTCCATTATCAGACAGGGGAGGGAGCAATCCAACCAGTGTCATTGACGCGCCTGGAGAGAAATGAGTGGGTAAAGGCTAGCTACTACGGAATAAGTACGTACGAATATATCGCCATGCATAACCAGACGTATGAATTTCGTGTTTGGAAGTCAAAATGTTGGTTGTATTGCAAAAGAATGGCAACCACATGTCCTCGATATGAAGGTCATAGAACGCCTACAGGGCAGCACATCAGAACGCTGGAATCGATCAATGTCCTGCATGCGCACCTTGTAGATGGCTCGATTGAACTCATGCCCCTGGAAGCAAACGACGTCAAGAACTGAACTCTAGACTACAAGGACAGCATCTTACGGTGGTATAGGCCACAATTGGGTATGTGACATCGGATATGATTCGCCAGATATTCCCCATACGACCACTGAATTGCTTAGCACGGCCAATACTAGAAAGTAAATCGGCGTCACGCGCATACAGGCCGCCAACAAAGGCACCGATGCTAGTGCCACCGATCATGTCCACTGGTATTCCTTGCTCTTCTAGAGCTCGCAGCACGCCCTTCAAACCTCCTCAGCACCACAACTAAGAGGTGGCAACAAACTCACGAGGTGAGAGATCCCCCTAGCACCACCTCCGCCCAATACAACACCAACGGATTTTCCGATGAGTCTGCGAGCGAGGCGGGAGAAGTCGTTCGCAGAGTCCGGTCGCCTGGACGCTGTATGTGGAGCTAGATTCCTGAACCTAACCGCCAGTACTTACTGGCAGTTCGACATGGAAATGGCCGTGAATCCAAGGTCGAATCTATGAAACATTGAGATACTGGTCGATGATGTGCGTTGAAGGTGTACCTTCAGCCATTCGCGCGTCGATCCATGGACGACACTTCGTTCCGGATGGAGCAGGATCAGTTCCTTTCGGGCAGTGGTCTTTGTCGAAAGGAGGAGGCGCTCATATTCACCGATACTGGGGTCATTCCCCATACCAATCAACATTATAGAATCGGCCTGTCAACATGTACATTCAGGAAAGTTTCATTCAGTTGACGTGGACTTTTCGTACCTGGTGGATGCAAGTTTGTGTCCATTGTGCGCTAACAGGCGAGTTGGCAACGTATAGGACGATACGATATCTTTGCTCCTGATCCGCTAACCACGCGGCTATTTTCAGTTTTCCCATCTTGGTGAATGCGTGGTGACCAAGGTGGTTGGTCACAGAAGCTTGCGTTAAGTAAGATGTCGAGGCGCCCGCTTCTTCCAGTGCTGATTGCAATTTCTTGGCAAATGCCGCTACAGGGACATTCTTGGCTGTGGGTATGATAGCCACCGTCTTCAAATTCGGGTTCTTTCCGATATCTGTCTCAGTCCTTGACCCTGATGCCGACTCCTTGACTCGAGTGGCAATCATGCGAAGTAATCTAAAAATCACATTGAACGGGGTCCAAGCTCAGGAAATCATCATCACGAACTGAATGGTAGTCTTCGGGTGTCTTGTGTTCCAAAAAATTAGTCACTTTCATGATACATGGTTGGGATTCGCACCTAACGGATATTGCATTGAAAAGAGTCAGGGGCATTCGCACTAGCTCGGTGTCACGGATGGCATGCAAGGTAGTGGTCCGAGGCGAACTAGTAATCACATCCAACTCTCCGACAGTTTCACCTATATAAGAGTCAGAGAGGTCCAGATGTGAGCTTATCTACCCTCGCCTTGGCCAAATTCGTTGAGTATCCTCATGTTCCCTTTCTCGTCTTCGCCAAGCACTCTGAGACGCCCATTGATCACAATGTAAAAACTATCGCTGGGCTCGCCAGGACGCCATAATACTTGACCCGCGTCTACCTGAACCCAATCCAGAGCGGAATCAATCTGTAGGACTAAGAGGAAATCTTCAGTTAAGATGCGTCATTGAGGGACGAGCGAACGTACCAAGGGGCGAAAGTAATGAGATGAGACGTTTTGCCAAAGTGAGCAGAACAATAGGTCGCTTTTCTAATAGCCGCATCAAAGCACGATGAGGCAAGAACCCCACGTATGTGTCTGTTTTAGCTCGAATATCGACGTACGACGCGGTCTCAGACAATGAAGCTGGGGATACGTTTAGATGGTAGGAATTCCCTTACAAGAAGAGACATACCGAGGTAACCGGCAATGCCCCCAGCTTGGACATTGAACAGATGCTTCATCGTCTTGGGAGACTTTGTAGCACCATTGTCAACAGATCCTATCTTAATGCCTGGCACCAATAGGGGTGATGCTTCATTCTTCTTTCGTTTATTAACACCGGTATCTTCGATTGGCAGTGAGACATCGAGGAATCCTTCAATTACGTAGAAAATGCCTACGGAAGGAATGAAAACCGTGTAATTCTTCAGACGCTGCCGTCACTCACCAGCATCCCGCTCACCGGCATGAACCAGTGTATCGCCTTGGCGGAAGAGCAATATTTCAACCTCGTTTTCAATATTCTCGATCAAATGAGGCGATTGGCCATTTATGGAAGAGCTACCAGTAATACTTGATGCATCGTCCGCGACCTGCAGGAGTGAAAGGGAGCTGAAAGACGAGTTGAACGAAGGCCGACCAAGCGGATCTGAGGGTCCAAATGGGGGCGACGCTTCCATTGATTCTACACTGACAGATGGTGGCTGAATCAAACCAGTGCACTTCACGATACAGTCCATGACTTCTTGGCGCAGGTCAAAGTCGGCTACGTGGAGGTGATCCTTGCGTGTTTGATCACCATGGACGTGTCTCGTAGCGGATGATGTGAAGAGGACGCTATCACTTCGATGGTGTGGCCTATATGCATCGCTATTCCCAATGGCTGAACTGTGCAGATCTCCAGCATTGATCTGGGCTCTCCGGCTCAAAGATCCTGAAGCGGATAAGTCCGTCTGGGGCGCATCGTTGAGAACTCCAGCTTTCTTGGCATCATTAGGCTTGGTCTTATTTGCCTGGATCTGAACATTGAGAGACTTCCTAAAGTAGTCTGAGTCACCACTGGATGACATATCCGGACTTGGCTCTTTGACGTCCGAAGCAAATTTCTGTCGCAATTCCTCCATTCCTCCCCGTTGATAGAAGTCATGCGGGAGTGGATGGCAGGCGAGGTCATTGATGGCCTTCTCTGTTCGGAGAAGCTCGGACGTCAATCCAAGGTATTTGTGCGCTGCCATGAAGGTGACACGGGTGAAGCGAGCCAAAATCACTGTAGAGAAGGGCCAAATCAGACCCAGAGACCTAGCGAATTATTACGGGTGACTTATTGAATAATGTGAGCGGAGCTCTTTGGGTACTTCGATGTCAGCCGCCGGAATGCCTCTAAATCCCGAACAACGACCATAGTCAGCTTATGTTTCTACAACCATAGCACGTCCATGCACACCAGCAGGTATAACAGCCAATGTGGTGTCCACGGTCGCACGTGCAACTGACCCTCCTGCAGTCTCAAGACCGGATGGCAGAGTTGTCTTCCCTCGCCTGGACTGCGGCCCACCAGCTTTCCAGGTCGCGTATGAGACCTGCGAGCTTGCGTCACTTCTCGTACTTTGGCGACTTTCACTTCGTGACACAGAGTAAGGGCTTGAAATTGGAAGGGGAATATTGGGAGGGGCGTGAACGGTTGATGCCGACGAAGAGGAAAGGGAAGTTCTTCGAAATGTGCGACCAGGGCGTTCGTCGCCGTTCAACTCCAAGTTGGATACATCAGAATTCGTTCGTGAGCGAGACAAGAAATCATGATCATGATCAGGATCTTCCAGATTATTCTGATCAGAGGCCTCTTCCGGCCATGTAAGATGAACATTCTCGGTAAATAAGCTCAGAATCGTGAAAAGACTAGACACCGTTCCGCCGCTCCCAACTTCATTGAGGAGCTGGTAACCGTTCAGGTCCTCGTCTTCCCACGTTGTACTTGCGTCGTTGTCTTTATCCCCGGTCTTGGCGAAGACTTGCACCAAGCCATCAATAACGCAGTAGAAATTCTTGTCTTGATGAAGAGACAAAGTATCCCCAGCGATAAGGCGACGGGTCTGCAAATGGCGTGCGAGTTCGTGAAATACCTGAGGACAAGTAGGTAATTTCGGAATTAGCTTTCGCGATAGGAGCGTAGTCCGTGGGCTACGAAGAACACATACAGGCTTCTCTAAGAACCCAAATACTCTAATAGCAAGTAGGAATTCATCGAGATAATTATGGAAAGGTTCGCGCGCCTCATGTCCCTGAACATCAGGGTGGAGTGGCTCCAATGCTGGCTTCAACAAAGGGACCTCCCTTAGGGTCGCTACAGAATCCCCGTTCAGCACAAGCTCATGGAACCATTCACGATGCTTACAGTATGTGCTAAGATAGCGATAACGGACGAAGAATGATACCACAAGGCCGGTTAGGATGAACAGGAGCGCCAGTGACGTGAAGTCGAGCTTCGCAAGTATGAGGCTAGATTGGCCAATAGCAGTCAAGAATGCCTCATGCTTACTCTCAAGGTCAGGGAGTAGGATAAAACGGAATATACGAATTTGGGGACAGCTATAGTGACAAACGCTACAAAGGTGCGGATCCATGCAAGTACCCATACTGTGCGCACCAGCAGTCAGAGAGATTACTACTTGAGAAAGAGGGCCTTTACCTGCTACGGATACACTGGCTCTGGCCAGCAAGACTAATGGATGTTGGGTTTGTTCTCCTGTCATCAATGTCGTGGCCCGCCTGCTTGAAGTGACCGGTGAACAGCCACAGGACCTCCATCCTACGAGCGATCTTAATTACCCACGCCTAGGTGGCCTGGAAATTCTGTACGATCTCTAGATTGCTGAACACGATCGTCTTATAT
>WNFI01659298.1_pt1 | contig 21427 bp, 16 predicted proteins | sample 5400471 | NCBI WGS metagenome assembly WNFI01 (sample SAMN13153348, study PRJNA577476) | soil metagenome | isolation source: 100 cm saprolite on Douglas fir-dominated hillslope | place: USA:California | collected 2013-09-17
GCGCTGGATCGGGTTACATTTTCCGCGGAACCGGGCAGTGTACACGCTTTGATTGGAGAAAACGGCGCTGGGAAATCGACTTTGTTAAAGATTCTAGGGGGCATCTATCAGCCTGATAGCGGTAGCCTGATCGTTGGTGGAGTGGAACGTCATTTTGTCTCGGCGGCGAGTTCGATCGCCGCCGGGATCGCGATCATTCACCAGGAATTGCATTATGTGCCGAATTTGACGATCGCAGAAAATCTTTTGCTCGGGCATCTACCTCACCATTACGGCTTTTTCCGCAGACGCGATGCTGTTCGCACCGCGGCTGGACATCTGCAGAGAATGGGGGTGGAACTGAATCCGCGCGCCAAACTTAAGACGTTGTCTATCGCGGAGCGACAAATGGTGGAGATCTGCAAGGCGCTTCTCCGGGAAGCCCAAATTATCGCTTTGGACGAGCCCACCAGCAGTCTTTCCCATCATGAGACGGAGATCCTGTTTCGTTTAGTTAGAGATCTTCGCCGGCAAGGCAAGATTCTGATTTATGTCTCTCACCGGCTCGATGAGATTTTTGAATTGTGCGACGCCTGCACCGTGCTTCGCGACGGACACACCGTTGCGACCCACCAATCTTTAGCGGGCGTTAGTCGAGCGCAGTTAGTCGAAGAAATGGTTGGCCGGAAAATCGATGATATCTATAACTATCGTCCTCGGACCTTGGGAACTACCCGGGTGGAGGTCAGCGATTTGACCGGGAAGCAGGTGACCCGCCCCGCGACGTTCTCTGTCCGCGCGGGCGAAGTGGTTGGATTTTTCGGTCTGGTTGGTTCGGGTCGCAGCGAGTTAATGCATTTGATATTCGGAGCAACGCGAGCTCGGTCTGGCTCAGTGAAGATCGACGGACGACCAATCCGCGCTCGGCATCCGATCGACGCGATTCGAAACGGGATCGCCTTTTGTCCGGAAGATCGCAAAGAAAGCGGGATTGTTCCGATTCGATCCGTGACCGAAAACATTAATCTGACGGCGCGGCAAAGGGCCGGCTGGCGCGGATTCTTTATCGATTTTGCTCGTGAATTCAAAGTGACTGATCGTTTCATTCAGCGTTTGGCTATCAAGACCCCGAGCCGGCGCCAAAAGATCCGCTTTCTCTCTGGGGGTAACCAGCAAAAGGTGATTTTAGCGCGTTGGCTTAACCTGGCCGACGTCCGGGTGGTGATCATGGATGAACCCACTCGCGGGATCGATGTCGGAGCGAAACATGAAATCTATAATCTCATTTTTGAATTGGCTGAGCGTGGTTGCGCGGTGATTGTCGTGTCCAGTGAATTACCTGAGCTGATTGGCATAGCCGATCGAATGCTGGTCATGCGCGCGGGAGCTATCACCGCCGAGATCGCTCGAGACGATTTCTCCGAGCATCTTGCGCTCAGTCTGGCGTTACCTGATGAACAGGCAGCATGAGCCGTCCCATGAAAACTGAAACTACTCCGGAGCGGAAAGTCGCCTCGCCGCCTGGCTCCGATTCCTTTTGGAGACAGCTTCTGGCTTTTCTACTCGAGTATAACCTCGTCTTTATCTTTCTAGCCATCTTTGTCGCGCTGGCCTTTTCTGTTCGCTATTTCTTCACCGTTCAGAACATGCTGGGGTTGGCGCTGTCGGTGTCGCAGATCGGGATGGTCGCTTGCACCATGATGTTCTGCTTGGCATCGCGAGACTTCGATCTATCCGTAGGGTCGATCGTGGCATTTGCCGGTGTGCTTAGCGCTACCGTTATTAATTTTACTGATAATTTGTGGGCCGGAGTTGCTGCCGCCGGACAAGCGGTCGGGGTCAGCAATGCTGATTTTATCTATTTCGCAGGTAGTTCTTTCCTCGGGATATCGATGCCCATCTGGATGACGATAGCCTGCTTTGTTGTGTTCGGGTTCTTACTGAACTCTACGGTGTACGGCCGTAACACCCTTGCCATTGGGGGCAATCCCGAAGCAGCGCGCCTAGCCGGAATTCACGTGGAACGCATGCGGGTGGTTATTTTCCTAGTGCAAGGAGTAATCGCCGGTTTGGCCGGCGTTATCTTGGCGTCACGGATCACCAGCGGACAACCGAACTCGGCTCAAGGATTCGAACTGAATGTCATTTCTGCCTGCGTACTAGGCGGGGTTTCGTTGAAGGGAGGTAGCGCGGCGATATCCGGTGTAATCGTTGGCGTCTTCATCCTGGGTACCGCCGAAAATGTGATGAATCTGCTGAATATTGACGCGTTCTATCAATACTTGGTGCGGGGCGCGATCCTGCTAGCGGCCGTTGTTGTTGACCAACAACGCACCCGCGGCGACTGAGGCGCGGCGGCGCGCCGGCTCGCCTCCGAATAGCAAATAGCAGATAGCAAATAGCAAAAGGGGGCGTCGAGCGACCCAGCACTGGGTCGCGAGGGAATTTGCTATTTGCTATCTGCTATTTGCTATTTGTTAGCGAGCTTCAGGCGAGCTAACCAGCATGTCTGCCAATTCACCCGGGGAAGTGACCATGGCGTCGTGGCCGGTCGCCAGCTCGAGGTAGCGCCAATCGTTTTGTTCTTTAACCCATTGTCGGTCTGCTGCCATTGTTGGGTAAAAGGGCTGGGTACAAGCGATATAGGTTTTGGCGACGCCATTTCCCAAGGGGTGCTGGAGTTGGATCGGCTTCTGATAACAGCTCACCGGCAACGGCGTTAGCCGGCGCTTCAACCAAGCCACATCATTTGGATCGGTTACCCCGAAAACGGCGGCAGCGGGCGGCGGGATGGTCAAGCCTCCGCTCCTCTCTTCGGCGAGTTTAAGTCGTTGGGCTACCACCACCGGATCGAGTCTACTGAAAGCGCTCTCGCCATCCTTTAAGATGAAGGCGTCAAGGTAGATTAAGTGTTTCAACGCTTCCGGAGAGCGATCGGCGACCACAGAGACCGGATTCCCGCCGAAACTGTGTCCGACCAAGATGACGTCCTGCAACTCTTCAGCAGCGATCACGTTAGCAACGTCCGTGGCTAGATCCTGAATGGTCAGGCCCGGACGCAACAGATGGACTCGCTCACCGAAGCCAGTCAGGGTCGGCATGAAAACCTGATGCCCGGCGCCACGCAGGATGTTGGCCAATCGCTGCCAACACCAGCCTCCATGCACTAAAACGAAGGTTTGCGGTCTGCTCACGGTGACTCGCCAGAAGCTCGCCACCGAATAGCCGATAGCCGATAGCCAATAGCCGAGTTGCACTGTAGCAACCCAGCGCTCGGTAGCTAGCAAATTGGCTATTGGCTATTTGTTAGCGAGCTTCAGGCGAGCTAACGTCGCACCAATATGCTTAGCCTGGCTAGAACACTCCAATCTGCAGAAGATCTTCTCCAGGAGTTTAAAGCGAGATTCTCGGACCTGAAAGGCGAGCATCGGGGAGTTTGCCAGACGGAGATGTTCTTCGTCTATGCTACGATAGCAGCTCTGAAACCGGCTCAGATACTCGAGTCCGGCCGTGCTCGTGGCCAAAGCACGTACGTATTGGCCCAATGCTTCCCAGAAGCTCGAGTGATCAGTGTTGAACTAGATAGCGAATCGCCAGACGCTGCATTTGCGAAGGATCGACTGAAAGTGCTGCCAAACGTGGATTGTCTTTTTGGGGATTCGCGGCGGCTTTTGATGCAGTATTTAAAAATAGGCGATCCGGTACTCATTGATGGGCCCAAGGATTTTCGGGCCATCAAGCTCGCGTTCAATCTGCTGCGCACTGGTTTACCCTCTGCGGTCTTCATTCACGATGTACCTGAGGGAACACCCGGACGGAGGTTTCTCGAGAAACACGTTCCCGATGCATTCTTCAGCGATCACCCCGATTTTGGCGGCTCGCCTGAAGCTCGCCGCCAAATAGCCGATAGCCGATAGCCAATAGCCGAGTTGCGCTGTAGCAACCCAGCGCTCGGTAGCGAGCAGATTGGCTATTGGCTATTCGATAGCGAGCCTAAGGCGAGCTATCGCGTCCGGTCCAGCGTTAGCGGGCTGGACCGGACTCTTAGAATGTTATGCTGACTAACAGGGCCGTTGGCTCTATTTGGCCGAAATCTTCAGCACGGTCACCGAGTAGGCTGGGAAAGTCTGGCTGAAGTTCGCGCCCAGGCCGTTAACCGATACGGTTTGCGGGACGGCTTGGATTTTTCCTGGCGCATTAGTGGCTGCCGGATTGCCGGTCAAAAGTACGGCGGTGCCGTTCGGGGCGATGCTGTTGAAACCGGTCAATGAGAAGTTTACCTGTTGCGGTTCGAAGGCGGCGTTTACGACTTTGACGTAAAGCGATCCACTCTTGGAGTTTCGCGTTACGCTGGCGTAGACGCTGGACCCGCCGCTGGAATTGAGGGTGACGGGCAAAGCGACATTGCCATGATTGTTAGCGAACATCACCTGCACATAATAGGCGGGCGATCCATAGCTCTGTAGGGCGTCGTAACCGATCAAGTTGGTGGCCCACTGAAACGCACCTGGATTGATGTTCACAAAGAGCGGGGCATACGATTCCATAATCACGATATCGGAGTTCCGCTCGAGGCCGGTTAACCAGGCGGCGTCACCAATGGCGGCATGGAGGTTCGGTGTGGGCGAACCTTCCTGCGAAGCCCATTCGCCGACAAAGATTTTTGGACCACTCCGGCTGTAGCTGTCGTAATGGTGCACATCTTTTTCGAACGCGGCCGGCGATTCGTAGAAATGTTCATCAAGGACATCCGGGGTTCGGCTGGTCACGCTGGCAGTGGCAATCACCTGCAGTTTTGGATAGGTCGCTTTTATCGCGTCATAGAATTGAGCGAAGCGACCGTTGTAACTTCCTGAACCGTCGAAGAAGTCTTCATTGCCGATCTCGACGTATTGAATATGAAACGGTTGCGGATGGCCGTCTGCGGCGCGTTGTGCTCCCCAGTAGGTATTGGTTGCGCCGGTGGCATACTCAATTTCATTCACTGCATCCTGGACATACGGCGCCAGGTCCGCTCCCGGATTGACATGTTCACCGTCGAGCGAATAGCCGGCATACACCGCCAGGACCGGCTCCATGTTTAAGTCTTCACACCATTCGAGATATTCCAGAAGACCGAGACCATCATCGGAGAAGTAGCCCCATGGGCTAGGGTGCCCGGGTCTTTGTTCAATTGGACCGATGGTGTTGGTCCATTCGAATCGTTCGGCAATGCTGTTACCCTCAAGATAGTTGCCTCCGGGAAGACGCAAATGTGCAGGCTTCATTGCTGCTAACGTCTGCATCAGATCAACTCGGTTTCCGTTGGGCCGGTTGTTATAGGTGGGTTTAAACAACGAGGCTTGGGTTATCCAGAACGTGCCTTGACCTGTGGTCGAAATCGCAAACTGGGCGTCCGAGGTCGTTGACGTCAAACCGGTCTTCAGAGTGACGGAATACTTTTTCCAGTTTGTCGTTACCTTGGGAATCTGGGCCTGAGCATAAATGGTTGAGCTATCCCTGCTTTCAATGTCCACGGTCAGCGGACCGGTGAAACCAGGGGCTCCTTTCGCCCAGACCGACGCGGTATACTTGGTCGATGGCGTAACCGGAACGCCCCAATATCCGGAATTGGCTGCGCCTACTTTGCTGCCGGTACTGGTGACTGCTACCTTCAGACTCGTTGTCAGTTCTGTGCCGACCACTGGCTGGGTTAAATCCAGAGCGATCGAACCAGCGCCTCCGCTGGCTTGAACCACTGACCAGGCGACCGGCGTGTTAGGATCGTTCTTTAAGACCCGGTTCTGGATCAATTCACCATAAAGACCGCCATCCAGAGCATGATTGATCTCTTCGATCATCAGTCCGTAAAAGAGCGAATTGACTGCCACGCCCGCTTGGGTGCCATCGATGGACAAGCTGGCGGGTTGCAGCGGTTGAGGACCCGGTAGATTCGGATTGCCAATCCGCGCGATGGCGAGGATATCGGCGGCACTGAGTGCGCTGGAGTAGAATCGGACGTCATCGATAGCCCCATTTACCCAGTCGACGTAACCGTTATTATATTGGCCGTGGCCGATCCCAGTGTGTCCGACGGCAGGGCTCGGCGATGCGGCGAAGTTCTGTCCGGCGAGTACCCCGTTCACATAAACGGATGATGAGCCGGAGCTGGCGTCGTATACTCCGGCTACATGATACCACGTTCCCGCGGCTGGGGTTATTCCAGAGTCTGCGAATACGGTAGTGCCTGGACCGGATGTTGCTCCAGTGTTTGTCGTGAAAGTGAATGTGTTGGTATCGGCGCGCTTTTGCAAAAAGAACGCGGATTGATAGCCGGCGTCCTCGCTAACGAAGGTCTGGTACCCGGGGACACTGTTTAGGTTAACCCAGGCACAGACGGTGAAACTTTGCGTGGTGGAGACGACATCAGCCGGAATGTCGGCGTAGCTGCCGTTGGTGCCGGGCACACTCAGGGCAAACGGTCCAACGATGCCTTTGATCCAGCCTGCGCCTCCTAGTAAGGTGGCATTATTGGTGCCGGCGGCATCGTGAGCAACGGTGCCGGTCCCTTCGTCAAAGGGGAGATAGCAAGCCGGATTCGGCACTTGGGCATGCAAAGTGCCGGCCGTCAAAGGTAGCGCGAGCGAAGCCAGTGCGCGTCGCCAAGAGCCTCTTAGTAATTTCCGGGTGGAACGATTTAGAGCCCGGAAACCATCCTGTATCGGCTGTAAAGAGCCAGACATTACGCAGCCAAATTCCCGCCAAAAGTGGGGGGATCCTTTCATCTGAATTCTACTCATATTGTGGAGGTTACGATTGAGAACTGCAGCTGAAACGGGTCATGACACATCAACTAAAGAGGTGCTGTGACCGATCACATTTTTGGTTCGAATGCGCAGGCAATCGAACCCTAAGGGGGTAAAACGTGACCGGTCACAGTGATAAGCCGTACACCCCGATTTTGGCAAGGGATTTTGTGAAAATTATAGAAGGTCGCGGGCGGATTAGGATTGCTCCGTTTTCCCGTAGCGGACCGTCGGGCTTTGTCCCGGAGGGACTAAATGATCGTAGCCAGGCAATTTATTGCCTGGGATGCGTCCAATCGAGAATCCGTCCCGTAGGGCACGGTATGATTGGGTCTAATAGGCGTGCTACGATCAGGACGATTAATCAACCGTGGGTAAGGATCAGACCGTGCCCTACGGGACGGATTCTCGATTGAATCTGTTCCAGGCAATAAATTGCCTGGCTACGATCATTTATCCCTTCGGGATAGTACTCAGTACCTACGGGAGAATTTGAAGACGGGCGCGCCTAAGACCGGCTGACGCCGTTTCGCTTGCTGCGGGAGACCGCGCTCTGGCGTTGGATCACAAACGGCTGAATGAAACGGCTCGGCAGATCGGCGGTAGTCGGATTGATCATCGCCATCAGATACTGGATGCTCACCTGGCCCAAGGCGGCGAAGTCTTGTTTAACCGTCGATAGAGGAGGCCGAAAAAAGCCGGCTTCCGGGATGTCATCAAAACCGATCAATGATACATCTTGGGGGACACGAACTGAATGCTCCTCCAGCGCGCGAATTGCGCCTAGAGCCATCTGATCGTTAGCCGCGACAATGGCGGTAAATTTGCCCCAGTGCTTGGAGATCAAGGTCTGGGCCGCCTCGAAACCCGACTCTGCTGTCCAGTCACCATCGACGACGGGACCGAGCGTCAGGCTGGCGTCCTTCATCTCTTTTTGCCAACCGGTGTAACGGAGCTGAGCGGTGCGCCAGAAAACAGGTCCACGCAGATAGGCGATCTTCTTGTGACCTAACTCGATGAGGTGACGGGTCGCGCGACGGGACCCGGATTCCTGGCGGATAAAGACGGAAGAACATTCAAAACCGAGATGGGAGTCAACTGCTACCAGCGGGACGTCGCGACAGATGACCTGGAGGTCGCGCAAGTCGATGTCCCACGGCAGATGGATCAGGATACCGCAGACTTGATGCGCGCATAATTCATCCACGGCATGGCAAATCGCGCGGTTGCTTTGCTCCAAGATACCGCTGAACATCAGGCTAAAGCCGAGTTCCTTGGCCGCTTGCTCAGTATTCACCAGGATCTGTGAAGGACCGTAGAAACTCGTCGCGAAAGTCACTAGTCCGACCGTGGTAGAGCGTTTACCGGCTAATTGGCGGGCAGTTCGATTGGGACGAAAGCCCACCTCACTGAGTACTTTTTCGATACGCGATCGGGTAGCCGGGGATACCTGAGGCATCCCGTTGATTACCCGGGAGACAGTCTGATAAGAGACACCGGTGAGAGCAGCGATATCGTGGATCGTAACATTCTTTTTGGACGAGTTCGGCATCGACAAGCGGTGAATAGACGCTTTTGGTGAGAGAATGTAAAGCTGGTAACGACGGAAGCGAGTTTCTTCTTGCTACTTAACCGACCTGGGCCTAGAAATGTGACCGGTCACGACGCTTTACCCCCGCTTAAGATGGTAACCATCCGAGCGAACAATGTGATCGATCACGAAACGCTGCTGTTCCCGGGCGGATCGTGGCGCAGTTTAACCCCTAGAACCTCCAGAATATGCACTTAGCCCAGATTCAGCGAGGCAGCCTCGTGCTACTCGCTTTTTCTTCGGTCTTTATTCTCCGCCCTACTTTTGGGGCGGACAGTCAGAAGAAACTCGTTGTTGGGTTTTCTCAAGTCGGAGCCGAGAGCGGTTGGCGTACCGCTAATACGGAATCGATCAAAGCGGAAGCAGCTAAACGCGGAATCGACCTTCGGTTTTCCGATGCTCAGCAGAAGGAGGAAAACCAAATCAAGGCCATTCGATCTTTTATCGCGCAGGGCGTTGATGTCATTGCTTTTTCTCCGGTAGTAGAAACCGGTTTTGAACCGGTTCTGCAAGAGGCGAAAAAGGCGGGGATTCCGGTCGTACTTTCGGATCGGGCGGTAAAAGTTTCGGACCCGACCTTGTACAAGTGCTTCATCGGCTCCGATTTCGTGGAAGAAGGACACCGAGCGGCAAACGAGGTGTTGAAACTAACTGACGGCAAGGCCGGAGTCGCTGAGTTGGTGGGCACGGTGGGATCAGCGCCGGCTATTGATCGAGCGAAGGGATTCCGGGAGGTCATTGCCAGTCATCCCGATATTAAGATTATCATGTCACAAAGCGGCGATTTCACCCGGGCTAAAGGCAAGGAGGTCATGGAGGCGTTTTTGAAGGCGCCGAATGCGAAAGATATCACGGTCTTATTTGCGCATAACGACGACATGGCATTAGGAGCCATCCAAGCCATGGAAGAAGCTGGGATCAAGCCGGGTCAAGATATCAAAATTGTGTCGATCGATGGGGTGCGAGGAGCCTTCGAAGCGATGAAAGACGGAAAGCTGAATTGTACGGTCGAATGCAATCCTCTTTTAGGCCCGCAGTTATTTGATCTGATCGAAAAGGTAGCCAAAGGCGAATCAGTGCCGCAGCGAGTCGTTACCCAAGAAGGAGTGTACGAGCAAGCTCAGGCAGCGGAAGCGTTGCCGAAGCGGCAGTACTGACAAAGCGTTGAGGAGGAGATTCACCACAAAGACACAAAGGGCACGAAGTTAAAGCCAATCGATCAACCGCGAATGGACGCGAACAAAAAAGTGATGGAGTGATGGAGTGCCGGGTCGAATTGCCTCTCGCAAGCGCGGATGCGCCGCAACACCAGAGCCGACCCGGCTTCTTGCGGACCGGTGTCAGGGAGGTTTTTTGTCCCGTAGGGACTGAATGATCGTAGCCAGGCAATTTATTGCCTGGAACACGTCCAATTGAGAATCCGTCCCGTAGGGCACGGTCTGATCCTTACGCCGGTTGATTAATCGCCCTAGTCGTGGCACGCCTACCGGACCCAATCATACCGTACCCTTACGGGACGGTGCCCCTCATGGGACCTATCCCAGGCAATAAATTGCCTGGCTACGATCATTCAGTCCCTACGGGACAAAGTCCGACAAGCCGATCGGGACAGTGTGAGTTGGGTACGCGACTTTCATTCACCGCCAAAGGTTGAACAAGCTCGCTGTCGAACCCAATCATACCGTCCCTACCGGCAGAATTTCAGGACAATTGTCCAGGGTGCGCTTTCTTATGCGTCGGAGATCATATGGAGGTTTACGACGACGATCTGAGAAAGTTCGAAGCGGAAGGTGCAGCTTCTTTGCCGGCTCCCCATGAAGAAGGCTATGTGGAGAACAACGGAGCCCGGATTTGGTATGCGAGTTATGGTGCCGGCGCACCTGTCATTTTGTTGCATGGCGGGTTGGGCCATAGCGGCAATTGGGGCTATCAGGTCCCGGTCCTGGTACAAAACGGTTATCGCGCAGTTCTAATAGATAGCCGCGGTCACGGGCAGAGCTCACGGGATGAGCAAGCGTATTCTTACGAACTGATGGCGACCGACGTCATGGCGGTGATAGATCAATTACACCTTGAACGATCAGCGTTGATTGGCTGGAGCGATGGCGCTTGCACCGCTTTGATTCTCGCTCGGCAAAAGCCTGACCGAGTTGCCGGGGTATTCTTCTTCGCGTGCAACATGGATCCGAGTGGTTTGAAAGAATTTGTTTTTAATCCTGATTCTGCCCTCAGCCGTTGTTTTGCTCGCCACACTATGGATTATGCCCAGCTGTCGGCTACGCCGGATCAATTTGAAGCATTCACGGCCGCGGTCGGCCTGATGCAAAGAACGCAGCCGGATTGGTCAGTGCGCGAATTAGCGGAGGTCAGCGTTCCGGTCGCGGTCGTGCAAGGCGAGCACGAAGAATTCATTAAAGAGGAACATGCGAGGCATCTGGCCCAAAATATTCCGCAGGCAGAACTGACTATCCTGAGCGGTGTTAGTCATTTCGCGCCGTTGCAAAGACCGGACATATTTAACGCGGCCATGCTGGCGTTTGTCAGGAAGGTGTTCAGCGGATCTGCGAATGACAAATGATAAATGGCGAATTAGCGGACCGACTAGGACTGAAGGCGGTGGGTACATAAAGAGTCAGGCGGAACTCTGAACGGACTCTGATTGGCCTCTGACAACGCCGTGAACGTCAGCGGCGGAGATAAGATAGTTCCCTTCAGAAATTTCTTGCAACTCGGCTGGCTAAACGGCGGTATATGCTCTTAAACGTCGTTGAAAAAGCTCTATAGAAAACGCAGTGGCAGAGAACGTAGCCAAAGCCTCGGAACGTAGCCAAGACTTATCCGGTCGATCTGCATGTCCCCGCGACCTGTAATTTTCATCTCAGCCGTTAGTAAGGAACTGAGAAGCGCCCGGCAGCTGGTAGCGAACACACTGACTTTTCTCGGCTACGAACCGGAGTGGCAGGATATCTTTGGCACTGAACAGGGGGATCTACGGGCGATGTTGCGTCGCCGGATCGACTCTTCCAAGGGAGTGGTGCAATTGGTCGGTGACCTATACGGAGCCGAACCCCCCACTCCGGATGAGCAATTCGGAAGGGTAAGCTATACCCAATACGAAGCGCTCTATGCGGTCAGTAAAGGGAAAAAAGTCTGGTACCTTTTCCTGGATGAGAATTTTCCGACCGACGCACATGAAAGAGAGGGCGAGGAAAACGAGACGCTACAGAGCGCATACCGGGCCCGGCTCCAGTCAGACAGCCATCTTTATCATCCGCTGGGTACCAGGGAAGGTCTTGAAGCCAGCGTACTTAAGCTGCGCGATGATCTGACTCGCCTGCGGCGCGGGGTCAGACGTTGGGCAGCAGCGGTGGCGACGCTGCTGGTCGTGACCGTTGGGTTGAGCATCTGGTTGTTGCAAAGCCAACAGCATGCGAACGAGCAACAGAAACAAACCAACCAGCATCTTCAGGCTCTGGAAACGAAGTTCGAAAAACTGCAACAGGGCGTGAGTTCGTTCGCGGAAGTGCAAGACAATTTGCGGCAAGAACAGCCGGGGCAAAAGCCGGCAGAACTAGAGCAGCGGACTTACGAAGAGTTAGGAAAAAAGCTTGGGCTAGACCCTGCCGTGCTAAAGGAAGAACTTCCGCGCTTAGCCGAACAGCTTAAGAAAGCGCCGAACGCAACGACCTATGAACGGGCTAACGCTGCTTATGTAGAGAAGGATTACAATGAAGCCGAGCGCCTGGCGTTGGTGGCGGCTGATGAAGCTCGGGGCGCCAATCCACCAAACAATGCTCAAGCAATCAAGGCGTTGGTGCTGGCGGGCTTGGCCGCCGATAGCCGAATCGAATATGCCGACGAGTTGAAACGGTTCCGCGCGGCCGAGGCGTTGACGGATCGCAAACGTGATGCAGTGGAGTGGGCAAATGTTCAATTCCAGATCGGCAGCACTCTATACAACCAAAGCCAATTCCGGGAAGCCGAACCTGTCTTGCGTGAAGCATTGAAAGAGTTGGAGGGCGGCCTCGGGCCCGAACATCCCCGTACATTGTCTGCACTCGACCACTTGGCAAACGTACTTTATCGAGAAGGGAAGGATGCCGACGCAGAAGCTGCCTTTCGAACGCTAGTTGCACGAGATGAAAAGGTATCGGGCGAGAATTCGGAGACCTTGATTCCGCGCAGCTCTTTGGCCGCCGTTCTTGATGATGAAGGAAAATATCCGGAGGCCGAAGCCGAGGACCGCAAGCTAGTCAAGATTGAAGAGAAAATTGACGGGCCCGAGTCTCCGAATACGCTCGGAATCCGTACTAACCTGGCCAATGCGCTAGATAGCCAAGGGAAATACGCTGAGGCCGAAGCGGAAAATCGGGATGTGATTACGCTGGAAGAGAAGGCGTTGGGTCAACGGGATCCTGAAACGCTCAATACCCGGACCGATTTAGCAAACGTGCTTGTGCATGAGGGTAGATACGTTGAAGCCGAGACAGAATATCGGGCCGTGATCGATCTTGATGAGCAGGTGCTCGGACCAGAACATTTTTTCACTCTGGAGACGCGTACCGGTTTGGGAGAAGCCCTTGATCATCAAGGGAAATACGCCGATGCGGAGAGAGAATATCTTTCGGTGCTGAAGCTCCAGGAAAAGGTGGTGGGTCCGGAGCATCCCGACACGCTGTTAACGCGCAATGATCTGGCGCAAACGTTTTATCATCAGAATAAGTACGCCGAAGCGGAAACGGAATTTCGCGAAGTGCTTAAGCTTAAGGAGAAAGTGTTGGGAGTGGATAATGTTGACACCCTCAAAACCTGTTTTGGTCTGGCTCTTTGTTTGCGCTCTGAGGGCCAGCTGACGGAGGCAATCAAGCTCGCTCAACGGGCGGCGGAAGGAGCACGCAACGCGCTTGGTTCGGACCACCCGGATACAAAGAAATACGAAAAGCTTCAGCAGGAGTTAGTCGTAAAGGCGGAATGAGACGTGGCACGCCTATCGGACCCAATCATACCGTCCCTACGGGACGAGTCCCGTTTTTGTACGTGTTCCAGGCAGTAAACTGCCCGGCTACGATCATAACGTCCCTCCGGGACAAAGCCGGATAGGCCCCGGAGGGAATAAATTGCCTGGCTACCCTCCTTTCGTCCCTCCGGGCCAAAGGTTAGGTTCCTTATGTTGACGCGCATGCGCGGACGCGGGATGCCTGGCAACCTTCATTCAGCCCCTACGGGATAGGAGTCCGGGGCGGGTCACGAAGGCGAGATTAGATGGAGGCAAATGGCAGTTTTTTAATTCGCTCGAAAATGTGCGAGTATCGCCGGCAAAGAGACATTACGATCTGAGAAGAATGAATTTTGGAAAGAACTTTCATGGCTGTCCTTATTTTGGCTGTCGTTGTGACAATTATTACCGGAGCGCAATATTTTGGGCGTCCCCTCACTAGACCTGTCTGGCTCGTGCTATTCATTCTCTCGGCGTTAGCATTGCTTCTGGTGTTAGTGGCTTATCGCAGCATAGGGATTTAAATTGAGCATCGCTGGTCTACCTTCGCCAAAGGCATCGTTTCGACAGGCTATGACTTCCGATCGAAGCCCCCAGAAGCGTTTTTTACTGGGGGCATTGGTTTGCTTTTGCCTGTTAATAGTCTGTTATATCGCCCTGGTTGGCACGACCTGGGGACATAAGCTGGATGCTGACGCCTTCTTGGGCCGCGGAGCGTTGAGTCGGAAGGTCATGATCTGGAATGTCCTTCTTCTCATGAGGGTCACCAGCGTAACTGTGATCAGTTTGGCTGGTGTCTTGCTGTTGATCGGGATCCTGCGCCGTTCGATGCAAGTTGGGGTAATGGCGGCGGTTGGATTTGGGGCGGCGGTGGCTGGCGCTGAGATTCTTAAGCAAGTTTTTCCCTGGCGAGCGTTGGTGCCCGATGACGCGAGACTGGGAGCCTCCTTCCAATTCGGGACTTACCCAAGTGGCCATGCCACTATCGGGACCGCGTTTGTTTTAGGTTTACTTTTGGTCTCCCCAGCTCGTTGGCGATCTTGGTTAGCAGTGGTAGCGGGCGCAGGGAGCTCCGCCTTCACGGCCGGTGTTCTGTTTGACGGTTGGCACCGAGGGTCAGATGCCTTAGGAGCGTTGGCTTGGTCCGGATTGTGTATGAACCTGGCCGCCTCCTTGGCGGTTCGTTTCGGAGGGCGACCGGCAATCAGCAAAAACAATCAAGCCGCTTTATACAGCGTAGGAGTCGGGGTTTCTATGATAGCTGGGATGTTCCTCATCTCATTGACGGCAGCGCATCAATACCCGTATGGCGATCTACCTTTCTTCGTGTTAGCTGCGCTGATTATAGCGGGCTCATTTTCACTGACCGCCTGGTATGCTTGGCAATTGCGAGACATCGAGTTCTCACAGGCGTGAATCGTTAGGGACGAGGGCGTCTGGTTTTTTCAGCGCGGAGGGGTAAGTCACGTCCCTGCCGAACCGAACCGCAGATGAACGCAGATTTGCGCAGATAGAGGGCGGTCAAAAGCGAAAGGTGATAGGTGAAAGATCTTTTCGCCTGTCCTTTGCGACCTTGGCCGACGTAGCTAAAGGGGGAGACGGGGCGAAGTCTGCTTTGCGTGAGATTTTTCTTCGGTTTTTTTGCGTCTTTTGTGCCTTTTGCGGCTATTCTTAGTCTGTGGCGCCGCGACTTTCTGAGACCTGTTTCAAGCCATTCAACCAGGCCTCGTGACCTCTGTGCATAGCACTGGGATCTTTATCGCGAAAGGCGATAGCACCCGGACCCTGAACAACTTCTTCGGTGATCATCTGGCAACCATCCGAGGTTGGGACGAGATACCAGGTGTGGTAAAAGACGGCGTCCAAGCCTTTGCTTTTGCCAAACCAGGCCAGGCGGCTGTTAGGAACGAATTCGTGAACAAAGCTCGTGATGGGTAACCCGAACGTGCTCCACTCGAAAACGTTATCTGACTGGAGGGCTCCGGAGCGGTTGTTCGCAATCTTTACATCTTGAGCATTTGGGTACCAGGCAGGCCAGTTCTGCGCTGCCACGAGATGCTGCCACACCGTTACGCATGGCGCTTTGATAAAGACTTCGTTATGAGCAAATAACGCGGCGTCAGCGGGCGAAAATCCGGCCGGCCAATGGATATCCGAAGACCGTTTCGCTAGATCATCCTTGATAGTGGAATCTGCGGTTGATTGGGAAAACAGAGGACCTGTTCCGCAGCATATACTTAGGGCTAGGAGTGAGACCGCAAAGATATTTCTTCCGGGAGGATAAAGATAACTCAAACGCTGAATCACTCGGTTGATAGTTGAGGTTAGCTCACTATTTGCGTTCATGGTGGGAAAGCTAGAATTACCCTAGCAAGTCCCAAAACGAATTGATCTCATCCTGACTATGAAAGAAATTCATTGATCTTATGGCGGTTGATTCACGGCTTTTTTCCGGGCTCGGCGTCTTTGCAGCGGTGCTGGAAGCTGGGAATTTCGTACGGGCCGGGGAAGCGCTGGGACTAACTCAATCGGCAGTCAGTCGCTCGGTTCAGCGTTTTGAAGAGCGATTGGGAGTTCGTCTTTTAGAACGAACCTCGAAAACCATACGGCTCACCGAGGATGGAGAACGGTTTTGTGCGGAGGCCCTACCTCTTTTTTCTCAATTGGGAGAAGTAGCTGAAGGGATGGTGAAGGCGGCTGGCAAAGCGAGAGGGCGACTTCGGATTAACGTCGAGCCATCGTTCGCTCGTCTCTTTCTCGCGACGCGTCTGGCAGCATTTCTCAAGGCGTATCCGGAGGTTCGGCTCGAACTGCTGGTTCGCGAGCGGCTCGGAGATCTGGTGGCGGAAGGAATTGATGCCGCGATTCTTTTTGGCGAGCCGGTACCTTCGGCGTTAATTGCCCGTCGATTGCTCCAGGTACATATTCTGACCTGCGCCTCGCCCGACTATTTGGCGCGGTGCGGACGTCCCCGAAAACCGGCCGATCTAGAAGCAGAAAAGCACGAGTGCCTTCTCTTTCGCGATCCGGCAACAGGCAAGCCGTTCCCTTGGGAGTTTCATCGGGGAAGGAAGCGACTGAGTGTTAACGTAACCGGCCGGGTAATTGTAAATGATGCCCTGACTTATGTAGCCTTGTGTGTGGCCGGGAACGGTGTTGCTCAACTGATTGACCTAACCATCGAGCCGCTGCTGAAGAATGGGAAACTCATTAACCTTTTCCCGGAATGGACGGACGAGTTGTTCCCGCTTTATGTTTACTATCCGTCTCGCCATTCTGTCCCGGCCAAGCTTCGTGTGTTTCTCGATTTCCTAGTCTCGTCTTTGGAAGCGGAACGGCCGCGGCTTTTCGCGTAGCGGCGCGCGATAAAGATTTTGCTCCTACGGAGCATGCCTCACGGTTATGGAAATCGCCTAATTTTCGCGGATCGCTCCAAGATCTTCAAATCAGCATCTCGGTTTCAGGATCGAACAAGCATGCTTTGGTCATATCGACCGCTAGCTTCACCTTCTCGCCGACTGCTGGAGCAGCATTGGGTTCGAAGCGGGCAATCACTTCGCGCCCGGCGATCCGCACTACTACCATGGTCTCGGCGCCGGTTGGTTCGACTACTTCGACCGGGGCTTCGATCGTTCCGAGATAAGGTATATCCTCAGCTTGGCGTCGATCGTAGCGAGTTAAGTTTTCTGGTCTGATTCCGAAGACCACCGGCCGGTGATCACTATCGGCATTGGCGACTCCTTTGGGGAGCGGTAGCCGATTTGGTTCGCCATTACCTTCCGCCAGAACCACGGTGGGTGATCCGGATGCATTGATCTGGGCCGGTAAGAAGTTCATCGACGGCGAACCCATGAAACTGGCAACGAACATGTTTGCCGGCCGGTCGTACACTGTTCTCGGCTCGGCAAATTGTTGCACCAAGCCCTGGTGCATGACCGCGATGCGGGAAGCCAAGGTCATGGCCTCAACTTGATCGTGGGTGACATAGATCGTGGTTTTGCCGAGGCGTTGATAAAGTTTTTTGATCTCGGTGCGCATCTCAACCCGGAGCTTGGCGTCGAGATTCGAGAGCGGTTCGTCGAATAAGAACAACGCTGGGTCGCGGACCAACGCTCTTCCCATCGCGACGCGTTGGCGCTGGCCGCCTGAGAGTTGGGAAGGTTTGCGGTCGAGCAAGCTTTCGATCTGTAAGAGTTCAGCGACGCGGGCTACGGCTTTCTCGCGCGCGGGTTTGGGCACACCCCGGCTTTCCATGCCGAACATCATATTGCCGCGAACGGTCATGGTTGGATACAGGGCGTAGGATTGGAACACCATGGCAATGTCCCGATCTTTCGGCGGTACTGTATTGACCACGCGCGTGTCGATCTTGACCTGACCCTCGGTCACGCTTTCCAGACCTGCGATGATGGCGAGTAAGGTGGACTTTCCGCAGCCCGAAGGCCCGACCAGGACTACGAACTCGCCTGTCTTTACTTCGAGGTCGATCCCTTTGAGTACGGGGACGGAACCAAAATTTTTCTTAAGACTTTGGATCGTGAGTGAAGCCATAGGTGATCGGCTATTTGATGGCGCCTTGAGTGAGGCCGCGCAGAAAATATCGGCCGCCGAAAAGATAAATCAGGAGAGGAGGCAAAGCGGCGATCAGTACGGCGGCGCTTTCAATGTTGTAATTGTGGACTGCGGTCCCTCCGGCGCTTAGCGCGATCAGGGCAGCCGTAATCGGCTGATGGGTGCCGGAGGAAAAGATGACCGCGAAAAGGAACTCGTTCCAGATGTTGGTGAATTGCCAAATCACAGTAACGATCAGGATCGGCGGTGATAGTGGCAGAATGAGCTTGCGAAAGATCCTCCAGAAACCGGCGCCGTCGATGCGCGCAGCCTTGATTAGATCGTCTGGAATATTGACGTAATAGTTCCGGCAGAAAAGCGTGGTAAAACTCAGTCCTTGTACGCAATGGATCAGTACAAGGCCGGACGTGGTGTTGATAATGCCGAGCAAACCTAGGACCCGCGCCCAGGGTAGAAGAACCATCTGGCCGGGCATAAAAACACCGAGGGTCATGAGACCAAACAGGATCTCGGAGCCCGGAAATCGCCACTTCGATAAAATGTATCCGTTAATCGAACCGATCGCCGTCGAAATGATAGTGGCCGGAACGACCATGGAGACCGAATTGAAAAAGAAGGGTTTTATTCCTTCACAGGTGCCGCCGACACAGAACTTGTCCCAGGCTTGCGACCAATAGTCGAGAGAGAAACTGTGTGGCAGAGCGATCAGACCATTAAGGCTGATATCGCGAAGGTCTCGGAAGGAATTAGTCACGACCACGAAGAGTGGCAGCACGTAAATGAGTGCGAACAGGGTGACTAGTGTGTAAATGATGAACTTGGCCCGTCGACGACTCCAGGTTCCTACGGCACCAAGCGGATCATAAGTGGTTGCTTCAGCCACGGTGGGCCTCCCTGCGTTGGCGCAAATTTGTCCAGATGGCGTAGGGGACAAGCACCAGCGAGAGCGCGATCAGAATCATGATCGCCCCTGCCGCACCTTCCGCCATTTGGCCGCGCTGGAACATAAGATCGTAGACATAAATGGCAGGAACCGTGGTAGCGATGCCGGGTCCGCCGCCGGTTAATGCAATAACGAGTTCGAAGGTCTTGATCGCGAATTGCAGGAGCACAACGATCACGGCAATGAAAATCGGCCCAATGGCCGGCAGAATGATGCGCCGGTAAATCCGGGGCATAGTCGCGCCGTCTATCTGGGCTGCTTTGATGAGGTCGGGATCGATTGACCGGAGACCGGCGAGGAACAGCGCCATCACGAAACCTGACGCCTGCCAGATACCGGTGATGACGACGCAGTAAATCGCCATTTCACGCTGAACGAGCCAGTCGAATTTGAACCAGGTCCAGCCCAATTGGTGCATCAGGGGTTCAATCCCGGTCGCTGGGCTCATGAGCCAACGCCACACGGTGCCGGTGACGACGAAAGAGACAGCGAGCGGGTAGAGGTAGATTGTACGCCACAAAGCCTCAGCGCGAATGCGCTGGTCGATCAGGATGGCGAGCGTGAGGCCGATCGCCATCGTACCAATGACGTAGAGCACGCTGAATAGGAACAGGTTGGTGTAGGCGACGTTCCAACGGCGATTCACCCACAACTCTGCGTAATGATGGAAACCGGAAAAGGAATAGTCGGGCAGAAGGGAAGAGTTCGATAGGGAGATCCAAATGGTCCAGCCGCAGAAGAGGAAAACATAAACCAGTGTCGCTATCAACGAAGGCGTCAATACGAGCTGGGGTAGAATAGAAGACAACCGCTCGCGGAAAGGGCGGGGTGGCTTCGGTTCAGCTTTGACCGGCGTTAGCGTTAGCGGTTCGACCGACATGGTTAGGTAGCCCTCAGGTTGAGCTTTGTTCCTCCGCCTTCGCCGAGCGACTCGACTGAGCTTGCCGGAGTCCTAAGGCGCGGCAAGCTGTCCTCGATTCCGAATCGTCGAAGGGTTGGAGTAGCGGAATAGAGGATAAGGCGAAGTTCCCTTGCTCCTCCTCTGACAACTGTCTGAGATCGACAATCGGGCTGCGCTGTAACCGCCGCCAACGGTGTTCCCGCCAATTGGCTGCGTCCTTTGGCCTAGGCCAGTTCATGGCGTTGACGGCGTTCACGGCGATTCCGGCGTTCTTTACTGCTGCGCTTCGACGGCGTCGGCCATCCGTTTAGCGCCATCAGCAGCTGACATATTCGGAGTGTTCACGAATTCAGTGATCACTTCCATCGCGGCGCCGCGATACTTTTGCAGGATGGTCATATTATGCGCGAAGCTGCGCACCAGCGTGCCGGCTTTGATGGAGGCCTCGAGATCTTTCTGACACTTTTGCTGGCAGGCGTTGAACCCGGTCAACTCGACGTCGAGCCGAGCCGGAATTGAGCCTTTGGCCTTATTAAAGATGGTCTGAAAGTCTTTCGACATAATCAAATGGGCGAGAAGCTTGGAGCCGGCCAGATAGTCAGGATCCTTTTGCTTAAAAAAGACCACTGAATCACTGTTGAGAATGAAACCGACTTTGCCGTTGTCTTCGGGAGCCTGAGCGCAGACATAGTCGACTCCTTCCTTGAATCCGCCAGCGTTGAAAGTGCCGATCGACCAGTCACCCATAAAGAAGAATCCCGCTTGGCCGGTGAGCATCATATTGGCGGCTGCATCCCAAGTGCGTCCGGACATACCTGGGTCCATCCAATTAATCATTTTACGAAATTGCGCGAAGGCCTTGACCATGCCGTCGCTGCGCATCGCGTCAATGTTGCCCTCAACAAAAGCCTTCTTAAATAGATCCATATCCATGCCGTAGACGACGATTTCGAAGCTCGTGGCGTCGGTCCAATCGGCGCTACCGTGTGCGATTGGAATGATGCCGGCGGCTTTCAACTTCTCGCAATCGGCATTAAATTCTGCCCAGGTCGCCGGCATGCTGGTGATACCCGCCTTATCGAGGGCTTTCTTTCCGCCCCACATCCAATTGATCCGGTGGATATTCATCGGGACCGCGACCCATGAACCCTTGGGCTTCATGACTGCAAGAAGCTCGGGAGCGACTGACTTGTCCCAACCCTCTTCCTTGGCCATCTCATCAAGGCTTAGGGTCATACCGGTGGCGTTCCACTCGGCAATCTCGGGCCCTTTTAGTTGGACCGCGGGCGGCGGATCACCGGACACAACATCGGAGCGGAGTTTAGCCAGAGTATTGGCGGTATGTCCGGCAATGGAAGTTGCTTCCCATTTGCCGCCTGCCGCCTTGAACATATCGCCAAGCTTGGCGATTGCTGCTGCATCGGAACCCTCACTCCATTGGTTAAGTAGGTTGGTTTTAGGTTCGGCCAGCGCCCTAGCCGACAAGAGTCCAAGTGTTAAAGGAACAACAGCCACCGCAAGGGAGGCGAATCGTACATTCATTTTTGCTGGGGGAGTTAATGCCCGACTTGTCGGGCGCACTATTTGTTACACAGGAGTTCAACGAACACCAGTAGAGAAAGAGTACAATTCAACAAAATTTTATCCGGAGAGCGGTCTC
>WNFI01112065.1_pt1 | contig 21423 bp, 22 predicted proteins | sample 5400471 | NCBI WGS metagenome assembly WNFI01 (sample SAMN13153348, study PRJNA577476) | soil metagenome | isolation source: 100 cm saprolite on Douglas fir-dominated hillslope | place: USA:California | collected 2013-09-17
GATGGCGCAGGAGGGCGGCATCGGCATCGTCCACAAGAATCTTACCGCGCAAGGGCAGGCCGCCGAGGTCGCCAAGGTCAAGCGCTTCGAATCGGGGGTACTACGCGACCCGATGACCGTAACCCCGGAGCAGACGGTGCGCGAGGTGATCGCGCTGCAGCGCGATCACAAGATTTCCGGCTTTCCGGTGGTGAAGAGCGGCAAGGTTGTAGGCATCGTCACCAACCGCGACCTGCGCTTCGAGACGCAGCTCGATCAGCCGGTGAAGGCGATCATGACGCCGCAGCGCAAGCTGATCACCGTGCGCGACGGCGCGAGCCGCCAGGAGGCAATGAAGCTCATGCACCAGCACCGCCTCGAGCGCGTGCTGGTCGTCGACGAGGAGTTCCGCCTCAAGGGCCTGGTCACGGTCAAGGACATCCTCAAGGAAAGCGAGCACCCCAACGCGTGCAAGGACCCGCAAGGCAAGCTGCGGGTGGGCGCTGCGGTGGGCGTCGGGGAGGGAACCGACGAGCGCGTCGCCGCACTAGTCGAGGCCGGCGCCGACGTGCTCGTGGTCGACACCGCGCATGGCCACGCGCAGGGAGTGCTCGACCGCGTGAAGTGGATCAAAAGCCGCTACCCGCAGGTGGAGGTGGTGGGTGGCAACGTCGGCACCGCGGAAGGTGCAAAGGCGCTCGTGGACCACGGTGCGGATGGCGTCAAAGTCGGCATCGGCCCGGGATCGATCTGCACGACGCGCATAGTCGCCGGCGTCGGCGTGCCGCAGGTCACGGCGATCCAGAACGTAGCTGAGGCGCTCGCGCGCTCGGGCGTGCCGCTGATCGCGGACGGCGGCGTGCGATTTTCCGGCGACATCGCGAAGGCGCTGGCCGCGGGGGCGCACGCTGTGATGCTCGGCTCGCTGTTCGCCGGCACGGAGGAGTCCCCGGGCGAAATCGAGCTTTTCCAGGGCCGCTCCTACAAGGCTTACCGCGGGATGGGATCGCTCGGCGCAATGCAGAAGGGCGCCGCCGACCGCTACTTCCAGGACTCGGAGATGAACGTCGACAAGCTGGTGCCCGAGGGAGTGGAGGGCCGCGTGCCCTACAAGGGCAGCGCGCTCCGGGTCATCGAGCAGCTGACCGGCGGGGTGCGGGCGAGCATGGGCTACACCGGCTGCTCGACGATCGAGGAATTGCGCACGCGAACCCAATTCGTAGAGATCACGTCTGCAGGCATTCGCGAATCGCATGTCCACGATGTACAAATTGTCAAAGAAGCTCCCAACTACCGCGCCGAATAGCGCCGCGCTGCACGAGCGCATCCTCATCCTGGATTTCGGGGCGCAGTACACGCAGCTGATCGCGCGGCGGGTGCGCGAGACCAAGGTCTATTGCGAGATCCATCCGCACGACGTCAGCGACGAGTTTGTGCGCGGCTTCGGGGCGAAGGGCGTGATCCTTTCCGGCAGCCATCTGTCGGCCTACGACCAGACGGCCGGCAAGGCGCCCCAGGCGGTGTTCGGGCTCGGCGTTCCGGTGCTGGGCATCTGCTACGGCATGCAGACCATGGCGCAGCAGCTGGGCGGCCGCGTGGAGGCGGGGCGGGTGCGTGAGTTCGGCTCTGCCGAGGTCCGCGCGCGCGGCCACACCAGGCTGCTCGACGGCATCGAGGACCTGCGCACGCCCGAAGGTCACGGCATGCTCAAGGTCTGGATGAGCCACGGCGACAAAGTCACCGAGATGCCGCCGGGCTTCAAGCTGATGGCCTCCACCGAAGCCTGCCCGATCGCCGCGATGGCCGATGAGGAGCGCCGCTTCTACGGCGTGCAGTTCCACCCGGAAGTCACGCATACGCGCCAGGGCACGAAGCTGCTGCGGCGCTTCGTGCACGAGATATGCGGCTGCAGCGGCGACTGGAGCATGCCGGATTACGTTTCTGAAGCGATACAGAAAATCCGAAAGCAAGTAGGTGGCGAGGAAGTCATTCTCGGCCTTTCGGGCGGCGTCGACTCTTCGGTCGCGGCCGCGCTCATGCACCGCGCGATCGGCGATCAACTCACATGCGTCTTCGTCGATCACGGCCTGCTGCGCTTGAACGAAGCGAAGCAGGTGATGGACACGTTTGCGAAGCACATGCACCTAAAGGTGATTCATGTGGATGCCTCGGAGGATTTCTTTGCTTCCTTAAAAAGCGTTTCAGACCCTGAGGAGAAGCGCAAGATCATTGGCAAGGTCTTCGTGGATGTGTTTCAAAGGGAGTCCCAAAAGCTTTCGCGGGCGAAGTGGCTTGCCCAAGGCACCATCTATCCAGACGTCATCGAGTCGGCGGGGGCCAAGACCAAGAAGGCGATGACGATCAAGTCCCACCACAATGTCGGCGGCCTGCCGGAGACACTGCACCTCAAGCTGCTCGAGCCGCTGCGGGAGCTTTTCAAGGACGAGGTGCGCGAGCTGGGCCTGGCTCTCGGCCTGCCGCGCGAGATGGTGTTCCGCCATCCTTTCCCGGGCCCGGGGCTTGGCGTACGCATCCTGGGCGAGATCAGAAAGGAATACGTCGGGCTCCTGCAGCGCGCCGACGATATTTTCATTTCCGAGCTGAAGAGTTCGGGCTGGTACGACAAGACCGCGCAGGCCTTCACCGTCTTCCTTCCCGTCAAGGCGGTCGGCGTAATGGGCGACGGCCGCACCTACGAGAACGTGGTGGCGCTGCGCGCGGTGCAGACTACCGATTTCATGACCGCCGACTGGGCGCCGCTGCCTCACGAGCTGCTCGCCAGAATCTCCAGCCGCATCATCAACGAGGTGCGCGGCATCAACCGCGTCACCTATGACATCTCCTCCAAGCCGCCCGCCACGATCGAGTGGGAATGAATGATGAAGGCTTCATGCGCCGCGCGCTCGAGCTTGCGCGGCGCGCCGAAAATGAGGGAGAAGTACCCGTCGGCGCAGTGATTGTTTCTGATGGAAAAATCATTGGAGAAGGGTGGAACCACCCCATCGCTGCGTCCGATCCCACGGCGCATGAAACAGATTCTTAAAAACCAGGTGAAGACAGAAGGCGGTCTGCTTGCGAAAGAGTGCGGAGCATTGCTGAGCAGTTTCTTCGCCTCGCGCCGATGAAAATAGAAATCGACATTCGCAAGCAACAGCTCGTCCTGCGCGATGCCAAAGGCAAGGCGCTCAAGACCTATTCCGTGTCGACGGCGAAGAAGGGGGCAGGGGAGAGGAACGGCAGCTTCTGCACGCCGCGGGGCCGGCACATCGTCCGCGCCAAGATCGGCGCCGGCCAGCCGCAGAACGCCGTCTTCGTGCGGCGCCGGCCTACGGGAGAGATCTGGTCGCCTGAGCTGGGCGCGAAGTATCCGGGACGCGACTGGATGCTGACGCGCATCCTGTGGCTGTCTGGACGCGAGCCGGGGAAAAATCGGCTCGGGGACGTGGACACCATGCGCCGCTACATTTACCTGCACGGCTCACCGGACACCGCGGAGATGGGCAAGCCAGGCTCGATCGGCTGCGTGCGCATGCGCAACCGCGACATCGTCGAGCTGTTCGATCTCGTGCCCCCCTATACACCGGTAGACATCAAGGCCTGAAGCCGCTTTCGATCGGGTTTCAGCACCACCGCCTTCTCGCAGATGATGCCGCTGATGAGCTCCGCCGGAGTTACATCGAACGCAGGGTTTCGAACCTTCACCCCCTGCGGCGCCCAGCGCATCCCACGGTAGCCGGTCACCTCGTCGGCGGAGCGCTCCTCGATTGGAATCTGCGAGCCGTCCGGGATCTTCGGGTCGAACGTGGAGAGCGGCGCAGCGACGTAGAAGGGGATGTTGTGCCGGCGCGCGAGCACGGCCAAGGGGTAGGTGCCGATCTTGTTGGCGACGTCGCCGTTGGCCGCGATGCGATCGGCGCCGACGATCACGATGTCGACCTCGGCGCGGCTCATGAGGTGGCCGGCCATGCTGTCGGTGATAAGCGTGCAGGGAATGCTTTCCTGCATGCACTCCCAGGCGGTGAGCCGCGCGCCCTGCAGGTAGGGGCGCGTTTCGCACGCGATCACTGAAATGTTTTTTTGCTTCGAAGAACGAATTACCCCCAAGGCGGTTCCATAGCCGGCCGTCGCGAGAGCACCGGTATTGCAATGGGTCATCACGCGCGCGCCCTCCGGGATCAGCTCGGCGCCGAGCTTGCCCATCGCGCGATTCGCTGCGAGATCTTCCGCGAAGATGGCCTCGGCCTCGGTCTTCAGGTCCTTGGCCTTTTTCATCCGCTCCAGCGCCCAGAACAGATTTACCGCCGTTGGGCGGCTTTTTGCCAGCAGCTCGTAGCTCTTGGAAGATCCTTTTGAAAGAGCGATACCGAAGGCCGCCGCGCAACCGATCGCCGGCGCGCCGCGCACCACCATGTCGCGTATCGCCTGGGCGACTTCAGCCGCGTCTCCGCATTTCAAATAAACCAATTTTTCGGGAAGAAGGCGCTGGTCGAGGAGCTCGAGCGAATCCCCCTTCCACCTGATCGGTTCGATCGCCACTAGACCACGCGCTCGTTGCCGCCGTCGATCGGGACCTGCGCGGCCGTGGTCTTGGCGAAGAGCGGTCCGCACATTTCGGCCGCGAGCTCGGCGACGTCCCGGGACGAAACCTCCGTCTTCAGCAGGTTCTTCTTCCGGTATTGCTCGACGCTCAGGTTGTAGGCCTTGGCGCGCGCGGCAAGCAGCTCCGCGGTCCACAGGCCCGTGTCGTATACCGCGTCCGGGTGCAGCGAGTTGATGCGGATGCCGTCTTTGGCCCACTCCAACGCCGCGACCCTCGCGAGCTGGTTGAGCGCCGCCTTGGACGCCGAATAGGCGCCCGCGCCGGGTCCGGGCGCGGGCACGTTTCTCGACCCGATGACCACGATCCGCCCGCCGCGCGGCGCGGCCTTGAGGAGCGGATGGCACAGCTGCATCAGTTGCAGCGGCGCATCGACGTTGACTGCCATCGTTTGCTTCCAGGTTTCCGCGGCGATCTCCTGGAGCGGCTGGGAGGAGGGGAAGACGCCGGCGTTCAGCACCAGCATGTCGACTCCGCCAAACCTCCTTACCGACAGATCAAGACTTCTGTTTACCGCCACGGGGTCCGTCAAATCGCAGGTAATTCCCAGAAAGTCGGGGCGATCCCACATCCGCTCGATCGCCGGGTTGCGATCGAAGCCCACCACGGCGGCGCCGCGCTTCAGATACGCCTCCACGCAGGCCTTGCCGATGCCCGATGCGGCCCCTGTGACGACCACGGCCTCGCCGGCGAACGCCGGCGGCGCGCCCGCCTTGCGAAGCTTCGCCTGCTCCAGATCCCAGTATTCGATGTCGAACAGATGGTTCTCGCCCACGGCATGCCAGCCGCCGAGCGCCTCGGCGCGCAGGATCACGTCGATCGTGTGGTCGTAAAGCTCCTCGACGATTGCCGCTTCCCGGGCGCTACGCCCGACCGCGGCCAGGCCCAGCCGCGGATCGAGCACTACGCGCGGCGCCGGGTCGAGCATCGTCTTCGGCTCCTTCGCGCGCGGCGCGTGGCGTTCGAAGTAGGCACGGTAGCCGCTTGCGTAGGCAGCGACGTCGCGCCCGAGCATAGGACGCGGCTTTGTGAACAGAAGATGATCGGGAGTTGCCGGTCCCTTCTGCGAGATCTTTTCGAGGTCCGGGCGCTGTGCGAAGGCCAGGAACTTGGGCGAATCGCTGACCCTTAGCGTGATCGGAACTCCCGCCTGTTCGGAAATCGCTCGCCGCAGTTCGGCGATCTCTTGCCTTTTCACAACAGGTTTTTCATTGACGTGAAAATCGAAAAGCCAGGCATTCTTCTTTTTCAGATACTCCTCGGCGAGCGACACCAGATCGATCATCCGCTCGTACGATTCGCGCGCACCGGCACCGAAGGAGAAGATGCCGTGCGAGAGCAGCACCATCCCGACCGTTTTCGCGCTCGCCTGCTTCGGAAACTCCCGCGCGCAGTGCGCGGCAAGATCGAAGCCGGCCATGATGTAGGGGATCACGACGATCCGGTCGCCGTAGATGTCGCGAATGCGTTTCTCGCCCTCGGGTGCGTTGCACACGGAGAGCACTGCGTCGGCGTGGGTGTGGTCGACGTAGGCCTGCGGCACGATTGCGTGCAGCAGCGTCTCGACCGAAGGGAAAGGCGCATCGGCGCGCAGCACATGCGTATCGAGCTCGTTGCGCATCTGCGAATCGGACAGGCGCGGCACGCCAGCCAGCTTGCGCATGTAGTCGAGAGGCACGGGAGAGAAGCCCGCGGCAGCTATCGTCTCCAGATCGGAGCCGCTGCCTTTAACATACAGGACATCGAGATCCGCGCCGAAAAGGTCTTTCTCGCGCAGCTTGAGCGAGGTGTTGCCGCCGCCATGCATCACCAGCGATTTGTCGCGGCCGAGCAGGCGCGAGGTGTACACGCGCGGCCCGAGGTCGCCGGGGAACTGCGCGGCTTCGGCGTCGCTCCAGAGGCTTTTCATCCAGCGATTATACTTTTCACGCCATGTTCCGAATCGAGCTGATGTCGTGGGAGCAAGCGCGTGCGCAGGCGAGCCGCATACGCTTCAAGGTTTTCGTGGAGGAGCAGGGCGTGCCGCGCGATATCGAGCTCGACGAAAAGGACCCGGTCTGCGTTCATGCCCTCGCTTTCGACGAGCAGGGCACTCCCGTAGGCACGGGACGCCTGCTGCCCGACGCGCACATCGGCAGGATGGCGGTGCTCGAGGATTGGCGGCATCGCGGCGTTGGCGCCCTGGTCTTGAACAGGCTCATCGAGAAAGCAAAGGAGCGGGGCCACAAGGAAGTGCTGCTATCGGCTCAAGTCCATGCGCTGGAGTTCTATCGCCGCCACGGCTTTCAACCGGTCGGCGAGATCTACGAGGAGGCGGGCATTCCGCATCGGGACATGCGGCGTACGCTTTAGGCGGCGGCAAATTCGTACTGCGCCGTTTCCAGCTCGGCGCCCTCTGCCGAAAAACCGCGGCCAGGCTCCATGGTGCGCACGAAGCGGGCCTTGGCCGCGTCGACCCCAGGATCGTCGAGCAGCGCGTTTCCAAGCGCGTAGAAACCGGGCTCGAGCCGGCGCGGCGCGCCGTCGCGGTTGGAGAACCACCAGAGCTCGCGCTCGTCTGCCGCAAGAAGATTGAAGCCGCTATAGGCCTTGCCTTGCCTGCTTATGTTCGCGAGATATTTTTCCGGAGAAGGATTTTCATTGAGAAACCGCACCACCAGAGCGCCTCTTGATTCGGCGGCGCGCGGCTCTTTCGCACCCCGGTAGTTGGTGACCGCGGCGAACCTGCCGCTGCGCGCCACGCCCATCCAGGTTCCCAGCGCCTCGAGATCGCGGCCGGCGAGAACGCCGGGTTGGTCCTGCCAGAAAGCCGCCCGAGCCGCGGGGCGGGCGTGGAACTCGTCGCGGTTCGCGGCGACGACCAGCGGCAAATCAGGAAGAACGCGCCAGGCGAGAACGATCAGGCACATTCCTGCCTTTGAGCTGCTGATAGAGCTGGAAAGCTTTCTCGGCCTTCTCGTTCCTGTGAACGACGGCGCCGACCGCCTGGATCATGGCGATCGGGTCTTCGGACTGGAAGATATTGCGCCCCATGTCGACGCCCGCTGCGCCTTGGTCGATCGCCTTGTAAGCCATGGTCAGTGCATCGAGCTCGGGCAGTTTCTTGCCTCCTGCGATCACAATCGGTACCGGGCAGCCGGCGCAGATGCGCTCGAAGCCCGGCTCCACGAAATAGCTCTTGACGTAGTGCGCACCCAGCTCGGCGGCAATGCGTGTCGCCAGGCCGAAGTAACGCTCGTCGCGCTTCATCTCGGCGCCGACCCCTGTGACTGCCATGGTAGGGATCCCGTAACGATTGCCGCTGTCGATGAGCTGGATCAGGTTCTTGATCGATTGGTGCTCATACTCCGCGCCGACATAAATCTGCGTGGTAATCGCCGCGGCGTTAAGGCGGATCGCGTCCTCGATGTCGACAGCGATCAGCTCTCGCGACAGCTCGGTAAGAATGCTCTGCCCGCCCGAGCAGCGCAACACCACCGCATTGGTCGCGGAGGCCGGAATCACCGTCCGCAGCGCGCCCCGGGTGCACATCAGCACATCGGCATAGGGGATCAAGGGCACGATGCTCAGGTCGATGCGCTCGAGCCCGGTGGTCGGTCCCTGGAAGTAGCCGTGGTCGAAGGCAAGCATCACGGTCCGGCCCGAGGCGGGATTGAAGATGCGCGCGAGCCGGTTCTGCATGCCCCAGTCGAGCGCGCCGCTCCCCTTGAGGTAGAAGGACTTGTTCACCTGGGGGATCCCCAGGCCGAAGTCCTTGCCTTCCTTGATGTCGTCCTTATCGGCCATAACCCAGCCCCCGAAAAAACGAACATACCATGTACGCGATCATTTATCGGAAGCTGCATCCGCAGAAACAAAGCGCTCGATCTTGCGCTCCAGGCCGAGCGGCGGGGCCTCGCGCGCAAGCAGCGCTTCGAAGGCCTGCTCGTCGCGCACGCCCTCGTAGACTTCCATGAACGTGGTCGGGTCGTCCCGGCGGCGCATCCAGCGGCCGCGCACGCCGCAGTGCTTTTCTATTTTCTGGAAAAGAGATTCAACGGCGAGGCGAAGCGGTTTCACGTCCTCCGGCTTCGCCTTGTAATAGACGAAGTAGTTCAAACGGGCATCACGGCGAGCAGCTCGCCGCCCGCGCTGTCCACGACCACGCCGCCGTTGAACGCCTGCCCGGGCCGCAGCTCGGCGCCCGCTGGCGCCGGGAGACGGACCATGCGCCGCTTCACCTGGCCGCGATACTGGGCGCGGGCGACGATCTCCTGGCCGGGATAACAGCCTTTCTGGAAATCGATCCCGCCCAGCTTCTCGAGGTTCACCATCTGCGGCACGAACTGGTCCTGGGTCGCAGCGGTGATCAGCGGCCGCTCGGCGCGGATTTCCTCCAGGCTCCAGCGCGCCTCGGGAACAAGGGTTGCCTTTCCTTCAAAAAGATCCTTATCGCTCGTGAGCACCAGGAAACGCGTTTCGCCGACTTTGACTGCGAGGAAATTCTCTTTTTGGGAAATCCCCATCGGCGGGCCCGGCATTTCGAGCCCGGGAACGTTCCCCCAGACGCCGAACTGGAACCACCTGTCGCTTTCGTCGGCGACCTTTACTTTGGAGCGCAGAACGAACATCGAAAGGCGTTTTTTCACCGCGGGCACGAGGTCGCGAGCGGCTTGCAGGAGGAAGCCCTCAGGTCCCGGAATGACGAGAAAGCTCGCGAGGAGGCGTCCCTTCGCCGAGCACCAGCCGGCGAGGGCGGCGCGTTCGCGCGGGAGATTCTGGATATCGATGGTCAACTGGGCGTGAAGGAATTCACGCGCGTCGTCGCCAGATACCGAGAGCAAGCCGTAGCGGGTAAGCGGTCCGTACTCCATCGTAGAATGCGCATTTTAGCGCGCGCCTTGCCCTGAAATCCTTTCTCGCCCTGGTGTTTCTAGCCGTGCTTGCCGCAACGGGCTACGGTGCGTGGTATGTCACGACGCCGCTCGAGGCGGCGAAGCTGCCGGTCGAATTCGAGATTCCTCCGGGGACAGGATTTCGCGCCGCCGTCGGCCAGATCGAGAAATCCGGCATCCAGGTGCGGCGCAACGAGTTCGAGCTGCTCGCCCGTGTCCTCCGGCACGAGCGCGACCTGAAGGCGGGAAGCTACGAGCTCGACCAGCCGGCGACGCCGCTCGAGCTGCTCGACAAGCTGACCCGGGGCCATGTCACGCAAGCGGAAATCCGGCTGATCGAGGGCTGGACTTTCGCGCAGTTCCGGGCCGCGCTCGATACCAGCGCCGACCTGAGGCACGACACGGCGGGTCTGGAGGACGCCCAGGTGCTCGCGCTCGTTGAGGCGACCGAGGCACATCCTGAGGGCCTGTTTTTTCCGGACACCTATCTTTTCGCAAAGGGGTCGAGCGATGTCGCCGTGCTGCGCCGCGCCTACCGCGCCATGCAGCGGCATCTCAAGGCCGATTGGGAGGCGAAAGACCCGAGCCTGCCGTATCGCTCGCCGTACGAGGCACTCATCATGGCATCGCTGATCGAAAAGGAGACCGGCCGCGAGACCGAGCGCGAACTGATCGGCGGCGTCCTGGTCAACCGCCTGAGGATCGGCATGCGCCTGCAGGTCGACCCGACCGTCATCTACGGCCTGGGCGACGCCTTCGACGGCAATCTGAAGAAAATCCACCTGCTCGAGGACGGGCCGTACAACACCTATATGCGCGCGGGATTGCCGCCGACCCCGATCGCGATGCCGGGACGCGCGTCCCTGCGCTCGGCATTGCACCCGGCAAAGACGGATGCCCTCTACTATGTATCGCGCGGCGATGGCTCCAGCCACTTCTCGCGCAATCTCAATGAGCACAATCGCGCCGTGACCAAGTATCAACTGAAAAGATGAGCGGGCGCGGCAGGCTGATCACCCTGGAAGGCGTTGACGGGGCCGGGAAGTCGAGCCATGTCCAGTTCGTCGCCGACACGCTCGCGGCGGGCGGGCGCCACGTGATCGTCACGCGCGAGCCCGGCGGCACCGACCTCGCCGAGCGCCTGCGCAAGGTGATTCTCGAGGCGCCGATGGAGCCGGTCGCCGAGACGCTGCTGCTGCTCGCGGCGCGCGCCGATCATGTCCGGCGCGTCATACGCCCGGGGCTCGAGGCCGGAAGCTGGATCGTCTGCGACCGGTTCGCCGACGCCACCGCGGCTTATCAGGGGGCGGGGAAGGGCGTTTCGATGGAGCTCATCGAGCGCCTCGGCGCGGCGGCGCACCCGGGCCTGCGCCCGGATCGCACGCTGCTGTTCGATTGCAGCTACGAAGTCGCCCGCAAGCGCCTCGATGCCTCGGGCAAGGCGCTCGACCGCTTCGAACGCGAGGACCGGGCCTTCTTCGAGCGGGTGCGCGATGCCTATCTGGCGCGCGCCAAAGCGGAGCCAGAGCGTATCTTTCTGATCGATGCGAGCGGCGACCAAGGCGCAATCCGCAAGGCCCTCGAGAGCCACCTGGTGTTCAAATAGAGTCCATGCATCCCTGGAACGAGCCGATCTTCGAGTCGCTCAAGCGCAGGCTCGAAGCGTTGCCCCATGCGCTGCTGCTGCACGGCCCTAAGGGCGTGGGCAAGCTGGCGCTCGCCGAACGCGCCGCGCAGCTGATTCTCTGCGAGAGCGTGGACGCGGCGCGCAAGCCCTGCGGCGCCTGCGACGGCTGCCGCTGGTTTCTCGGCGGCAACCATCCGGACTTCCGTCGTCTGGAGCCGGAGGCTCTTTCAAAAATTTCTTCTGAACCTGAAGAAGATTCATCACCCCGTACCAAGCCCAGCACGGTAATCAAGGTAGAGCAGGTGCGCGAGCTGGCCGACTTTCTCAACATCGGCTCGCACCGCGGCCGGCGGCGGGTCGCGCTCGTGCATCCAGCCGAAGACATGAATCTCAACGCGGCCAATGCGCTGCTCAAAGGGCTCGAGGAACCGCCTGCGAGCGCGATGTTCATGCTAGTGGCGCATCGCCCGGCGCGGCTGCTGCCCACGATCCGCAGCCGCTGCGTAGCGGTGCCCGTTCCAGTTCCGGGGCGCGAGGTTGCGCTGAAATGGTTCTCGGCGCAGGGAGTCAAGGACGCGCCGCGATGGCTTCCTTACGCCGGCGGCGCTCCGTTGCAGGCGCTCGACTATGCGTCGAGCGCGGAAGTTCTGGACAGGCTGCTGAAGTCGATCCAGGCGAGGGGCCAGATTCTGGTGGACGACCGCGAGCAGCTGGAAGCGCTTGCCGAAGCACTCCAGAAGTTCGGCCTCGACCAGGCGCTGACGGGGTTCGGGATGCCGGCCAAGTACGGAACTGGGGCCTCCAAGGCGACCCGGGCTATGGCGAAAGGCTGGCTGGTATTCGCTCGCCAGATGGGGCGAAACCGCGCTTTGGCGCGGCACCCCCTCAATGGGCGGCTATTCGCCGCGGAAATGCTCGCCGGGATGCCCAGCGATACTTGATGTGACCTGTTAAGTCAGAACTTCAAGCTACTGACGAAACTGAGCTTCGTGGATCTGGAATCTCGCCTTCATATCGATAGTTCGGGTCGTCCGGCCGGTCGTGCTTAAGCATTTTTGGGTTGAGCTCGACTAGGATTTCGCGATCGGTCGCGATGACGGCGTACGGCCGCTTCTTGATGAACACCAGATCGGACTCGCGCAGCCAAGTTGTGCCCGCCGTGTTCATGGCGTGAAAGACGTGAAAACGATGCTGGGGATGCTCGGGCAGCTTGGTGCGCATTCGGTCTCCTGAGGCGGTACGGCTGAAGGGCGGTATTAAAAGCCTGGGCAGGGTAGCTGGGTATCACGGGAACGACTACGTGCAGCGCAGCGAAGCTATGCAGCTAGCGTATTTAACATAATACACATTGTAGGATATAAACCGACCCGCGTATGGCCAAAAAATCCCGCAATGAACCTCTGCTAGTTCAGCCTGCCGGGAGGCAGAGGGAGGCGCGCTACCGGGACGCCCTCGTCGATCAGGTCGTCGTGCTCCTGCTGGGTCGCTTGGCCGCGGATGGCGCGCTCCGGGGACTCTTTGTAGTAAATCCGCCTGGCTTCGGCCGGGAAGTCTTTGCCGACGTCCTCGGTTTTGGTCAAAAGCTCGTCGAGCATCCGCGAGTACAGCATCTGCGCGATGGCGAAGGGGTCCTTCCCTTCCATGTCGGGCGTTTTATCGGGCGTCCCCGGAGCCGGCTTCGCCGCTTGGGCGGGTTTCGGCTCGGCAGCGCCCAGGTTGACGCGGGATGCCGACGGAACCCGTTGCACCTTCGCCGAGCCGCAGTTGGGGCACTGCAGGAGGCGGCGCGCCTTCTGGGAGGCGAAGTCGTCCGCCGAGCCGAACCACCCTTCGAAGCGGTGCCCGGCGGCGCAAAGCAGATCGAAAACAATCATTTGAAGCACATTCTACATACAATGCGGCATGCTTTCGGACCGCATCGAGGGGAAGTGGATCGACCTCTTTGCGGAGGTCTTCGCGCTCTGCAAGGTCGCTCGCGACGAACCCTGCGCCATCCTCTCCGAGAGCCAGTCGCGCACCCTCAATGTCCACCTCGCCGAGCTGGCCCTGGATCGGCTCGGCGCCAGACCATTTCACGTCGTCGTGCCGACCACGCGCCAAACAGCGCCAGTGCCAGTCCGCTCGACCGGCGCGTCCACGGCCCTGCAGAACCAGGCCCCTGCGCTCAGCGCGCTTGCCGCATCGTCCTTTGTCGCCGACTGCACGCTCGAGGGCCTCATGCACGCCGCCGAGCTGCCGCAGATCCTGAAGGGTGGAGCGCGCGTGCTGTATATCTCCAACGAGCATCCGGATGTGCTCGAGCGCCTGGTTCCCTCCCCCGCCGACGAGCAGCAGGTGAGGGCGGGGATGCGCCTGCTGCGCGAGGGAAAGCTGTTGAAGGTCACCTCCCCGGCCGGCACGAGCCTTGAGATCCAGCTCCAAGGCGCGCGCGTCGGCGGCGTGTGGGGCTACACGGAGAAGCCCGGCACGCTCTCGCACTGGCCCGGCGGCCTGTGCCTCGCATTTCCTGCGCCGCAGAGCGTCAACGGCACGCTCGTGCTCGCGCCTGGAGATCTGAACCTGACCTTCAAGCGCTATCTCGAGTCGCCGGTTCGCCTGAAAATCGAAGCGGACTACATTACTGAAGTCTCGGGCAGCAGCCTCGACGCCGAACTGATGCGCGAATATTTTTCCGCCTGGGGCGATCGCGAGGCTTACGCGGTCTCGCACGTCGGCTGGGGCATGAACCGGCGCGCGCGCTGGGAGGCGCTGGCGATGTACGACCGGCGCGACGTGAACGGCACCGAGCAGCGCGCGTTCGCCGGAACCTTCCTGTACTCCACCGGGGCGAATGAGGTGGCGCACCGCCACACCCTCGGCCACTTCGACCTCCCGCTGCGCGGCTGCACGCTGGTGATAGACGGCAAGGCGGTGGTGCGCGACGGGAAGCTGGCGGAGTGACGCATCTTCTTTTTCTTCACGGCCTCGGCGGCGGCCATCACGCCTGGGACCACCAACTGCCGTATTTTGCGAAGCACGGCTATGCGGCGCATGCCTGGGACCAGCCAGGCTATGGCCACAGCCCGCGCGTCGAGCCCTACGACTTCGAGCAGGTCTGCGCCGCACTGAAGCGCCTGATTGAATCGCTCGGCGGCGAGGCCGTGGTGCTCGTCGGTCACAGCATGGGCGGGTTCGTGGCGCAGGAGGCGTATGTCCGTTTTCCGCAGCTGATAAGAGCCCTGGTCCTAGGCTTCACCAGCCCGGGTTTCGGCGATCGCGGCGGCGAATTCGCGCGCCAGTTCATCGCCGCCCGTGTCGGCGCGCTCGAGCAGGGGAAATCGATGGCCGAGCTCGCGGCGCAGCTGATGCCGACGATGCGCGGCGAGATCTCCAGCCCCGAAGGGCTGGCCCATGCGCAGGCGGTCATGTCCGGCATTGCGCCTGCGACCTATCGCAAGGCCGTGCAGCTTCTCACCACCTTCGACGGCAGAAAGAATCTTAAAAACATTTCGGTTCCTGCGCTGCTGATCGCGGGCAGCGACGACAAGACCGCGCCCCCCGAGGTCATGCAGCGCATGGCGAAGGAGATCCACGGCACTGAGTTCGTGGTGCTCAGGGGCTGCGGCCATCTCGGCCCGATGGATCAGCCCGATGCATTCAACGCCGTGCTGGAGAGCTTCCTCAGACGCCACAAGCTATGAGCGACCCGCGCTACTCGGTAATTGGTTCGGGATATTCCCTCACGTCCAAGCAGAGGGATTTGATTGAAAAAGCAGAGGCGCTTGGCCCGGCTTTCGCGAGGCGCGCCGCGCGCTACGACCAGGAGGCGAGCTTCCCGCACGAGAACTATGCCGAGCTGCGTCAGGCCGGTTTCCTCGGCCTGTGCGTGCCCGAGAAATTCGGCGGCCGCGGCGCCGACTTCAAAACCTATTCGCTGGTGTCGGCGACCCTGGGCAAGTACTGCGGCGCCACCGCCCTCACTTTCAACATGCATGCCTGCTCCACGCTGTGGCCCGGCGCGCTGTCGGACGATCTCGAAATGACGGCGGCGCAGCGCGCCGAGCACGACAGGCATCGCGCCGTGCACTTTCAAAGAATCGTAAAAGACGGGGCGATCTACGCCCAGCCCTTTTCAGAGGGCAGCGCGGCAGCGGCCGGGCGGGCGCCTTTCGGCACCACCGCGGCGCGCGCCGAGGGCGGCTGGCGCATCAACGGCAAGAAGATTTTTGCCTCGCTCTCCGGGGCGGCCCACTACTACGGCGTGCTGTGCACCGAGGCCAAGCCCGAACTCTCGATGCGCGACACCCTTTACATGGCGGTGCCGGGCGAGGCCTCCGGGCTGAGCGTGGTCGGCGACTGGGATCCCCTCGGCATGCGCGCCACCGTGTCGAGAACGCTGCTGTTCAAGGACGTCCTCGTCCCCGACGAGGCGCAGATGATGCCGCGCGGCGTCTACTTCCAGGCGGCGAGCCGCTGGCCGCACATGTTCACCACGCTCTCACCCACCTACTTTGGCATCGCGATTGCCGCGTATGAATTTACTGTCAGGTATTTGAGAGGAGAAATTCAAGGGGTGCCGCCGGTGAAGCGACGCATGTACCCAACCAAGCAGATCGCCGTGGCCGAGATGTGGGTGAAGCTCGAGCAGACGCGGGCGCTGTTCCTGAGAATGCTCGAGGACGCCCGCGTCGATCCGCCGAAGGATGCGCGGCTGCGCGCTTACGCCACGCAGTACACCATCATGGAAAATTCGAACGACATCTGCCGCCTCGCCATCCGCACCTGCGGCGGCCAGTCGATGCTCAAGTCCCTGCCACTCGAGCGCATGTACCGCGACTCGCGTTGCGGCTCCCTGATGCTGCCCTGGACCGCCGAGCTGTGCCTCGACCGCATCGGCCGCGAGGCGCTCTACGAGCCGGGCGAAGTCGACGACTGATGGAGCTTTCGCGCTTCATCGAATACTGGGCTGCGCGCTCGCCTTCCAAGGTGGCGATTCATTTCGAAGGGAAGGATTTCACCTATGCGGAGCTCCTGATCCAGGTCGAAAGCGCGGCAAACCGCCTGCCCGTGAACAAGGGCGATCGGGTCGCCTGGCTCGGCTACAACAATCCGCAGATGCTGGTTCTGCTATTCGCGCTGGCGCGGCTCGGCGCGATGCTCGTGCCGCTCAATTGGCGGCTGACGCTCGCCGAACACCGGGAAATCATCGCCGACTGCTCGCCGAAGCTCGTTTTTTGCGATCCCGAGTTCGAGCAGCACGCTTCCCAGCTGGATGTTCCGCTCGGCAGACTTTCGGTCGAAACCGGTAAAACCGAATTTCCTGGCAACGAAACCGACGACGCGCTGATCGTCTACACCTCGGGGACCACGGGCAAGCCCAAGGGGGCAGTGCTGACGCAGGCGGCGCTGGTATGGAATGCGTTCAATTCCTTCCACGCGCACGATCTGCGGCCATCGGATCATGTGCTCACCGCGCTGCCCATGTTCCATGTCGGCGGCTTGAACATCCAGACGCTGCCGGCCCTGCTCGCCGGGGCAACGGTGACGCTGCACAGGCGCTTCGAGCCGGCGGCATGGCTAGGCGACGTGGCGAAGCGCAAGCCGACGATCAGCCTGCTGGTGCCGGCGGCGATGAATGCCGCGATATCGCACGCTGCGTGGTCCGCGACCGATCTTTCCAGCCTGCGGATCCTGAATTCCGGGTCGATGGTCGTACCCGATTCGCTGATCCGCGCCTTTCACGCGCGCGGCGTCGCGGTCGGCCAGATCTACGGCGCCACCGAAACCGCGCCGATCGCGATCGCTTTGCTGAAAGAGGACGCCATGCGCAAGCCGGGCAGCGCCGGCAAGCCGGTGCCGCATTGCGAGGTAAAGCTGATCGAAGGAGAGATCTGGGCCAGGGGCCCGGCGCTCATGCGCGGCTACTGGAAGGGCGGCACGGGCCTGACGGAGGATGGCTGGTTCAGGAGCGGAGACCTGGCGCGGATCGACGAGGAAGGCTACTTCTGGATCGTCGGTCGCTCGAAGGACGTGATCATCTCCGGCGGCGAGAACGTTCATCCCGCCGAGCTCGAGAACGTGCTCGCCGACTGCCCCGAAATCGCCGAGGCCGCGGTCGTCGGCGTGCAGGACTCGAAATGGGGCGAAGCCGCCTGTGCCGTCGTCGTGATGAAGCCCGGCTCGATGCTGCTCGAGACCGACCTCGTCAAGCTGTTCGAGAACCGGCTAGCCCGCTACAAGCATCCGCGCCGGGTGGTGTTCGTGGACCAGCTGCCGAAGAACGCGATGGGAAAAATCCAGAAAGCGGAGCTGAGGCGGCTACTCGATTCGCAGCTCGGCGGCGCCAAGCCCCTCTAGGGAAAAGCTCACCAGCTCGCCCGGCTTTCCCGAGTAGGTGCGGATCAGGCTGCCGCTGATCACGACGTCGCCCCGCAGCAGGCCGCGACCCGCGGAGGACAGATGGCCGGCGATCCAGGCGACCGCATCCAACGGGTGCCCCATCGCGTCCGCTCCCCTGCCCTCGCCAATCTCGCGTCCGTTGACGCTCGCCACGCCTCGCACGGCAGCGAGATCCACGCTTTTCCAATCCTCGACGGGATAGCCGAGCACGGCGCCTTCGTTCCACCCGTTGTCGCAGATGAGCTCGAGCGGATGGCGCGCGAGCTCCGCATAGTCCGCGCCGCGGTCATCGGCCAGCTCGATGGCCGGCATGACTGCTCCGACCGCCTGCGCGACGCGGTCGCGGGAAAACGGTGCGTCGGCGGCCGGCAGGTCCTCGCCGATCTCGACAGCGACCTCGAACTCGACTATCAGATGGGCGTAGTCCTCCGCCTGCACCCTGGCCGGCGTGCGGTGGATCGTGTTCCCGAGCATCACGCCGGCCTGCGGCGCATCGACGCCGACGAATTTCTGCATCGCTGCGGTGGACAGGGCGATCTTGTAGCCGGCGATCGCGCCAAGTTTTTCCGAGCGCAGGGCGACGAAAGCGTCCTGAATGCCGTACGCTTCGTCTCTGGAGCGCGGCGCGAGCTCGGCCGGGAGCGGCCCGAAGCGCTCGCGGCGAGCATGGGCATCGTACAGCCACCTCGCCGCGCGCTGGGGGCGGAGCTCGGGTTGCTTCCGTTTTTTCACCGGAACTCTAGAATACTGCCAAACTACGAGAACAAATGCCTCTGCCCCACCGAAACTACGGCCCCGCGCGCTGCATCGCCCCCAAAGGGCGCCTGGATCACGACAACTGCGAGGCGTTTCGCGCCGACCTGGCGCCCCATCTTGAGGCTTGCGTGCGCGACGGCGAGCCTCTGGTGCTCGACCTGTCCGGACTGGAATATGTGTCGAGCGCCGGGCTGCGCTGCCTGATGCTCGCCGCCAAGGAAGCGGGCGCGCGCAAGGGGCGGGTCATGGTCGCCGCGATGCAGCCGGTCGTTGCCGAGATATTTCATATCAGCCGCTTCAACATGGTATTCGAGGTGTTCCCCACGCTGCGCGAGGCGTTTGCATCGATCTCGGCGCAGGCGGCGGAAGCTTTCGATCGCGGCTAGAAGCATGCGCTTACGGTTCTGGGGGACGCGCGGCTCGATACCGGTCGCGCTAACGCCCGCCGACATCCGCGACAAGCTGGCCCAGGCGCTGGTCGCCGCCTCAGGCCGGCGCTTCGAATCCTTCGGCGAGGCGCACGCCTTCGCGCAGGAATCGCTGCCGTTCTCGGTGACGCACACCTTCGGCGGTCACACCTCTTGCGTCGAGCTGCAAACCGGGCACGAGGAGTATTTCGTCTGCGACATGGGCAGCGGCGCGCGGGCGTTCGGCGCTCACGTGCTCGCGCGCCAGGGAGGCCGGCCGGCGACGGTGAACGTGTTCATGTCGCACGTGCATTGGGATCACATCATGGGGTTTCCGTTTTTCGGGCCCGCCTATGTGCCCGGTACCCTGCTCCGCATCCACGGCTGCCACGGCGTGCTCGAGCATGCCTTCCGTCTGCAGCAGTCGCCGCCCTGCTTTCCGGTGGCTTTCAACCAGCTCAGCGCGCGCATCGAGTTCGTAAAGCTCACGCCCGGTCAGACGCGAGAGGTCAGCGGCATGCAGGTGACGCCCAAGCTGCAGCGCCATTCGGGCGACTCGTTCGGCTACCGGTTCGAGGCGGGCGGAAAGAGCATGGTGTACAGCACCGACTCGGAGCACAAGCTGGAGGATCCGGCAGAGACCTCCAGCTTCGTGGCTTTCTTCCGCAACGCCGACCTGGTGGTGTTTGATGCGATGTATTCGCTTGCGGAGGCGGTCTCCGTCAAGGCCGACTGGGGTCATTCCAGCAACATCATCGGCGTCGAGCTCTGCCAGATGGCGCAAGTGAAGCATCTGGTGCTGTTTCATCACGAGCCGGCGAACAATGACGCCACGATCGAAGGCATTCTCAGAGACGCGCGCCGCCTGGAAGAGCTGACCCGCAGCGCGCAGGTGCGGCCGCATCCATTGCAGATTTCCGCGGCCCACGACGGCATGGAGATCGACCTCTGAGGTTCGTGTCGGGCCCGCGCGCGGTTGGCACCGGGCTGCTGATCGTCTGCCTGATGCTGGTCGGGCTCGAGCCGGCACCGGTCGCCGCGCTGCGCGACGCGCTATTCGACGGCTACCAGAAGCTGATGCCCCGGGAGCGCGCCAGCGCGCCCGCGATTATCGTCGCGATCGACGAGCACGCGCTGGACGCGCGCGGGCAGTGGCCATGGCCGCGCACCGTCGCCGCCGATCTCATCCACGGCATCGCGCAGGCCAATCCCGCCGCCATCGGCGTCGATCTGCTTTTCATCGAGCCGGACCGCTCGGTTGCGGGCGCGGACGGCCAGCTTGCGCAGGCCGTGCAGGGCGCCAAGGTAGTGCTGGGTATCGCCGGACTTGAATTCCGCGACCGGCGCTACCCGTTTCCGCCGCAGGCCGTGCCGGTGCGCCTTTCCGGCAAGCGCGAGCTGCCGCTGCGGCGCTTCGACGGCCACCTGCAGAGCCGCTCCGAGATCAATCGCGCGGCGGCGGGCCGCGGGCTGATCAGCGCCGACTCGGCCGATCGGGTGATCCGGCGCGTGCCGCTGGTTGCGCGCATCGGCCAGGTCATCGTTCCGGCGCTGTCGGTCGAAATGGTGCGGATCGCGACTGGTTCCGGGGTCTTGCGGATCGACGATCACAGCGGCGAAAACGTCGACCTGACCATCGGCAGCGCCGTGATCCCGCTGCAGTCCGATGGCACGTTTCAGCTCCACTTCGGCCCGCACGACGCCGAGCGCTTCGTTTCGGCGGAGGACGTGCTTTCGGGAAAAGCGTCGTCCGAGCTGTTTCGCGACAAGCTGGTGCTCATTGGCGTGACGGGGCTCGGCTTGCTCGACTTTCAGGCGACTCCGCTCGGCGAGCGCATCCCGGGCGTCGAGGTGCACGCGCAGATCCTGGAGCAGATCTTCGATGGCAGCTATCTGCGGCGGCCGACTGGCGCCGCCTGGATCGAGGCGGCATTGCTTGCCCTCGCCGGCCTGCTGCTCATCGGCTTGGTGCCGGTGGCGCGCGCCTGGCTTTCGAGCATGCTCCTCGCGGCGACCCTGCTCGTTTTCGCGGCAGGCGGCGTGATCGCCTTCAATGCCGGGTTGCTCGTGAACGTCGCCGCCCCGGGCCTGGGCGCGATTGCCGTGTTCGGCGCCCTGTTCGCAGCGACATTCGCCGAAGCCGACCGGCAACGGCGCCTGCTGCGCGAAGCGCAGGCCCGGGTGGCCGGGGAGCTGGAAGCCGCGCGCCGCATCCAGATGGGACTGCTGCCCGCGCCGCGCTCGCTATTCGCCGGCGAGGCGCGCTTCGCGCTCGACGCGTTGCTCGAGCCGGCGCGCACCGTCGGCGGCGACTTCTACGACTGCTTCATGGTCGACCAGCATCGCCTGTTCTTCGCCGTTGGCGACGTGTCGGGAAAAGGGCTGCCCGCGAGCCTGTTCATGGCGCTTTCCAAGTCGCTGCTCAAGAGCATCGCTTTGCGGGCGGAGAGTCTAGATCCCGGTGCGATCCTGCTGCGAGCCAGCGCCGAGATCAGCCGCGACAATCCCGAGTCGCTGTTCGTCACGGCATTTGCGGGCATCCTCGACACGCGTACCGGCGGTCTCGCTTTCTGCAATGCGGGCCACGAGCCGCCGCTCGCCTGCGTTCCAGGCGGCGCGCCGGAGATCGTGGAGCATGCCGGTGGGCCGCCGCTGTGCGTCATCGAGGGATTCGACTATCCGACCGGCCACCGCGCGCTGGCACCGGGGGAATGGCTGTGCGTCGTAACAGACGGCGTCACCGAGGCGATGAATCCGCACAACGAGCTCTATGGGGCCGCGCGCCTGAAGGCGTTGCTTGGGCGC
>WNFI01440065.1_pt2 | contig 21420 bp, 18 predicted proteins | sample 5400471 | NCBI WGS metagenome assembly WNFI01 (sample SAMN13153348, study PRJNA577476) | soil metagenome | isolation source: 100 cm saprolite on Douglas fir-dominated hillslope | place: USA:California | collected 2013-09-17
GCAGCCGGGGATTGTCCATTCGTGGCGCCCCGCCGCAAGAGTCGGCGCGGCGGGCCGTGGCCGGTCGGCCGGCAATTCCAGCCGGGACGGCGAACCTCGCAGTACGTCACGGTAGAAGTCCAGGTGCGGCTGCCAGCCCTCCTCGGCGCGGTCGCGCTGCCATACCGACCAGTCGTGGTAGTCGCGCGGCGGCCGGCGTAGCACCGGTGCCTGCCGTCGTGACAGCGCCTCGTGAGCGGCTTCCAGGTCGCGCATCAGCAGGTGCAGCGACCAACCGTCGGCGATCAAGTGGTGCAGGGTGACCAGCAACCGCTGGCGCCGACCGGGTAGCTCCAGCAGATGCGCACGGATCAGCGGCCCGTCCTCCAGATCGAACGGCGTGGTCGCGTGTCGCCGGCTCAGCTGCCGCAGCCGGGCCTGCGGCTCCGGCAGCGCGCTGAGGTCGCTGCGGTGCAGGGGTACGTCGATCCGCGTGTGTACCCGCTGTATGGGCTCGAAGGTCAGCCCGTCGACGCCAAAAGTGGTGCGGAGGGCCGGGTGGTGTGCCACCACTGCGTTGACAGCACGCCGTACGGTGTCCGGGTCACGAGGTTCCGGAAATTCCAGTGCGAGCGGCACGTGATAGGCTGCGGCACCGGGATGCAATTGTTCGATAAACCAGATCCCGCGCTGCTGAAAAGACATCGGGAAAGCACGGCAGAGCGCATTGCGTTCCCGCAATTGCGCCGCTAGCCGGTCCCGTCGCACGTCTACCGATTCGAGGCCGGAAGCGCCGATCATCTCCCGCCTTTCGTCGTTATCGCCGCCATGCCAGTCTCAAGCTGCGCGCCCGCCCTTGTCAAGTCACGGCCGTTTCAAGATCATGATCCTTTGCCCCGACCTGGTGCGGGCCGATCTTGAAACGGCCGTGCCCTGTCAAGTGACCGTCGGCAGATGCACGCCGAAATGCTCGATGAGCTGCACACATTAAAACAAGGTAAAACGATCTTATGGGTCGGAAACATATCGTTTACATGAAGTTCTCTTGACGTACAGTAAATGTCATCTGAAGCTTCACATAGGCACTGACTAATCGGGGAGAAGGACGGATGCGCGACGACATGTTGATCGGGCCAGGCAGCAGTGCTGCGATTCCCGATGTCGTCCGCCGATGCGTCGGCACGTCCCGACGGCTCCGAACGGCCGTCGTGGTGAGTGGCGGCTTCGACACGCGGCCCTGGTCGGCGAGCATCCGGCAGGCGGTGTGTGGCCTAGCGCCGGAATGGTTCTCCCAGCACGGCACGCTGCGCCCCGCCGGCGTGGCGGCACTGGCCCGGCAGCTGCGCGAGTGCCGCGCGGATGCGGTCGTCGCCGTCGGCGGCGGATCGGTGCTGGACGCCGCAAAGGCCGCCGCGGCGCTCAGCGGAGTCACCGACGTCGAGGCTCAGACGGTCATTGCCGCCTGCACGGGCGACTTCCAGCCCCCGTCGGCACGGACGCGCCTGGTTGCGGTACCCACCACCCCCGGCACCGGTGCCGAGGTCACTCCGTTCGCCACCATCTGGCAGCCCGAGCGCAACCGCAAGCTGTCGCTCAGTGGGCAGGAACTCGTCCCCGCCGGCGCCATCCTCGATCCCGACCTGCTACGGAGCCTGAGCGCTACCCAGCTGTGCGCCGGCGTGCTTGACACCCTGTGCCAGGGTGCGGAGGCGGCCTGGTCTATCCGGGCGACCGCCGAGTCGACCAGCTACGGACTCGCCGCCGTAGCACTAGTCGGATCCATGCTGGAGCCGCTCGACCCAGAGCAGCCCGGCGATGCGGCCCTGCTCACCCTGCAACTGGCCGGTAACCTCTCCGGCCATGCCATCGCGCTGGCGCCCACGTCGTCCTGTCATGCCCTGTCCTACCCGTTGACCCTGCGGGCAGGCCTGGCGCACGGCTACGCCTGCGGCGTTACTTTCGGCCGGATGCTGCGTTACAACGCGGACGTGAAGGAGGCCGACTGCGCCGATCCGCGAGGCGCCGCCCGGGTACGTGACGTGGTCGACCGGATCGTCGCCGCGCTCGGCGCGGCCGACCCCGCCGATGCCGAGAAGCGGGTCGAGGCGTTTCTCGGCCGCAACATGCTGGCCACCCTCGACGAGATTCCCTACCGTCCGGATCTGCTGGCGCGTGAGGCGCTCGCATACCCGCGCAGTGCCGACAACCCGCGAGTGCTGAGCATCCCCGGCCTCATCCGTCAGCTCGGCAGGCGCCCGGTAGCGGAGGACCTATGCCCGTAGACCGGTTCAAACTGAACCACTGGACCAATGCCCGCAAGCTTACTCCCGTGCTGCTCGCGGAGCAGGCCGGCGTGGCGCTCGACGACGTGCGGGCCATGCTGGCCGGCCGGGAGGTAGCCGACGACGTGGCCAGCACGGTCGCCGGGGCACTGCAGGTCTCCGTGGCCCAGCTGGATGGCGGCGGGTACTGCGACCTGACGGTGGTGTGGCAGCCCGCCGACGGCCTGTACGCCAGCAGCCGGCCGATCCAGCGTGACGGCATACATTTCTACAACTACTACACCATGGCGGCGCCGTCCGGCCGGGTCGCGCCGGTGGTCCTGGACATCCTGTGTCCCGCCGGGCGTCTTCCAGCGCTCAACAACGGCCATCTTGAGCCGGCGATCACCGTCAACCTCGGGCCGGGTGACATCTACGGCCGCTGGGGGACCGAGCTGACCCCGGCCACCTGGCAGAAGATCGCGGCGAACCGGGGCGCCGACGCGTGGATCGTGGGCGAGTCCTATGTGGAGCCAGCCTACTGCCCGCATGCGTACTCGCTGGCAGGCGACGAGCAGGCCCGGATTGTGTCGTACACCGGCCACGCCAACCTTGGTGCTCTCATCGAGGACATGAACACCTGGTCCGACCCGGCATTCGACCGGTTCGCCAAGGTGGTGGAGTCAGGACTGCCGCCGGACGCGCTGGCCGACCTGCTGCTCAGTGCCCGCGGCCATGACCGGGCCAGCGCCGCCGCGGCCGCCGATATCGGCGAGCGGGAACTGGCCGCCGCGCTGGCCGAGCCGCTGGGCGGCGTCGAGGTGCTCCGCATGCTAGGCACCGCGGTCGGGCTGGACTACCGGCTCCTGCTGCCGCCGGGCCGCCGGCACGACGCGGCCGGCAAGACCTACCAGAGCCTGGGCGATACCCGCGACTCGATCCGGGGGTTCCAGGGCTACCAGGTCGCGTCCATGGCCAACGCACCGCACTTGCCCGACCTGATCGGGCTCTTCCTGTGCGTCAGCGGTGCGGACGGCGGCAGCCTAGCTGAACCCAGCGAGACGCATTACCTGGTGGTCGGCGGAGAGCTCACCCTGGAGTGGACGGACGCCAACGGCCGCCTGCATGCCGAAACCACCGGCAAGGATGGTTCGGCGTGGGTCGGCCCGTTCGTCAGTCACCGCTGGACTGGCGACGGCGCTGTGCTCAAGCTCAGCTCAGGGGCACATATCGGACTGCTCGACCTGGTGGAACTGACCAACACCTACGCCCCGGACACGACGGCCCGGCGGGGCCGCCGGGACCTGCATGGCTGGGGGTACGACTCGTGAGCGACCGGCCGCGGGTGGTCTACACCGACCCCGCGTGGGCGGTGGATGAATCCGGTGCCTTCGACCCGGACCGTGCCGACGTCGAGCGGGACGTCTTCGGTACCGATATTTTTCTCGATTTCGCGCCCTACGACCACGGATATCTCGCCGGCGAACGGCTCCTCGACACCGTGCACGGCGCCGATGGCCTGGTCATCTACCGTTGCCAGGTCACCGAGGAACTGCTGGCCGCAGCCGGTCCGAGGTGCCGGGTAGTCGCACGCAGCGGCGTCGGCATCGACAACCTCAACGCCGCGTTGCTGCAGGCGGCGGGCGTATGCGGCTTCAACGTCCCCGACTACTGCGGCGACGAGGTCAGCACCCATTCGCTGGCACTGCTGCTCGCCCTGGAACGTCAGGTGACCGTGCAGGACCGGCTCATCCGGGCCGGCTCCTGGGGCATTTACCGCGGCGGAGTACCTCGGCGCACCGCCGTCCGTGATGTGGGCATCGTCGGGTTCGGCCGTATCGGACGCGCCACGTCGCGCAAGCTGCAGCCGTTCTACCGGCACGTATTAGCCTACGACCCGTACGTGCCGGCGGACGTGCCAGTCGGCCACGGGGTGACCGCGGTGCAGAGTCTGGAAGAGCTGTTCACCGTCGCCGACGCGGTGATCCTGCATGCCGCGCTGACCCCGGAGACTGACCACCTCATCCACGCCGAGGTCCTGGCCCAGGCGAAGCCGGGCAGCATTCTGATCAACACCGCCCGCGGCCGCCTGGTCGACCCGGCCGCGGTGCTCGACGCCCTGGAGTCCGGCCGGCTCGGTGGCTTCGGCTCCGACGTCTTCTCCCCTGAGGACCCCAACAGCTCGCCGGTGACCCGCAAGCTGCTCGGCCGCGACGACGTGCTCGTCAGCTCGCACCGCGCCTTTTTGTCGGTGGAGTCCGAGCTGAGTCTCCGGCGCCGTGTAGCGACCGGCGTCAGGTCCCTGCTACTGCACGGCGTCGCGCCAGCGCAGGGCCGGGTCGCATAGGTGGGCGCCCATCCGTGCCGTCATGGCGTCGATTCTCACCCGCGGCAAAGTGGAGGTTAGCTTGAACAACTCTGATTCCAAGTCCGAGGCCGATCCTTCGCCAGGTGCTCGCCTTCGCGGCCTGCTCAGTTACGGCGCCAGTACCCAGCTGATGGGTGTGCATGACGGGATGAGTGCCCGGATCGCCAGCGCTGAGGGCTTTGCGGCGCTGTGGGCCTCCGGGCTGTGCATGTCCACGGCACTAGGCGTACGCGACAGCGATGAAGCCACGTGGAACCAGCTGATTTCGCTGGTCGGTTCTATGACGCAGGCAACCAGCCAGCCGATCTTGGTCGATGGTGATGCGGGGTACGGCAACTTCAACACCGCACGGCTGTTCGCGCGCGCCGCCGAACGAGTCGATGCCGCCGGCGTCTGCATAGAGGACAAGGTCTTCCCCAAGATGAACTCGTTCTTCGGCAACGGGCATCAGCTGGCGCCAGTCGGCCAGTTCTGCGGCAAGCTGCTGGCTTGCCGCGAGGGGGTGGCCGACGCCGACTTCGTTCTCGTGGCGCGCACCGAGACGCTGATCGCGGGTGGCCCGATGACCGAGGCGCTGGATCGCGCTGCGGCCTACGCGGCGGCCGGCGCGGATGCCATCTTTATCCATTCCCGCAAGCAGGACGTGTCGGAGATCGCGGAGTTCTGCCGGCAGTGGGGAAACCTGCGTCCGATCATCATCGCGCCGACCACTTACCACCGCACCGACATGACCACGTTTCGCGAGCTGGGTATCGCTGGCGTCATGTGGGCCAACCAGAGCATGCGCGCGGCATATACGGCCATCCGGGATACCTGCCGGACGGTACTGGCGCAGGAGGGCGTCAGCGGCATCGAGGACCAGATCGCCCCACTGAAGGAGATCTTTTCGCTTTATGAGTACGAGGGCCTGGAGCAAGAGGAGGAAAAGTACTCGGACTGGGATCCACCCGGCATCAGCGAGCGAAAGGCCGTCGTCTGGTGATCGAGGCCGCCACGGTCATGGAGGCGCTGATCGGGCACGGCGTGACTCTGGTGTCTGGAGTGCCGTGCTCATACCTAACCCCGGTGATCAACCAGGCTATCAGCGACCCCGGCGTACGGTACCTGGCCGCCACTCAGGAGGGAGAGGCCGCCGCGATCGTCGCTGGCGCCTGGCTGGGCGGTGGGCTGGGCTGTGCGATCGGCCAGAACTCCGGCCTGGGCAACATGGTCAACCCGCTCACCTCCCTGCTGCACCCGGCGTTCATCCCAGCCCTGCTGATGGTCACCTGGCGGGGTGAACCCGGCCGCAAAGACGAGCCGCAGCACCAGCTGATGGGGCGCGTGACCACCGCGCTGCTGGACCTGATGCAGATCCCGTGGGACCTGATGCCCCCCGATCCCGCGCTGGTGCCGCGCATCATGGAGTCGGCCTGCCGGCACATGAGCACCGAGCGGCACCCCTACGCAATCGTGATCCAGAAGGACACGGTGGCCCCTTCCCCGCTCGATGAGGTCACCCTGCCGCCGCCGACCGCGGCGGTGGTCCGCTCGACGCATCCGGCACAGCGCCCCGCCCGGGCGACGGTGCTCCGTGAGCTGCTCGCGACCGCACCGGCCGATGCGGCGATCATCTCGACCACCGGGTTCACCAGCCGGGAACTCCACGCCATTGAGGATCGTCCGTCGAACTTCTACCTGTACGGCCGCCCCGGTCTGGTGCACGTCGTGCTGGACAATGGCCAGCACGAGTCGACGGGCGGCCAGCGTACGGCCTCCCCCCAGGCGGACCTTGTGGCGGCTGCGGCGGCCTGCGGCTACCGCCACGCGTACGCCTGCTCCACCGTGGACGAGCTGACCGATGCGTTGAACGCGGCGCTGGACAGCTCGGGACCCGCCCTGATCCATCTGCCTATCCGGGCCGGGGTGCTGTCCGGGCTCGGCCGTCCGACGATCACACCCGCCGAAGTGGCCCAGCGGTTCCGGGCGTTCGTGTCGGCGCCGGTCGCGGTTCCGGCGCAGGAGGTGCTGCGGTGACCCGGTACCCCGTGGCCGTGATTCACGGCCGGTTCCAGCCGCTGCACTGGGGGCACCTGGAATATCTGCTGGCGGGCGCCGAGCGGACGGACCTGCTCGTGGTGGGGATCACCAACCCGGATCCGACGCTGACCACCGACGAGCTGGCCGACCTTGAACGCGGCAAGCCTGAGTCGAACCCATTCACCTACTACGAGCGGTATCTGATGGTGGAGGGTGCATTGCGGGAGGCGGGAGTGTCCGCCGAGCGGCTGAGGATCGTTCCGTTCCCGCACAGCTACCCGGAACGGCTGCGCTTCTATGCACCATCGGATGCGATCTACCTGCTCACCGTCTACGACCAGTGGGGCGACGTCAAGGTGGGCCGCTTCCGGCGGCTGGGTCTGGCCACCGAGGTGATGTGGCGCCGCAGTGACAAGCCGATCAGCTTGGCGGCCGGACACCGTTCGAGGCGGCCCCTACACCACACCTGGACGCCCTCGCCCGGCGCGGGCGCAGCGGTCTCCTGGAGGTCATCTCGCCGGAGGTGCCTCCGGAATCCGACTCCGGGACGATGGCCCTGCTGGGTTACGACCCGATCCGCCATTACACCGGCCGTGGTCCGCTCGAGGGCCTTGGCATGGGTTTCTGGTCGGCCGACAGCTCTTCGGTGGCGTTCCGGATCAACTTCGCCAGCTGGAATCCGGAGACCGGCCGGCTCGACCGGCGCACCTCCCGCGACCTTACTGACGACGACCTGGAGATCCTGGTGACAGAGATCGTCGCCGGGATACGGCTGGACGACAGCGTGACGTTCCGGCTCACCGGATTCGGCCGGCACCGCGGCATCCTCGCCCTGTCCAGCACCGGCCTGCCGTTGTCCGGCCGGGTCGCCAACACCGACCCGGGGTTCCGCAACGTCGGCGCGTTCGGCATCCCGGTCAAAACGCCGCAGAGCCGGCCGCTGCCCAGCCGTGCGCTCGTGGATGATCCGGCTGCTCACCGTACTGCCGCGCTGGTCAACCAGTTCGTCGCGGCGAGCGCGGCGGTCCTGCAGGACAGCGAGGTCAACCAGCGGCGCCGGGCTCAGGGCCGGCGGCCGGCCAATCTGCTGCTGATCCGCGACGGCGGTGACACGCTGCCGACCCTGCCGCCCTTCGCCTCCGGCAGCCTGCGAATGTACGGCCAGGTCCCGGCCGAGCGCGGGCTCGCTTCGCTGATCGGAGCGGACTTCGTGGTGGCCAGGACCGGACGCGGCCAGACGGACGCTGACTTCTACCGTCAGCTCGTGCCACGGCTCGTGGCCGACCCGAGCGATGTGGTGTTCGCCCACCTCAAAGGTCCCGACGAACCCGGTCACGACGGAAACCCGGACGCCAAGGCGGCCGCTGTCGCCGAGATTGACGAGCATGTCATCGGCCCGTTGGCCGCCGCCATCGGGCCGGGCGACACGCTTGTCGTCACCTGTGATCACGCCACCCCCTGTGAACTCGGGATTCACTCACCGGACCCGGTGCCGACCGTGGTTGCCAGCCCGACGGTGACTCCGGACGACGTCAGGGCGTTCAGCGAGCGCGCGGCTAGCGATGGTGACCTGCCGCCCGGCCGGGCCTGTGAACTGATGCCCTGGCTGGCCGCCACGCGGCGGGCCGCCCGGCTCAGGGTCGGTTGATGGTGATTACCGGGCTCCGAGTGCGCGGCATCCTCGACTCGCGGGCCGAACCGACCGTCGAGGCCGAGCTGACTCTCGACAATGGTGCCTGCGGGCGCGGCTCATGCCCCCGGGCCATCGCGCCCGGCAGGCGGGAGCGTCCCATCGGTGCCGCTGCCGGGCTCGGCGTCCTGCCCGGTCTCGCTGAGCGAATGCGCGCAGCGCTGGCCGGCGTACACGGACAGGACGAAGTGGATGCCCGGCTGACGGGCGAACTGGACCTCACCGGAGTGTCGCTGGTGCTGGCCGTCTCCGTCGCATACGCCCGCGCCCGGGCGGCCGCCGCTGGGGTGCCGCTGTGGCGATACCTCGCCGACGTCGCCGGCACCACGCCGGGCATACCGCGCCTGATGGTCAATGTCTTCTCCGGAGGCATTCACGCGACTGGCACGGCCAACGGCTACCAGCAGGTGATGGTGATCCCGCGGACCGGCGGGGTCGTCTCGGACATCGACGCGGCGTGCCGGGTGTGGGCGGCGGCGGCTGCAATAGCCGTGCGGCGTTTTGGCGAGCCGCGGCTGTCCGCTTCCAGCGGCATCGTGGTGCCGCTGGACAGCGCCGGCCAGTTGCGCCTGCTGGCCCAGGCGATCGCCGAGACCGGCCTGGCTGATGACGTACTGGTCGGGGTGGACGTCGCCGCCGAGCACCTGCGTGACGGCGACCGGTATCACCTCGGCTCTCGCCTGCTCACCGCACCCGAACTGGCCGAGGTGCTGCACGAGCAGGTCGGCCGGTACGGCATCGGCTACCTTGAGGACCCGTTCGATTCCGGTGACGAGTCAGCGTGGCGGGCCCTCCGGGCCAGCCTGCCGGCGTCGACCCAGGTGATCGGGGACGACCTGTTCGCAACCGACGCCGACCGGGTGACGCCCGAGTTGGCCGACGGAATCTCTGCGACATCGCCAGCGCTCTCGGCGCCGACCTGATCAAGGTCGGCGGTCCGCGCCGGGGCGACCGGCTCGCCAAGTACAACCAGCTGCTCCGACTAGCTGAAGAAGTTCCGAGCCCGTCTCCAGCACTCAGGTAAGGAAGTGAGCATGACCACCCACGCGCACCGATTCCGGGAAATGATGAACGCCCCGGAGATCCTCGTCGTCCCCAGCGCTTACGACGCCCTGTCGGCGAAGGTGATCGAGCAGACCGGATTCAAAGCTGTTCACATGACCGGTTCCGGTACGTCCGCCAGCATGCTGGGACTGCCCGACCTCGGCTTCACCACCACCACGGAGATGGCGTGGAACGCCAGGAACATCACCATGGCGGTGGACCTGCCGGTCATCATGGACATCGACGCCGGCTACGGCAACGCCATGAACACCTGGCGTTGCGTACGCGAGTTCGAGCGCGCGGGCATCGTTGGCGGCCACCTTGAGGACCAGGTGGTGCCGAAACGCTGCGGTCACCTCGAAGGCAAGCGGCTGATTAGCACCGAGGAGATGATCGGCAAGATTGAGGCCGCGGTCGAAGCGAAGTCGGATCCGGACTGGGTGCTGATCGCCCGCACCGACGCCCGCGAGAAGCTCGGCCTGGACGAGGCGATCCGTCGGTCGCGTGAGTACGTAGCGGCCGGCGCGGACTGCATCTTCCTGGAGGCGATGCTGAGCGTCGACGAAATGAAGATCGTGCGGGACGCGATCGACGCGCCGCTGCTGGCCAACATGGTGGAGGGTGGCAAGACGCCCTGGCTGACCGCCAAGGAGCTGGAGGCGATCGGCTACAACCTGGCCATCTACCCCCTGTCTGGGTGGCTGGCGGCAACCTCGATCCTGCGCAAGATGTTTGCCGAACTGCGCGACACCGGGACCACCCAGGAGTTCTGGGATAGGTACGGCCTGCAGATGAGCTTCGATGAGCTGTTCGAGGTCTTCGGTTACTCGCGGATCTCCGAGTTGGAGTCCCGTTTCGTCGTCCGTACGGACGGCGAGTGAGCCAGAGGCGCAGACGTGCTCATCGACGGGATTCTTAAAACGCAGGGCGAAGTGCGTCCGGTCCTGGACCGCTGGACCGGCGCCCCGCTGGGCTCCGTGGCCCTCGACTCGGCCGCGGACGTGGACCTGGCGGTCACATCCGTCGCCACCGGGCGCCGGGTCCTGCCGGCCGCGCAGCGGGCCGAGGTGCTCGCCCGCTGCGCGGCGCAACTGCTGGAGCGGACGGACGAATTCGCCGCCCGCAGCACGGCGGAGTCGGGCGTGTGCCGCCAGGAGACGATGCGCGAGGTGTCCCGCGCCTGCGCCAACCTGTGGGTCGCGGCGGCCGAGGCCGAGCGGCAGCGGGGTGAGGCGATCCCAGTGCCAGGGCAGCTCCGGCTGGCCGTCACGGTGCCTGAGCCGGTCGGCGTGGTCGCCGCGATCACGCCGTTCAACCGGCCGCTGAACCAGGTCGTGGTCAAGCTCGCGCCCGCGGTCGCGGCCGGCTGCGCCGTGGTGCTCAAGCCGTCGGAGAAGACGCCTCTGACCGGCCTGGCCTTCGCCGAACTGCTCCTGGAGGCAGGATTCCCCAGTGACATGCTGGCTGTAGTCACTGGCGAGCCGCAGACGGTCGGGCCAGCCCTAGCCGGCCATCCGCTGGTCGACATGGTTACCTTCACCGGCTCGGTCGCGGCCGGCCGGGCGGTCGCTGCTGCCGCTGCCGGACATAAGCTGCTGCTCGAACTGGGCGGCAACGACCCGCTCATTGTGCTGGAGGACGCGGACCTGGACCAGGCCGCAAAGCTCGCTGCGGACGGTGCGTTCGCCACGGCGGGGCAGTCCTGCCGCGGCGTCAAACGGGTGATCGTCACCGTGCTGCTCTGCTTCTGGGGGGCACCCGCGAGGGTAACGTGGTCCGGCCCGCCGTACTCGACCGGGTACCGGCCGACGCCACCCTGGTCACCGAAGAGACCTTCGGGCCGGTCGCCCCGGTGATCCGGGTACGCGACGCCGACGAGGCCGTGCTGGTAGCTAACTCCACCGCGTACGGGTTGCAGGCCGGGGTGATGACCCGTGACAGCAGCGCCTTCTGGCACCTCGCCAGCCGGCTGCGCGTCGGTGCCGTCAATCTCGGCGAAAGCCCGAATTTCGACTCACCGCACATCCCTTTCGGCGGCGTGAAGGCGAGCGGGTACGGCCGCGAGGGCATGCGATACGCGATTCAAGAAATGAGCGTCATCAAGACCATCACCGTGCCATATGGGGCGTGAGTCATGAACCACTGCATCGTCGTCGGCTATAACGAGATGGAGGTCTCCGGGGACGAGCTCGAATTCGCCCTCGCCGAGACCGAATTTATTCCCGCACCGGTACGCAGCCTGCGCCGCACCAACATCGGCGTCGGCAGCACGTACCGGCCTTACCTGGACGCGCTGAGCGTGCTGCACGACCCGCGACCGGCCGGCGGCAGCTACACCGTCGCTGAGCTGCCTAGCCTGGGCACGCTCTACCTGGCGAATTACCTGCGCCAGCGGGGACACCCGGCGGACTTTGTCAACTGCTTCACCTACGAGAAGCACAGGCTGGCCGAGTTGCTGGCGCAGCAGCCACTGTCGGTGGCCATCACCACCACTTTCTACATGATGCCGGCGCCAGTCATCGAGATCATCGATTTCGTCCGGGAGCACGCCGCCACGGTGCCGATCATCGTGGGCGGCCCCCTGGTGGACAACAACTGCCGGGCCGGGGACGCCGGCCGGCTTCAGCAGTTCTTCGACCGGACGGGCGCTGACATCTACGTGTGGGAGTCGCAGGGCGAGGCGACACTGCTGGCCACCGTGCAGGCACTGACCGACGGCACGCCACTGCACGAGGTGCCCAATCTGTATCTGCGTGACGACACCGGCACGTGGACGCTGACCCGCCGCCGGCCGGAGGCCAATGTGCTCGACGAGTGCTCGGTGCACTGGCCGTCGTTCGACCCGGACCGCCTGGGCGGCACCCTGTCCACCCGTACGGCGCGCAGCTGCGCCTTTGAGTGCGCCTTCTGCGACTACCCGGAGCGGGCCGGCAAGCTGACGCTCGCCGATATCGGCACGGTGGAGCGCGAGATGGAGGCGCTAGCGGCGATGGGGGTCACCCGGCTGGCGTTCATCGACGACACCTTCAACGTGCCAATGCGCCGGTTCAAGGAGCTGTGCCGGATGATGATCCGGCGTGACTTCGGCATCGAATGGTTCTCGTACTTTCGCTGTGGGCATGCCAAGGAGCCGGGCGTCTACGACCTGATGTACGACGCCGGATGCCGGGGGGTGCTGCTGGGCATCGAGTCCGGCGATGACCGCGTGCTGCGCAACATGGACAAGCGGGCCACGGTCCACGACTACCGATTCGGCATCGAACAGCTGCGCAAGCGCGACATCTTCACCCACGCCTCGTTCGTCGTCGGCTTCCCTGGCGAGAATGACGAGACTGTCGAGAACACCATCGACTTCCTCAACGAGACCGGTCCCGACACCTTCGCCGTCAACCACTGGTACTACCTGCACGCGACGCCGATCCACACTCGCGCGCCGCAGTTCGACCTGACCGGTTCCGGTTACACCTGGGCGCACAGCACCATGGACTCCCCCCGTGCGCTGGATGCCGCCGACCACATCTTCGCATCGGTACACGAGGCGGCCTGGATGCCGGTCAACGGGCTGGACTTCTGGGGCGTGCCGTACCTGATGGGCAAGGGCATGACCGCCGGGCAGATCACGGAGTTCCTGCGGCTGGCCAAGCCGCTCACCCCGGCCGCCCGGGTCGCGCCCGGCGTGAGCGCCGGCGCGCTCGCAGAAGCCGAGAGGCGCTTCGCCCGTTTCTGCGCCGACCTGCCGCTGGCCCCGGCGCGATACCACCGCACCCCTTCCTGAGGAGGCATCCATGGTGACATTCGCCAATCCAGAAGTGCCCGAGTACTTCCTCGACGTGTTTCCTCGCGACGACTTCCCGCGGTACGAATGGACCGAGCGCCCCGCTGACCTGCCGGATGACGTCTGGATGTCCGAGACGACGCATCGTGACGGCCAGCAGGGTGGCCTGCCGCTGGACACCCCGCGCAGCATCGAGATTTATGACCTGCTGTGCCAGGTGACCGGCACGTCCGGGGCGATCCGCCAGGCCGAGTTCTTCCCGTACCGCAGGTCGGACCGCGACGCCCTGGAGTACGCGATTGACCGGCACAAGAACGGCGCACCGCTGGAGCCGACGACGTGGATCCGGGGTCGGCGCGAGGATGTCCTGCTCGTCAAGGACCTCGGCATCATCGAGACCGGCCTGCTCAGCTCGTCGTCGGACTATCACACCTACCACAAGTTCGTGGCCGGGGACCGCGCGAAGGCCGCGGCCATGTACCTGGAGGCGGTGGACACTGCGCTGGACCACGGAATCCGGCCCCGGGTGCACTACGAGGACACCACCCGCTCCGCCCCGGACTACGTCGAGTGGCTGACCGAGCAAGTACTGCTGCGGGCCGAGAAGTACCCGGCGAGCCTGGCACCGCGGTTCCGCATCTGCGACACACTCGGCATCGGCTTGCCGTTTGAAGACGTGACGCTGCCGCGCAGCATCCCGCGGTGGATCCGATTGATGCGGCGGCTCGGGCTCACGCCAGGCCAGATTGAATTGCACCCGCACAACGACACCGGCCTGGCGCTGGCCAACTGCCTGGCCGCAATCCGTGCCGGTTGCAGCGTGATCAGCGGGTGCTGTCTCGGCGTCGGTGAGCGTACTGGCAACGCGCCCATCGAGGCGGTCATCGTGTACATGCTCGGCATGGGGTTCTGGGATACCCGCGAGGTCGATCTGAAGCAAATCGACAGGCTGGCGCAGCTCTACACCGGCATCGGTGTCGGACCGTCGGCGAAGTATCCGCTGTTCGGCCGCGACGCCTACGTCACCCGCGCTGGCATCCACGCCGACGGACTCAACAAGTTCTGGTGGATGTACACCCCATTCAACGCGCCTGAGCTGGTCGGCCGCCCGCTGGAGGTGGCGCTGACCAAAGATTCCGGGCAGGCCGGCGTGCTGTTCCTGATTAAGCAGCACCTTGGGATCGGCTGCGCCAAGGACGACCCCAGGGTGCTGAGCGTCAACCGCTGGCTCGACGAGCAGTTCGACGGCGGCCGGGTTTCACCGGTCGAGTGGAGCGAGCTGGCCCCCGTGCTGGCCGCGGCATTCCCCGAGGCGAAGGTGGCGGAATGAGCGGATGTCCCGCGGTACGGGCCTTCGAGACGATCGTCGACGCCGGACCGCGGCAGCCGGCGGTGGTGCTGCCCGATCGCGTGGTCACCTTCGCCGAGCTGGACGGCCGGGCGAATGCGGTCGCCCACCTGCTGCACGAGCTGCCGGGCGGGCGTCGCGACCCGGTGGTGCTCAGTATCTCCGATCCGGTGGCGATGGTCGCCGCCCAGTTCGGCACGCTCAAGGCCGGTCGGCCGTTCGCCGTGATCAATCCGCACTTCCCAGCCGGCCGTCGGCAGCCGATGCGGCAGCTGCTGCACGCCAGCACGGTGCTATGCGACCCGGGTGCGGCGACGGCGGACGCCGTGGCCGTCCCTGAGGAGCCCTCACCGTCCCGGCCGACGTGCGACGCTGGCCCCGATGACCTGGCCTACGTACTCTTCACTTCAGGCTCCACCGGGGTGCCCAAGGGCATTGCGCAGATCCGGGCGGACATGGTGCACAACGTACGCCGGCATGCCCCGCTCCGTATGTCACCAGCCGACCGGATCACCCTGATCAGCGCCGACGGCGTGATCAGTGCCGTGTCCAACCTGGTCGTCGGGGTGCTCAACGGCGCGGCGGTAGCCCCGTACTCCTACCGTGACGACGGGGTCGACGGCATGGTCGACTGGCTGGCCGGATCTGGCGTCACGGTCTTCTATGCGTTCCCGTCGTTCCTCCGTCAGCTCGCCAAAGTCACCTCGACCGGCTCGGTGCCTGCCGTACGGCTGGCGTACCTCGGCGGCGAGCCAGTGTTCGCCGCCGACTTCACGGCGCTGGGCCGGCTGTTTCCTGCTGCGGTGCGGGCCACCGGCCTGAACTCTACCGAGACCGGCTTGACCCGGCTGTTCCAGCTGCCCGCCGGGGCGCCGGTGCCGACCCGAATCCCGCTGGGGGGCCCGGTCGACGGGGTGGGCGTCACCATCGCCGACGACGACCGGATCGTCATCCGCAGCCCGTTCGTCAAGCCCCAGCTGTTGACGGAGGATGGCCTGGTCGACCTCACGACCCCGGGTCCCGACGGGACACCGGAGTTCGTCACCGGCGACCGTGGCGAGCTTGGCGCCGACGGCACCCTGGTGCACCTGGGGCGCGGTGACACGATGGTGAAGATCCGCGGTTTCCGGGTCGAGCCGTCCGAGGTGGAGGACGCGATCGCCAAGGTCGATGGGGTTGCCGAGGTCGGCGTACTCGCCCATCCGGGTGACGACGGCGAGCTGGAGCTGGCCGCAGTCGTGACGGTGCACCGGCCGGAGGTGAACCCCACGGTGATCCGCCTGCGCGCCAGTGAACTGCTGCCCCAGCCCCTGGTGCCTACGACGGTGCTGGTCCGCGATAGCTTGCCGCATATCGCGAACGGCAAGCTGGACCGCCGGGCGTTGACCGCGATTGTCACCGCGGCCAGAGATGTTGAATCCTCGCGACCCGCCCGTGCCGCCCCCGAGCCCGCGGCCGGAACCTACGAGCGGCTGCGCGTCATCTGGCAGGCGGTGCTGCGGACCGAGCGGATCTCGGCGGACGACGACTTCTTCACCCTTGGCGGCACCTCGATCTCGGCGCTCGGCGTGATCTCACGGGTACGAAAGGAGTTCGGCGTGCCGGTGCGGCTGGCGGTGCTGTTCGAGACGCCGACGCTCGCCGCGCTCACCCAGGCGGTGGACGATCTGATCAGGACCGCACGATGACCGCAGCCGAACACGAACTTATCCTGGAGTTGCTGGCCCTTAACCGGCCCCGTCCCGACGTGACCATCGCGCAGCGGCGCGAGCAGTATGACCGGGCCGTCGTCGCGTTCGCCGGGATAGTCGACGCGCACCCGGTGGGGCCTTCGGTCCCGATCGGAGCAGCGCGGGGAGAGTGGTCACGGCAAGCCGGCCCGCAGGCCCCGGTCTTGCTGTACCTGCACGGCGGGTCGTACACGATGGGGTCATCAGCCTCGCACCGCCACCTGGCCCGGGCGATCGGCGCAGAGCTGGGGGCCTCGGTGCTTACCCTGGACTACCGGCGGCCGCCAGAGTCGCCGTTCCCCGCCGCGGTGGATGACGCGGTGGCGGCGTACCAGATGCTGACCGATGGCGGTGTGCTACCAGAGCGCATCGCCGTGGCCGGCGATTCGGCTGGCGCCGGATTGGCCCTGGCCTTGCTGCAACGGCTGCGAGCCGACGCGCAGCCGATGCCCGCCGCGGTGGCTTGCCTGTCCCCGTGGACCGACCTGAGCTGCGTGGCACCCTCGCACAATACGCATGCCGTGCGCGATCCGGTGCTGCGCACTGACGACCTGAGGGCGATGGGCGCGCTGTACCTCGCCGGCGCCGCCGCCGCCGAGCCGCTCGCATCCCCGGCCTTCGCCGATCTCGCCGGCTTGCCGCCGATGCTGGTGCAGGTCGGTACGGAGGAGATTCTGCTGGATGACGCCCGGCGGCTGCTCCAGCGGGCGCGGGTCGACGGGGTGCCCATCGAGTACCAGGAATGGGCGGGAATGTTCCACGTCTGGCCGTACTACTTTCCGCTGCTGAGCGAGGGCCGCGACGCCATCCGGGCGATTGGGCGTTTCGTGTCGGAGGCGTTCATGGCTCTTCGCCAACCGGCCTCAGTGCCTGGTGCCGGGTGACAGCCCCGATCGCCGGGCGCACCAGCGCACCCGCCGCGAGGAACAGTAACGACAGCGCCAGCCAGCCGGCGGACCGGTGCGTGACCACCGAGGTCAGCAGCAACGGCCCGGCGATGTCCTGGGCGGCAGGTCCCAGGTTGAACGCCGCGAGGTATTCCGCGCGACAGCCCGGCGGAGAGTGCCGGAAAGACAGTTCCCAGCCGCCGGCGGACTGGAAGAGCTCGCCCGCAGTCAAGGCGATGGCACCGCCGGTAAGGACCAGGATGACGATGTGCCGGCCGCCGAGAGGCGCAGCAGCGAAGATCAGGCAGCAGGCGATGAGCGCGATCGAAGCCCGGTGCAGCGCCCGCTCGCCGAAGCCTGGCTTCTCGCTGCCGCGTGCGGAGGCAACCTGCAGCAGGACAGCCAGGATGGTGTTCAGGATGAACAACACCGACACCAGCCAGCGGGGCCCTCCGGTAGCCAGCGTCCATAGCGGGACAGCGATCGACAGCATCGACGAGTGCAGCGAAAGGCATCCGGTGACCAGGGCCAAGGAAAGGAACCGCCAGTCGCGGAAACCAGCCGGGTACCGGTTGCGGCCGGTCATCGGGCCGGCGGTCGGCGGGGTTCGCAGCCGGACTAGCAGCAGCGCGGAGATCACGAACGTCGCGGCGTTGCCGAGCATGATCAGGCGGTATGCCCATAGGCTGTCCGCGGCGAAAATCGGCACGGTCAAGGCGGCGCCCAATGAGTAGCCCAGATTGCGCACGGATCGCATGATTGCCATCGTCGCCACCCGGTCCGTCCCGGTCATCACTCCGGCCACCACGGCCTGCGTCGAAGGCGAGACAGAGCGGGCGGCGATCGTGAGGCCGATCGCGGCAGCGAGGAAATCGGCAAAATTGGTCGCGAACGACAGCAGGACCAGCATTATCGCACGCCACAATTGCAGCACAATGAGAAGGCGTTTGGCGCCAACCCGGTCGCCAAGCATGCCGAGCGGCACGGACGCAAGGAAGCCGGCCAGCCCGGCGAGCGTGAGACCGATGCCGACATGCACGGAAGACAGGCCAATCCCGCGGACGAAGTAGACCACAGAACCGGAAAGATATAGGCCGGTGCCGACCGAGTCGGTGATGGTCACGACCACCAGTGTCCGGCTCGCCGGGGTAGGCGGCACATATGCGCGGAGCCAGCGTTTGATGTCGATGTCAATCCACCTCGGAAACGAATCACGAAACGTGCACGAAACGTGAGCTGTAAGTTTCAAAAATACTAATCGATGTTCCGCCTTAGCGACACCCGTGGGAGCGAAGTGGAAAGTAGCTCATTCGTCATGGTCGGCTTCGGCGCCGGCATACTACCGGGACTGGACGTGGTCCTGCCACCCGGGAGCCTCACCGTCGTGGAGGATCCGCACGTCGCCAAGGTCCGGGGTGTGCGGCACCGGATGACCGCGTTCGCCTGCGTCGCTGATCTGATCGAGTCACCGGTCCAGGATGAGGATCGCGCGCCGGAGCTGGTCGCCGAATGGGCGTTGCCGGACCACGTCGCAGCGGTGATCCCAGGTCTGGAGTACGGCGTGGTCGCCGCGGCTGCGCTGGCCGAGCAGCTCACCCTGCCGGGGGCCGGCCTGGCCGCCGCCCGGCTGCTGCGCGACAAGGTGGCACTACGCATTGCGGCCGGATCCGCCGGGCTGGCGCAGCCGCGCTGGCGGGAGGTCCGGTCAGCCGACGACGTCCGCGGCTTCGGTCACGCAGCCTGTGTTCTCAAGCCCGCCAACCGGCAGGCCAGCATCGGCGTCCAGCTGCTCGACGCAGGTGACGACAGGAACGACGCCTGGCAGCGCACGGTCGCGGCGGATGAGCCGCTCATGCGCGCCCCGGGCGGCCCGGCCCCGCGCTACCTCGTAGAGGCACGCTTGCACGGCTCCGAGATCAGCGTGGAGACCCTGGTAAGCGACGGCGAGATCGTGTTCCTCAACATCACCGCGAAGACGGTGCTGCCGGGGCGGCACCCCATCGAACTCGGTCACCTGGTGCCGGCCCCGCTGTCGCCGCGGATCACCGCCGCGATGCGAGCCCTGATCGCTGCCACCGGGTTCGGCACCGGGACGCTGCACGCCGAGTGGATCCTGGTGGAGGGCGACCCGTACCTGGTCGAATGCGCCGGCCGGCTGCCCGGTGACGAGATCGTCCCGCTGATCGACCGCGCCTACGGCGGCAGCCTTGTCGCGGACCTGGTCACCGTGCTGTCCGGGCGTCCGCTGCAGCGGACGCCCGAGTCCACCGGCGCGGCGGCGGTGCGCTTTCTGACCGCCGGACCGGGGCTGGTGACCTCCGTGCGGGGGGTGGACGCCGCGCGCGCCGTCAAAGGTGTCACGGACATACGGGTGACCGTGGCACCGGGCGATCGGATCGGTGCCCTCGAGTCATCCTGGGACCGGGTCGGCCGGGTGATCGCGGCCGGCCCGACCCTCGAGATGGCATCCCGTGCTGCGGCCGACGCGGCGGACACGGTACGCATTCGCACGCGCGAGGTCGCAGTCCGGATCGTGACCGATCCCCGGACCGCCGCCGGCTGGTGGCCAGCCCGGCCCGGCGACCCCCGCGACGGGCTGCCCTGGGCCACCGGGGTGAGCGATCCGGTCCGCTTCCTTGGGCTTAGCGACGGCCCCGCGCTCTGGTTGCGCGGACCCGGCGGAAACTCCGGGCGGATGGATCCGGTCCGGGTCCTCGGCGGCACGACCGCCGACCTGGACACCGATCCGGTACCGCTGCAGGCGGCCCTCGATGCCTACCCGCGGATCCTCGTCAGCGCCGCCACCGGATACGGCTCACCCATGCCCCGCGCCGGCGAGGCCGCTGCCGATGACGTGGAAGCACTGGTGGCGGCGCTGATCAGCCATGCGCGGGAGAGCGACGCCACGCCGGTCGTGCTGCACTGCCCCAGCGGCGACCCGTTGCTGGCCGCGCTGGCCGCCCAGGAATTCACCGTCGGCATCACTGACTTGTACCCGGCGCTGGAGCTGCCCGGCACCGGACTGGCGGACTATCTGGAGGCACTGTCGAGGGGCCGCCGCCGCACTGTCCGTCACGAGATCAGGGCCCGCGACGGCGGGTCGGCCCACGTGTACGTCGGCGAAGAGGCCCGGCCCCATTTGGTGGCGGCCGCACGGCTCAGCGCGAGCGCCTACCGGCAGCGGAACCAGCCGGGCGATGACGCCCGGGCGGTGCCGATCTACGGCCGCCTACTCGACTCCTGCGGCAACGACTTCGTGCTCACCATGGTCTGCGACGAAAGTGGGCCGGTCGCCTCGGCTTGCCTGATTATCGGGGGCACCGACCTGCTGCTCTACAGTGCCGGACTGGAGCTGCCGCGCTCGCGGGCCGTCGCGGGCTACTTCAACGCCGCGTACTACCTGCCGATCGAGTTCGCCTATCGGCGCGGATTGCGGCGGATCCTGCTTGGTCCCACCGGCTGGCACACCAAGCTCCTGCGTGGTGCCCGCTTCACGCCGCTATGCTCCGCGGTGCCGGCTGGGGCAACCGCGCTGGTGAACCTGCTCACCGAGACCGACCGGCGGCTGCGGTCGGCCCCGGGACTACTCGATGGGTGATGACCTGCGGTGCTATCGGGCCGTGAGCAGGCCGCGGTTCTCCCTGGTGTGCCTGCCGCATGCGGGCGGGACCGCGACCGCCTTCCGCGACTGGCCGGCGTATCTGCCCGAGGATGTTGCGGTGTACGCGGCCCGGTATCCGGGGCGGCTGGACCGACTGCGCGAGCCGGCCGCGCGTACCGTCGCCGAGCTCGCCGAGTGACGATGTGCCGCAGGCTCGGCGGCATCCCCGGAGACGTGCTCGGCGACGCGGAGCTGCGCGAGCTGCTGCTTGCCCCGCTACGCGCCGACACCCAGGTGCTCAACGATGAGCGGGGCCGCCAGGCACGGCCCGTGACCACGTCGATCATCGCCTACCTCGGCGTCGGTGACCCAGGCTGTACGCCTGCCCAGATCGACGGCTGGCGGATGCTGACCACCGGCCCCTTCCGGCGGCGGTTGCTGGCCGGTGACCATTTCTCAGTGCTGGCGCAACCGGCTGAGCTGCTGAGCGACCTATGCCAGCATGTCTAGGCCAGCGCATCCGCCGGATGTACTACGGGTGGTGGGTGGTCGCCGGGCTCAGCGTCACCGAGCTCGTCTCCTGGGGCGTACTGATCTACGCCTACCCGGTGCTGGACATCGCCATGCACCGTCAGCTCGGCTGGTCCTATTCGCAGCTCAACACGGCGTACGCGACCGGTATCGCGGTGTCCGGGGCGGTGGGTGTGCCGGTCGGGCG
>WNFI01492258.1_pt1 | contig 21420 bp, 21 predicted proteins | sample 5400471 | NCBI WGS metagenome assembly WNFI01 (sample SAMN13153348, study PRJNA577476) | soil metagenome | isolation source: 100 cm saprolite on Douglas fir-dominated hillslope | place: USA:California | collected 2013-09-17
CAGGTTGAACACCGCGTGCGGGGCCTCGGCTGATCACTCATCGGTCAGACGAGCAGGCGAGAATGGCAGAGAAGGTGGGGGCAATGTCGTTGCTGACAATGCGGTCGCCCGCCATCACTGCGCGGTGGGCGTTGCTTCCTGGACATCCCAGCAACCGCCGCCCTACAGAGGAGTTTCACGCATGATCCCGCATGACACCCATCTCCAGATCGGCTCGTTGTTGTTCGAGGGACTGGACCAGATCGATTTGACGGGTCCCTTCGAGGTTCTGTCGCGCATTCCGAATTCGACTTACCGTATCTTCGGCACGACCGCTGAGCCGACGCTAGACGTGCGCGGCTTGCGCTTGACACCCGATGCTGTTTTCGCCGACGCGCCGCAGCTCGACGTCCTGCATGTGCCGGGCGGCTTTGGGCAGGAGGCGCTGATGGAGGACGCGGACGTGCTTGCCTGGGTCCGAGACCAAGCGGCTGGGGCGCGATCTGTGTTCTCCGTGCGCACAGGCGCTTTGATCTGCGGTGCGGCCGGGCTGCTCAAAGGGCGCCGGGCCACCACACATTGGGCTTCGTTGCATCTGCTGCCTTTCTTCGGGGCCACCCCGGTGAACGAGCGCGTGGTCGTGGACGGACACATCGTATTCGCCGCTGATGTCCGGGCGGGTATCGACGGCGCATTGCGGGTCGCGGCCGATCTGCGCGGCGATGAGGCCGCCCAGGCCATCCAACTCTTGATGGCGTATACACCCGAGCCTCCATTCCAGAGCGGAACCCCCGAGAAGGTGCCGCCCACCGTGTTGGAGGGCGCGCGGCTTTCCATACGGGCGATTACTGAGCAGCGGGAGCACACCGCACGTCGCGTGGCACGGCGTCTCGGCATTGGCGTGGATCCATAGCAACGACGTCTTCCCCGGCATTGGCCACACCGTCGCTACCCGAGGGTACCGTGTGGGCCTGGTCCGGCCCGAGATTCCGGGTAGCGAGGGCTTTGAGCTGCTCATCGCGAGCGGAGTCGTCGACGGTCAAGCGCCGCGCGAGCTGCCACGCAGCAGTCGAAGAGAGCTTCCCCCTGACAGCGGCGGCGGTCCGCACCTCGGCCCGCTCGAAGGCCAGAACGCGGCCGACGATCTGGGCGTCATCGAGCTGGCCGGCTGCCGGCGCGTCCGACGCCGTCAACCGACCACGAGCCCCATGCGCGATGCCGTGCGACGTCCGGAAGAAAGGGCCTTCAGGACGGCAAGCATGGTGGCGGCAGGCTCGCAAAGCTCGCGCGATGATCGCGCTCAACATCAAGAAATTTGGTGAGTGTCTTGGCCGGCAGCGGCGCTCTTTACTTCGCCTGCCGCTTCGTCCAGGCGGCGCGCCCGGTCTCGTCCAGCGCCCTGAAGTCTGCATCGGAGAGGCGCAACGCCGCGGCCGCCGTGTTCTCCTCCAGGTGCTTCACCTTGCTGGTGCCGGGGATGGGCAGCAGCGCCGGGCTGCGCTGGAGCACCCAGGCGAGCGCCACCGGCGACGGCGTGGCCTTCAGCTTCTTCGCGACCGAGTCGAGCAGCCCGCCCGGAGCCACGAGGTCACCCGCTGCGAGCGGGTACCAGGGGATGAAGCCGATGTTGTTCTTGGTGCAGTGGTCGAGGACGGCCTCGCTCTGCCGGTGCGCCAGGTTGTAGAGGTTCTGCACGGTGGCGACCTTGAAGAACTTGCTCGCGGCCCCGATCTCGTCGACCGAGACCTCGCTCAACCCGAGGTGGCGGATGAGGCCCTGCTTCTGCATCTCCGCCATGATCCCGAACTGTTCATCCCGCGGCACCTTGGGGTCGATCCGGTGAAGCTGCCAGAGGTCGATCCGGTCCACCTTCAGGCGGCGCATGCTGAGCAGCACGCACTGCTTCAGATATTCGGGCCTGCCCACCGGCAACCAGATGTCCGGGCCATGCCGCGTGAGGCCGCCCTTGGTCGCGATCACCATCTGCTTCTTTTGGCCCGGCCTGAGGACCTCCGCGAGCAACTCCTCGCTCACGTTCGGGCCGTAGCTGTCCGCGGTGTCGATGAAGTTGATCCCCAGGCCACCCAGGCGCTCGATGGTCCGCCTGCACTCCGCCGGATCGTCCGGTGGTCCCCAGATCCCTTTCCCGGTGAGGCGCATCGCCCCGAAGCCCAGCCGGTGGACTTCCAGGTCTCCACCAATCTTGAAGGATCCACTCTGCACCGCATTCGCTTGGCTCATCGTCTCTCCTCGCCATCAAGGCGTTGTGGGCGACAGACCTATCGACGCGGCGGCGGTCGTCGCCACCCGCTTGTACCAACACGCTCACACCGCCCTCGGCCACCAGAACGCGGCGGGGGTGTGCTACTCCCCCGCCGCGCAGGGAGCGCGCGTCGTCAGCGGCGTCCCTCCGTCACGGTCACCTCTTCATCTCCGCGAACGCTTTCATCGCGCGCTTTTTGATCTCTTCGGGCGACGGGTCTTCGATGTGCTTCGCGATCGACCACGTGTGCCCGAACGGATCGACGAGCTGTCCCCAGCGATCTCCCCAGAACATGTCTTGCAGCGGCATCGTCGCCTTCGCGCCCGCCTTGGTAGCGCGTTCGAAGACCGCATCGGGCTCGGGCGACCACATCTGAATGAAGACGCCCGCCGGCTTCGACGACGCACCGGGGGGCTCGTCCATCACGAAGAAATGCGAGTCACCGATGGTCAAGTCGGCGTGGATGATCTTTCCGTCGGGCATCGGCATGCGGAAGTTCTCTTTGGCGCCGAATGCCTGCTTGTAGAACTCGATCGCCTTCGCACAGTCTTTCAGCGCCAGGTGCGGAACCAACGTGTGCTGTCCTTCGGGAATCGGTTTCACGGCCATGGTTGCCTCCTTGCCGGCTTGGACTCCACGAGCGCGAAAAAATCATCGGTCCCCCGGAGAACGTGCCCGGGGTGACGCTTCCCACGGCATCGCAGCTTCTGGCCGAAAGGCCGCCGGGCACTCGTGCCGGCGGCCTTTTCGCGGCGGGAGCTACTCGCCTGGGGCCTCGTCCTCGCCTTGCTCCAGGCTCTTCCGCTCCGCGGGCGAGGCGGCGCCTGCAGGCGGCCTGTCCCTGTTGTCGATCGAGTGCGGGTTGATGGTCTCGTCCTTCCCGTCCGTGCCCACGTAGGGATCGCGCTGCGCCCAGGCGGCGGAGCCGCCCAGCACTGCCGCCAGAGCGACGACGCGCGCGAGCGAAATCACTGAAGTCCTCACTGAAGTCGTCATGGTCATGTCTCTCCTCAAATGGAAATGGTCTTCGGGAGATGGATACCGATCTGCCACGCACGATTCGATTTTCGAGTCGTGCTCTCGGGATGTCCCAGACCGCGCTGCTCGCCTGTCCTCCAAGCGCCCGGGCCTTGCGATCACGAGGAGTAGTACTTCCCGTTCGCCTCTTCCCCGAAGATGGAGAAGTTCGCGTGAGACGTCTCGATCGGATCCGAGTTCCAGGTGAACCCGATCGAGGGTACCGACAGACCGTCTGCGTCGGGTTTCGGCCAGCGCGGCTGGTCGATGACTTCAACCTGGGTCAGCCGGAGCGTCGCAGAGCGGCCGTCCGGTGCCACGGTGAGGTCGGGTCGGGGCACGTCGACCACCCAATAGAGCCCGCTGCGGCCAATCGGCGGGTGGAGGTCGTGCACCTGGTTCTCAGGGGCGGCCCGCCCCCGGAAGAGCGTCAGTCAAAGATGTGCCCAGCCTCCGGTCCGCACTCGGCGCTGAGACGTCCAGCACTCGCCAGCCATGAACGAGTTGTCCGTGGTGGCGAGCCCGAACGCGAGCCGCTCGCCGGAGCCGTCCACACCGCTGCCGACGAAATCCGCGGACCGTGCGATCCGACCCTTGAAGTGGAAGATGTGTGACGGCTCGAGGCGCGGGCCCGCGTGGTTGTGGCTACCATTCTTGTCAAGGCACGGAATCGGATAAGGCTCCTTCGCTCGCATAGTTGATAGATTCGTCAACCATGAGAGTGTCACTCCCACAGCTTGTGGACGCGAAGCCGGTGAGGCAGGTTCGCGCGGCCCTGCCGACCGAAGAGGCGACGGCGGCCGCGGTCGAGGTGTTCCTGGCGCTGTCGAATCCGCTGCGGTTGCGGATCATGCATGCACTCGCCCACGAGGAACTCTGCGTAGGCGATCTCGCACATGCCCTCGGCCTATCCATGTCGGCGGTGAGCCATCAGCTTGCATTCCTGCGGCACATCAAGCTGGTTGCGGCGCGCGATGAGGGTCGCAAGAGCTACTACCGCGTCGTCGATGCCTTCGTAGCCCAGCTCGTCCACGACTGCTTGGCGCATGTCGGCGACGAATTCGCAGGGACGCCCCATCGCCATCCGCATCGTTTGGGGAGGAGCAGGACATGAATGCCAAGAAGCGCGCCGTGGCCGCGACGGCCACAATGCTTTGGATATTCTCGCCTGCGGTGGCGCGGGCTCATCACGAGGCGCTGTTCGGCCCGCAATCATCGCTCGCCGTCGAGTCACAGGGCTTCGCGAGCCTGCAAACACACGTCCACGCCTACGGCATCAATGGCCAGGAGACGACCGAGACAATCACGATCGTCAGCGGCGGCTTCTCGCCGATTGCGAACGTGCCTTGGGGAATCGCGCTCATTCAGCCCTTCACGTATCAGACGACGCGCGTCCCGACACCTGCTGGCAGCACGGGGCCGTTCAGCGCGTGCGACGGTTGCTTCCGCATGGAGAACTCGCTCGTCTCCACGCAATACCGTTTTGACTTTACGGATCTGCAACACGCATGGGGAAGGGATGGCAACTTCGCGCTCCTCAGTGCTGCCGTCGAGCCTCCGACTGGCAACAAGGACTACCGTCCGCTCCACGGGCCCATCAACTTCATCGGCGCCGCGATGACGGGGCTCGAACGCGGCGCGTTCTCGACTGTGCTCCTCGGCTATTACCGCCTCAACACGCCGGATGCCACGTCTTCGAGAAAAGGAGACAACTTCCTCGCCTCGATCGGCCTCGCGTATACGCCGCTCGACGAGGCGAACGCGATGATCAGCTTCCAGCTTGGCCTCGGGAAGGAGTACCACTTCCGCGACGTGGCCAACGGTGCAAGGGTCGATGCGAGTGGCGGATCAGAATATCTCGTCACCCCAGCGATCGTCGGCTCGCCGCTGCGGCACCTTCGGATCTTCGCGACGGTGACCGTTCCCGTGGCTCAAGCGTACCGGAATGACGGGCAAGTCGATCGCTGGCGCCTCGGCACGGGGTTGATCTACTCGTTTGAGCGCTCCGCGCACGAGCCGCCGTCCGCCGTGTTACCGCCGGTGCACGTCGACTAAATCGCGCCCGAACGATCAGGTCCGGGGAGTGAAAGGGGCGCTCTTTGGGTGGATGCCGAAGATCGCTTTTGCCACCCAAGGGTCCGCGCTGCCGAACCCGCGGCCGAGGCCCACGTTCAGGTCGACGAGCTCGCCCGCGAAGTCCAGGACGCCGTAGAGGCGGTGGTTTTGCTCCACGGCGCGAAGGAAGGAGTTCAAGGGACCGAAGGCTTCGTAATACTCGGCGCCGACGGAAACCTCGGGGCGCGCGAAGACGGCGAGCTTGAAGGCGGGCTCGAACTGCGGACGGCCGGCCAGCGGCCCCTGCAGATCCGTGGAGAGGATGGGGTTCACGGATCCGTAGACGGGCCCGACCCGCAGATCGATCGCCGGCCGCAGCTCGCTCCCCCAGACGACGGGCTCGTAGGCTGCGGGAATCCTCGAGAATTCGACGTTGAGAGCCAGCCCGATCTGGTCATCGAAGAACTTCCGGGGCCACTTCGCCTTGAACCGTAGCTTGATTCCGGAGTAATCGACCGAGCCTCCGGGCCGCACCGTTCCCTGCAGATATCCGCCGAGCTCGGCCCAGCCAAAGAGGCCGACGTGCGGTTCCAGCGTCGTGTGCAGGACGTGCTCGGACGGGAGAGCGCCCTCGGGCGAAGTCGCCCTGCTGCCGGTGAAGACGTAGTTGCTATGGATCTCGAGACCGACGTGCCCGGGCTCTGCGACCTCGGAATCGTAGACCTGGATCTCGAAGCGATCCTGCGCCGCCGCGGCGAAGGAGGCGAGCAAGAACGGAAGCGCGAAAAGCAAGGAGGTTTGCATGCGCTTCCGATACTGCGTCCGCGCTTCGGCCAAGCTCTTTTTTTTGCACTCCGGCATTTTGCATGTGGGTCCCTGCCCGCAGTCTGCAACTTGCCGGGAAGGGCGAGCGGAAGCGGAAGGCCAGCGCTGCCGCTACCCGGAACCAGACCCGCTGGCCTACCCGCTTGGCGTCCGCACCCTGGGACGGCTACCGGACAGGCCGGCGGACGAGTCCCGCATTCCGGGCCGAATCGGTGCTAGAGATCTCGGGCATGAGAGCGGACGCTGCAGGGGTGACGTCCCATCGAGGGTCCCATGGATGGTGAGCTCTGCCGACTGTGTGGGGGAGACGGGCGCATCGGCAACGCCCTGGGCCGCAGCTCCGCGACCTGTCCCAGCTGCCATGGCTCGGGTCGACGAGCCGAAACTTCGTCCGGATTCCACGACGTCACCAAGACGAAGCCCTCGCACTACAATCACCCGCGCACCGGGGTCGCTAGTCCCCCTGGACCCAAGGGCCCGACGACCCCGGAAGGCATGCAGCTCGCGCTCGAGGTGAGCGCTAGCGTGGTCCTGGCCGAAGACGCGAAGGCGCGGCTGCTCGGGGAGATCATGAATCACGAGAGCACGCATGGACGATGCACCAAGACCTTCATCAAGAAGGTTCGCAAGCAGGCTCGCCCAGCGCAATAGGACAGACTTGGGGGGCAGCATGGTGCGCCCGGGTCCGATTCGGCACGGTCGGCCAGCGCGGCGGGAGCAGGTTCTCCGCGTTCGTGTGCTCGGCGAGCTGTGCGTAGAGCGCGATGGGGAGCGGCTGCGGCTCCCTCCCTCGCGCAGGACCCGCGCGCTTCTCGCGTATCTCGTGCTGGAGCCCCGCGAACACACGCGCGATCGGCTCGTCTCCCTCTTGTGGGAATTGTCCGACGATCCGCGGGCGGAGCTGCGCTGGTGCCTATCGCGGCTGCGGCCGGTGGTGGACGACGAGTCCCGCAAGCGGCTCCTGGCCGACCGCGAGCGCGTGCGGCTCGATCTGTCCGCCGTCGATTTCGACCTGACGCGCGGGCTCGCGCTCGCGGCGCGCGGCCTCGCATCGGCCTCGAGGGCCGCGCTGGAGCTGGCCCTCGAGGCCTTCCGGGGCGAGCTGCTCGAGGGGCTCGAGCTGGCCGAGGCATTTCGCTTCCAGGCTTGGTGCACGGCGCAGCGGGAGGCGGCGCGCAGGCTGCACGGGCAGCTCCTTCGCGCCCTGCTGGACCGCGCGGCCGGCGAGCCGGAGGAGGAGCTGCAGATCTTGCGGCGGCTGCTCGAGCTCGACCCTGCGGACGAAGGAGCGCACCGGCAGGCGATGCGCCTGCTCGTCGCGCTCGGGAGACCGCGCCAGGCGCTCGCCGAGTATGACCTCTGCCGCGCCGTCCTGCGCAGCTGTCTGGGCGCAGCGCCGGGGGCGGAAACGGAAGCGCTGCACCGCGCGCTGGCGCCGGGCCCCGCCCCGCGCCCGGCGCTGCCTGCGCCGATTCCACCCGCCTTCCCACGATTTCTCCCACGGCGAGCGCCGCAGGGTGCGGTTCCCGGCATCTCGGTCGGGTCCAAGGGGAGGCTGCAGATGATCGACGAGACCAAGCTGAACGAGTTCATGGGCAAGGCGGTGGGCGACATCGGCGCGGCCATGTCCGCCGCCCTGGTGGTGATCGGCGATGAGCTCGGCCTGTACAAGGCGCTGGCAAATTCGCCGGCGACGCCGCAGGAGCTGGCGCAGCGCACGGGGACCATCGAGCGGTACGTGCGCGAGTGGCTGAACAACCAGGCCGCGAGCGGCTACGTGGCTTATGACCCGACGACGACGAAGTACTCGCTCTCGGAGGAGCAGGCGATGGCCTTCGCGCAAGAGGGGAGCCCGGCGTTCCTGCCCGGAGCGTTCCAGGTGATCGCGGCATGCTTCGCCGGCGAGAAGAAGGTGGCCGAGCGGTTTCGCACGGGCGGCGGCGTCGAGTGGGGCGATCATGATGCGTGCCTGTTCGCCGGGACGGAGCGGTTCTTCCGTCCTGGCTATGCGGCACACCTCGTGTCGGAGTGGCTCCCCGCGCTGCCGGGCGTCGTGGACAAGTTGAACCGAGGCGGCGCAGTGGCCGACGTGGGCTGCGGACATGGAGCCTCCACGATCCTCATGGCGCAGGCGTTCCCAAAGGCGAAGCTGTTCGGGTTCGACCTGCACGAGGGCTCGATCGCGGCGGCGCGCAAGCGGGCGCAGGAGGCGGGCGTGGGAGAGCGCGCGCGCTTCGAGGTGGCGAGCGCGTCGCTCTTCCCGGGCAAGGGATACGACCTGGTGGCGCACTTCGACTGCCTGCACGACTTGGGCGACCCGGTCGGCGCGGCCTGCCGCGTGCAGGAGACGCTCGCGCCCGATGGGTCGTGGATGGTGGTGGAGCCGTTCGCAAACGACCAGCCCGAGCAGAACCATAACCCGGTGGGACGCGTCTTCTACGCGGCCTCGACGATGCTCTGCGTGCCCAACTCGCTCGCCAGCGAGGGGCCGGCCCTGGGCGCGCAGGCGGGCGAGGCGCGGCTGCGCGAGGTGGCGACGGCGGCCGGCTTCAAGTCGTTCCGGCGCGTCGCCCAGACGCCATTCAACCTGGTGTTCGAGGCGCGGCTCTGAGACGCCATCGCCTCGGGAATCGCATCGTGGCGCTCGCCTTGCAAGGGATGCAACCCCAAACAAGGAGGAGACCATGGCCTGCCAACAACATCCCGGTCATCCGCACCCGCACGGCGCCGGCTGCGGCCACGTTGCGATCGAGCATGATGGCCACGCCGACTATCTGCACGACGGACACCTGCACAACGTTCATGCAGGACACGCTGACGATCACGGACCGATCCGGGCGGCATGACGAAACCCCTGACCGAACGCGGCCGATCAGAACCGTCGCCTGCCCACACTCGCCTGCGCCCACTGCTTCGTGATGCATGGGCCCTGGCTCGCCCGTACTGGCGCTCGGACGACCGCTGGGCCGCCCGGGGACTGCTGGTCCTCGTCGTCGCGCTCAACCTCGGGATCGTCTACATCAATGTTCTCATCAACCGATGGAACAATACCTTCTACAACGCCCTGCAGGAGAAGAACTACACGGTCTTCGTCCACCAGCTCGTCCGCTTCTCCTGGCTCGCGGGCCTGTACATCGTCATCGCCGTTTACCAGCTCTACCTCAACCAGATGCTGCAGATCCGCTGGCGGCGCTGGCTCACCGAGCGCTACCTGCGCGCGTGGCTGATCGACGGCGCCTACTACCGGATGCAACTCGGGGGCGGTGAGACCGACAACCCCGACCAGCGCATCGCCGACGACTTGCGCCTCTTCGTCTCCGACACTCTCGCTCTGGGCATCGGCGGCCTGCGGGCGGTGGTGACGTTGGTCTCCTTCGTGGCGATCCTGTGGGGGCTCTCGGGAGCGCTCACCCTCCCCCTGGGCGGCTCTTCCATCGCCATCCCCGGCTATCTGGTTTGGGTGGCCCTCGTGTACGCCGTCGTCGGCACCTGGCTCACCAGCCGGATCGGCCGCCCGCTCGCCCGGCTGAACTTCGACCAGCAGCGGTACGAGGCCGACTTTCGCTTCGGCCTCGTCCGCTTTCGCGAAAACACCGAAGGCGTAGCGCTCTACCATGGCGAGCGCGACGAGCTGCGCGGCTTCCGCGAGCGGTTCGGCGCAGTCGTGCGGAACTGGTGGGACATCATGCGCCGGCAGAAGCGGCTGACGTGGTTCACGGCCGGCTACTCCCAGGCGGCGATGATCTTCCCCTTCATCGTCGCGGCCCCGCACTACTTCAGGGGAGAGATCCTCCTGGGTGGGCTCGTCCAGACCGCCTCGGCATTTGGCCAGGTGCAGGACTCGCTGAGCTTCATCATCTCCTCGTACACGGACATCGCCGAGTGGCGCTCCGTGGTGGAGCGGCTCGCGGGCTTCGAGCGCGCCCTCGATCGCGTGCGCAGCCAGGCGGCCAACGGCTGTGGCATCGCGCGCACCGACGGGGACGGCGCGGGCCTGGCCCTCGAGGGCGTGGAGCTCGATCTCCCGGACGGTCAGCCGCTCGTCGCAGGCGTGAACCTCTCGCTCGGACCCGGCGACACCACGCTCTTGGGCGGACCATCGGGCGTGGGCAAGAGCACGCTCCTGCGCGCCATCGCCGGAATCTGGCCCTTCGGGCGCGGCGAGATCCGCGTGCCGCGCGAGGCCCGGGTCCTCTTTCTCCCTCAAAAGCCGTACCTGCCGATCGGCACCCTGAGGGACGTGGTGAGCTATCCGATGCCGGCGAACGGCGTGGACGACGCCACGCTGCGAGAGGCGCTCGAGGCGGTGGGGCTGCCCGAGCGGGCCGGCCGGCTCGACGAGGCCGGCCACTGGGCGCTCCAACTCTCCCCCGGCGAGCAGCAGCGCATCGCGTTCGCCCGCGCCCTCGTCCAGAAGCCCAACTGGCTCTTCCTCGACGAGGCGACCTCGGCGGTGGACGAGACGACGGAGGCGCGGCTCTACCGCTTGGTGCGCGAGCGGCTCCCGGGGACCGCCCTCTTCAGCGTGGGCCACCGGGGAACGCTTCGCGCCTTCCATGCCCGCCAGCTCGTCGTGCGACCCAACGGGAGCGGGCCGGCCTCCATCGTGGACGTGACCGCCGTGTCCTGAACGGCCTGCGCGCCGCCCGCAGACCCATCTGCTCGTTGCAACGCGGCGGACACCGTGCAACGGTTCGCCCCATGCACAGACTTCCGCTCGCCACCCTGGCTGCTACCCTGCAGCTGCTCGCCTTCGCCGCGCTCGCACAGGCCCCTGCCGCGCCGCCCGCGCCGGCGCATCCACCCGGGTCCCCGGGCGCGGCCGCCCATCCGGCCGCCGCGCCCCCACAGCTCACGCTCATCAAGGCGGCCCGGCTCATCGACGGCCGTTCCAGCGCACCCCGCGAGGGACTGGCGCTGCTCATCGAAGGCGATCGCATCCGCGAGATCGGCGAGCCCGCGGCGCTCGCCCGCAAAGCGCCCTCGGCGCGCGTGATCGACCTGGGCGGAGCGACCCTCCTACCCGGGCTGATCGACGCGCACACCCACGTGCTCCTGCAGGGCGACATCACCGCAGCGGACTACGACGAGCAGCTCCTCAAGCAGAGCACCCCCTACCGCGCGATCCTCGCCACGGCCGCGGCCCGCACGGCGCTGGGAAACGGCTTCACCGCGCTGCGCGACCTCGAGACCGAGGGCGCCATGTATGCCGACGTGGACTTGAAGATGGCGATCGAGCGCGGCGTGGTCCCGGGCCCGCGCATGTTCGTCGCCACCCGCGCCTTCGCGCCCACCGGCATGTATCCGCTGGCCGGCTACTCGTGGGAGCTCAAGATGCCCGAGGGCGTGCAGATCGCCGACGGCCCGGACAACCTGCGCAAGGCCGTCCGCGAGCAGGCGAAGTACGGCGCCGACTGGATCAAGTTCTACTCCGATCGCCGCTACTACCTCACCGAAGATCCGAAGAGGCCGCTGCGCTCGTGGGTCAACTACACCGACGAGGAGCTGCAGGCGCTGGTCGGCGAGGCGCACCGCATCGGCAAGAAGGTCGCGGCGCACGCCATCGGCTGGGACGGAATCGATGCTGCGCTGCGCGCCGGGGCGGACAGCATCGAGCACGGCGACGGCCTCACCGACGACCTGCTCGAGCGGATGGCCGCGAAAGGCGTCTACTGGTGCCCGACCATCTACGTCGGGGTCTACGTCGCCGAGGGGCGCGGCGGCGTCTGGCCGCGGATGGCGCAGCTCGAGAAGGAGGCCTTCGGCCGCGCGCTCGCCAAGAAGGTGCGCATCGCCTACGGCACGGATGCGGGCGGCTACGCCTGGACCGAGAACCAGGCCAAAGAGCTCTCCTATATGGTTGCGCGACATCTCGGAAGCTGAGCGCGTGCGCTTCGTGATGAAGGGCGGCGCGATCTTCCGCAACGACCTCTCGAAGTGAGGCGCCGCTCGCTGTTCAGCGCAGCATCCCCGGCCACCAGCGCCAGGTGAGGTGATCGGAGTCCGGCAGCGGCACGTCCCTCGGCAGCGACTGGACCACCGTGCCCTCGGGACCGACGGTCAGGTTCAGGCGACTGCAGGTACCCGCCGCGATGCGCAGCTCCACCGAACCGCAGGACTTGCCGTCTAGCGTGAAGACTTCGACGGTGTCGGCGCAGTCGACCATGCCGTCGCGCCAGCGGGTGACGGCCGCCCACGCGCGACCTCCCCGAACGGGCAGGAAGCGCATCTCGGGACGGCTTTGCATCCACTGCGGCGCAGCCACGCAGCGCGTGGCGCCCGCGGCGAGCAGGCATTGCGGCCGGATGCGGAAATCGGACCACCCCACGACGTACTCGATTCGGCTCACGACCACTCCGCCGCCCGCGGCGGGAGAGACGTCGATCGAGGTTGATGCCGACAGCTCGATCCCCGGCAGCGCAAAGCGGCCCGTCAGCGGCCGTGCGCCGGGGCCGAACCACTGCGCCTTGAACGCGCCCTGCATCTGGCGAAACACGACCAGCGAATTGCCGGTACCATCCGCTCCGGCCCCGACGAAATCGCCGTCGAGCGGCACGGAAGCCACGATCACCGGGTCCTTGGTGACATCGACCCAAAGCGCTTGTGGTTTGGCCGGGGCCGGGTAATTCTCGCGGAAGGTGCCGGCCATGAGAAAGCTCGTGCCGAAGGCCGGCGCCGCGATCGAGGGAATGCCGTAGGCAAAATAGGTGCCGCCGAGTTGAGTTCCGTCGGGCGCGAGTCCCTGTGTGGCGTACGCGCCCACGCTTCCCTGGAGGTAAGACGTGGTCGCGAATCCCCGCGCCAGCGGCTCGATACCCTGGTTCCACCGGACGATGCTCCAACCGGCTATCGTTCCATCTGGGGCGATGAGTTGGATTTCCGTGTCCACCCAACCTATCTGCAGGAGCGCCAGCGTGCCCGCTCCGTCGACGACGGCCCCATCCGGCTGCAGGGCGGGACGACCCTTGATCGAAATGGAGCGCATCCCCTGCGCGGATGGAGCAAGCCCATCGCAGGGCGACACGGCGATGCCTCCGTCGGTTCCGGCACCCGCCGGCGCCGCCGGCGGACCGGCATCCGCGCCACCTTGCGGCGGTGCGGCCGGGACTCCCGTGTCGGCCACCGGCGCGGCGCCGGCGTTCGCAGGGATCTCCCGCAAGGCGTCATAGCCACCGCAGGCCCAGACGGCGGCAAGCGCGCCCAGGCAGACACGTCGCATGAGGATCCCCCCTCCGGCCAGGGTGCTCACTGGCCCCGAATTTCGGGAGCCCCCAACCAAGCATGGTGGACCGTCGGGCTAATTGAGTATCCTGGCCCAGTGCAGAGCTCGGGAATCACACCGCGGTCCCTCGAGTATGGCGCCCCTGCGAAGAGTGAACGCGAATCTTTAAGTAGCGGTGCAATCAGTAGGGCACCCCGGCTTGCGCTCGCGCTTGTCCTGTCGATCACCGCCGCGCTGGTCGTCGCTCCCTGGCGCGGCCATGTGGACGACGTCGACGCGCAAGTCTACGAGGTCGTGGCGCGCAACATGGTCGCAGATGGCACTTGGTTCGATCTGCGCTACCTCCCCGACCTGTGGCCCCACTTCCGCGAGCACCTTCCTTTCAGCTTCTGGCCAGCCGCCGCGACGATTCGTTTATTTGGCGAAGGCGCCGTGAACGTCCTTTATGCATGCCTGACGCTTGCGACCGTGTGGCTCGCCGGTTGGATTACAACACGAATCCAAGGCGGCTGGGGCGGCGTCGTCGCCGCGCTCGTCCTTGGTACCTGTGAATCGATCTGGCAGTACGGCGGAAGATTCATGCTGGAGCCGCAGTTGCTGCTGTTTGCGACTGCGGCGGCTGGAGCCGCGCTGCTGCCGCGGCCTCGGTGGTACAGCGCTGCGGCATTCGGTGCTCTGGCCGTCCTCGCGAAGGGCCCGTTTGGTCTGCTTCCGCTCGCGTGCGTGGTTCTTGGACGCTCGATCTCGGAACGATCGTGGCGGCTCCTTCTTCGCGGAGCGCTCGCGGGTCTTCTAGCGATCGTTCCAGCGGCCCTGTTCCTCATCCTTGATCGATGGCTCGGGAGCGGCACGTGGTGGACGGGCTACTTCGAGCGCCGCCTGCTCGGATGGGCCACCGGTGGGACTCCGGAGGGTGTGGCCCTGCGTTGGTATCCCCTGGTGGTGATCAAGAACCGGTTCTGGCCAGGCATCCCGCTCGTCGCGTACGGCCTTTGGCGGGCGCGCCGCGAGCGACAGCTCCAGCCGCTCGCGATCGCATGCATCCTCGGGGCGCTTCTTCTCTGTGTTCCGGCACGGAAATGGGGGAACCACGCGTACGTTCTGTTCCCGTTGCTCGCGATCTTTGCTGGAGCGGCGGTGGGTCCAGTGCTCGAACGCGTGTGTTCGGCGACGCTGCAGCGGCGGATCGTCCAAGCCCTCGCGGTTGCAACAGCGCTGGCCTGGGTGGTGTCTCTGGCAGGTGGTGGACGGCTCGTTCTACAGCCCCCTTGCGTCGTGACGAAGGAATTCGCGACAGAGCTCTCTTCGCTCCCCGCTGGTTCTTCCATCTGGGTCGTCTCGCCAACTCCAGAGTGGTTGCTGATCGGGGAACTGGCATCGGAGCGCGGTCTCGTCCCTGTCATCTCGGCTGCGCTGACCAACTCCGGAGGGCCACGGGTGGCGATCGCGCGCGAAGATACCGTCGTTACATCGCCATGGTCCGAGTGGACTCGCGCCAGAGGCTGGACCCTGCTCCGTCGCTAAATGGCTGATGAACTCGTCCCGGGACGAGTTGCGGCCGGAACCCAGCGATTCGGTTTCTCAAAGCGCCTCAGATCGGGAGAGGCGTCAACACGGCGCTCTCAGCGGTGCAGCGTCGAGGGCAGCTCCCCGACACCCCGGGCCGGCGCAGCGTGGTTGCGCCAGGTATCGGTAGCTTCCCGCGCATCCGGATTCTTGAACAGCCAGCTGAAATCCGGTTCGACGTAGCTCCCTCCCGCCTTGCCGGCCGCGAACAATGCGCCCACGGTCGCAACCCAAGGGAGCGCCGTGCGCGCCGCGCTGGCGATCGGCGACTTCGAATCTGGCGTCGCGCGGACCGGCTCGCTGGGACGAATGGGCTGGCCAGCGGCGCCGGCAGGCGACGGGTGCAGCAGGATGCGTCCTGTCGGCGAGGCCGGGGTCGAGGACTCCGTGCTCCCGCTCTCCTCGGCTGCGGCCGAGCCGTTGTTTGGGGCCGACTCCTCGGATTGGCTCACCACCGCCCCCAACTCGCTCTGCGAGAGTTGCAGCCGCAACGGAGCGGCGGCGGCCGGCGTGTTCGCAACCGCGGCATCCGCAGGCTTCGGAGCCGCCGGTGACGCCGCGGCTTGCGGAGGATCCGCGGCCAGCGTGGCGGTGGTGGCGAGACCAAGAGCGAGCGACAGCGTGCGCGCGAGAAGTCGCATGAGAGCCCCCCGGGTGAACCCTAGCAGGCATCGACCCGCGTCGCGGCCGGCCGACCACTCGAGGGAGTGCTGCCGTCGCCCGGGAGCGTCCCCATCGCCTGCCGCGGTCCCCGACCGCGCCGCGTGCTACGAAGGAATCTCATCGGAGGTCCTCGGTGATGGGCCTCGCTGGAGGACGCATGAAGATGCTTTTGCCGTCGCTTCTGCTCGCAGCCTTCGCCGCCCAGGCCGCTCCGCAGCCCGCCCAGGCGCCCGCGGTGACCGAGGCCGACCACGTGCTGCGCGACATTCACTTCGCCAGCGGAGAGGCGTTGCCCACGGTCCGCCTGCACGTCCGCACGCTGGGGACGTTGCGCCGCGACCAGAGCGGCCGGGCCGCCAACGCCGTCCTCATCCTGCATGGGACCACCGGCAGCGGGGCAGGGTTCCTCGCGCCGACCTACGCGGGGGTCCTCTTCGGGCCCGGCCAGTTCCTCGACGCGAGCCGGTACTTCATCATCCTGCCCGACAACGTCGGCCACGGCGGCTCGAGCAAGCCGAGCGACGGACTCCACGCGCACTTCCCGCGCTATGCATATCGGGACATGGTCGAGCTGCAATACCGGCTGCTGCGCGAGAAGCTTGGCGTGGACCATCTTCGCCTCGTCATGGGCACGTCGATGGGCGGCATGCATACCTGGGTCTGGGGCGAGACCCACCCCGAATTCATGGACGCGCTCATGCCGCTCGCGAGCCTCCCCGTCGCCATCGCGGGGCGCAACCGCATCCTGCGCCGCATGGCGCTCGATGCCATCCGCACCGACCCCGAATGGAAGCAGGGCGAGTACGCGGCGCCGCCGCGCGGGTTGCGCACCGCGCTCGACATCCTCCTCCTGATGACCAGCGCTCCGATCACCTGGCAGGCGCAGTACCCGACGGGGGAGGCGGCGGACCGCTTCTACACCGAGTGGATGGAGAAGCGTTTCGCCAGCACCGACGCCAACGACTTCATCTACGCGTTCGACGCCTCGCGGGACTATGACCCTTCCCCGCAACTCGAGCGGATCAGCGCACCGCTCACCGCCGTCAACTCGGCGGACGACCTCGTCAACCCGCCGGAGCTGGGGATCCTCGAGCGCGAGACCCGCCGCGTCCCGCGCGGGAAGGCGGTGGTTCTCCCCGCCACCGACAAGACGCGGGGCCACGGCACCCACTCGCTTCCGGAGATCTGGAAGGCCCATCTCGCCGAGCTGCTCGACCGCAGCGAGCAACGTTAAGGGCAGGCCAGATTGATGATCCCCTCTGCCGTCGCCGCAATCTTCGGATAGACGATGGGCGTCGTGCCGTCTGGATGGTTCTGCTGCACGATGTAGGGGTAATGCGCCTGCTGCCCGTAGGCCGCGGGAAACGTCAGGGAGCCGCCCGGGACGATCGAGTCGAGCCTGAGCGCGGCGAGCGCCTCGCGCACCTTCTCGCGATCGGTCGAGCCGGCGGCCTCGATGGCGGCGAAGAGCGCGCGCGCCGCCTCGTAGGCCATGGCCTCGTACCAGTCTGGCGTCCGGTGGTACCTGGCCGTGAAGGCCTCGAGGAAGTCGCGCGTGACCCCCTTGGAGCCGAGGTGCGCGTTCCACCACACGGCCGAGACGAGGCCGTCGGTCGTTCCCTTGGGCAGGGCGGCGATGGCGCTCTTTTCCGGACCCCGCGCACCGTAGGAAACGACCTTGTGGCACAGCCCCATCGCCACATATTGCCGGTGCATTGCGATGTACTGCGGGAGGTGGGCATCGACGATGAGCACGTCGGCCTTGACCGCCTTGATGCGCGTGAGGAGCGACTTGAAATTCGTCGTGTTGAGTGGGTAGGTCTCGTCGAGGGTCACCTGGAAGAGCGCGCGACGCGCGGAGTTCTTGCCGGTGGGACCGACCAGGGCGGCGCGGAAGTCCTTTCCGTGCGGCGTGTCCTCTACGGCGAGGGCGATGCTGACGGGGCTAGGGAGCTTGCCGGCCTTCTGTTCCTCGCCGATCCATCGCACGAGCGTGTCCGTGAGCTGCTCGGTCGGCGCCAGCAAGCCGAAGAAATAGCGATACCCGCGCTTGTAGAGCCCGGCCGCCGAGCCGGCCGCGTTGACATAGGGCACCCGGAGGCGCTCGGCAGCAGCGCTTTGCGGTTCGACGAGGGCGGTCGAAAAGCTGCCGAGCAGGAGCTGGACCGAGTTTTTCTCGACGAGCTGTTCGAGGAGCTTCACGGCTTTCCGGGGATCGCTGCCGTCGTCGACGATGTCGAGACGCACGTTCAGCCGCCGGGCCCCTACCAGCACGCCGCCCTTTTCGTTCGCCTGATCCCGCGCCAGCTCGTAGCCGTCGCGGACCCGCGCGCCGCTCGCCGCCTCGGCGCCGGTGAGCGGCAGCGTCGCTCCGATATGGATCTCCGGCTCCAGTTGCTCCGCCGCGGCGGAACCCGTGGCGAAAGCGAATGCGACGGCCAACACGGTCCGTGTGCATTTCAGTCCCAACATATCGGGCCTCCCCCTTGCCGCGAGCCTCGTCGGAAGTATCGGCCTACGCCGCCGGTCCGGCCAAGTTTGCGGCCGCCGTGCTGCGCCTTGACAGATCGCTTGCGACTGGCACCCTCGACGCGGGGCGCCGAAGACCGTCGGCCTATATTTCATGTGTGAAGCAGGTGCCGCCGAACCCCGTGGACCGCCGGCTAGAAGATCGCCGGCTTCGCGTCGTCCGCCAGCGGGCTCACGTAGGGCTTTCCCTTTGTGGTCTTCGCGAACTCGGCCTTCGCCGCGGCCACGGCGGCGGGGTCCGAGAGCAAGTCGACCATCGAAGCGCCGAGGACCTTCGCGGCAACCAGCATCCCCTTGAACCCGAGCGGGTGCGCCGCGCAGGCGGTCTGCGCCCAGTGATGCGCAGCGGTCCCTCGGGCCCGAGTCGCGACCCCGAGCTCCGCCAGCGGCAGGGCCGCGCTCACCTCGGCGATGTCGGACGACGCGGTGGAGCCCTTGCCGCGGCCGTACGCAACGATCTGGTCGCTCAGCCCTGACTGCTCGACCCCCAGTTCCTTCTGCAGGGCGCGCGCAAAGGCGACGTCGCGCTCGTCAAAGCGGGGGGCCCCCACGCGCTCCAGCTCCTTCTGCATCACGCGCCCGATCGCCTCGTTGTTGATCGGGTTGCGGAGCGACCCGAGCACCGTCACCTTGGCGCGGGTCTCGGTCGCCAGAGCGGCCCCGTCGGCGGCCTTCTTCAGGCGCTCGAGCATCTCCTGGACGCTGGTGCTGCTCGAGTCGCGCAGCCACCACTCCACCTTCGAATAGTCGGGGATGATGTTCGCGGCCAGTCCGCCGTTCTTGATCACGCGATGGATGCGCGCGGTCGGCAGGAGGTGCTCGCGCATGAGGGACATCGCGTGCTCGAAGACCTCCATCGCATCGAGCGCGCTCCGGCCGAGCCAGGGAGCGCCGGCCGCGTGCGCCGTCTTGCCGAAGAATTCGACGTCCAAGCTGGTGACCGCAAGCCGCGTCCCTGCGATCACCTCGTTGTTGTCGAGGGGGTGCCAGGAGAGGACCACGTCGGTCCCCTGGAACGCGCCGGCCTTCAGCATGAAGGTCTTGCCGGCCGCCGAAATGACTTCCTCCGCAGGCGTCCCGAAGACCTGGATGGTGCCTGGGAGCTTCTTTTCGATCCGGCTCTGATTCGCCGCCACCGCCGCCGCCACCGCTGCCGTGCCGAGCAGGTTGTGGCCGCAGCCGTGTCCGGGCGCGCCCTTCGTCAGCGGATCCTTCTGCGCCTCTCCCGCTTTCTGCGAGAGCCCCGGCAGCGCGTCGTACTCGGCGAGAATGGCGACGACCGGCGCTCCCGATCCCGCCGTCGCCACGAAGGCGGTGGGCATCCCCGCTACGCCGCGCTGGACCTTGAACCCTTCCTTGGTGAGCACGTCCGCGAGCAGCGCGGAGGAGCGCGTCTCCTCCAACCCGGTCTCGGCGAACTCCCAGATCTGGCGCGAGGTCTGCTCCCAACGGGGCCGAGTCTTGTCCAGATACACGTCCGTCGCCGGGGCCGGCGCATCGGCGCGCGCCGCGAGGCTGGCGGCAACGAGCATGAAGAAAATGGGCCGGCTGCAGCGGGTCAACATGGACGACCTCCGTAGAAGAGCGGCAGAGCATAGAGTAAGACTCATCCCCGTCAAGGTGCGGCGGAACCGCCCAGCAAGACCTAACGGAGGAAGCATGAGATTCGCAGTTCGCACGGCAGCGCGGGCCTCATTCGCGGTATCCACATGGTTCCTGACGGGCGCCGCGGTCGGAGCCCCCGTCGAGCCGGTGCATTCGCTCGTGCAGAAGGAGAAGCCCGCGGTGGTCGAGACGCTGCGCCAACTCGTCACCATCGAGTCTGGGAGCCGCGACAGGGAAGGGCTCGACCGCGTCGCCCAGCTCATCGGCGACCGGCTCGCTGCGCTCGGCGCCCAGGTGGAGCTCAGGGAGCCAGGGGCCGACGCCGTCAGGCTCTTCGACACGCCGGCGCAGATCGGCAAGGCGGTGGTGGCGAGGTTCGAAGGCACCGGCAAGCGCAACGTCATGCTGCTCGCGCACATGGACACCGTGTACCCGCGGGGCACGCTCGCAAAGCGTCCCTTCCGCATCGAAGGCCGCCGCGCCTACGGGCCCGGCGTCGCCGACGAGAAGGGCGGCGTCGCGGTGCTGCTGCACGCGCTTGCGGTCCTCAAGGGCCTGGGCTTTCGCGACTATGGAAAGCTCACCGTCGTCATCAACGCCGACGAGGAGATCAGCACGCCGGGCACGCGCGCGCTCATCACCCGCCTCGCAGCGGAGCACGACTTCGTCTTCTCCTGCGAGCCGTCGCCCGCGCCCAGGGACGAGCTCGCGGTGGTGACGAGCGGAATTGGCGCCGCGACGCTGGTGGTGCGCGGCCGGCCGGCGCACGCGGGCGTGAATCCGGAGGACGGGCGGAACGCGCTGATGGAACTCGCCTACCAGATGCTCGCGACGCGCAACCTCAGCGACCCCGCACGCGGAATCAAGTTCAACTGGACGATGACCCAGGCCGGCACCACGCGCAACGTGATCCCGGACATCGCGACTGCAAACGCCGACGTGCGGGTGCGACGAGTCGCCGACTACGACGTGATCGAGAAGGCCTTCCGCGAGGCCGCGAGCAAGAGCCAGCTCATCCCGGAGACGAAGGTCGAGCCGGCCTTCGAGCGCCGCCGCCCGCCGCTCGAGGTCACGGACCGATCGCGCGCGCTCGTGAAGAAGGCGCAGGCGATCTATGCCGAGCTGGGCAAATCGCTGGGCGTGGACGAAGCAGGACGGGGCGGCGGCACCGACGCCGGGTTTGCGGCGCTGTCCGGAAAGCCGGTCGTGCTCGAGAACTTCGGCCTGATGGGGTTCGGCTACCACTCGCCGGAGTCGGAGTACGTCGAGCTCGACTCGATCGAGCCGCGGCTCTACTTGCTGACGCGGCTGATCATGGAAACTTCGCGCAACTAGCAGGGTGCTTTCAACACCCTGCTAGATCTGAGCGATGCCGCCGTCGACGAATAGCTCGATCCCGGCGACGTACATGAGGCGAGGACCACCCAAATCCTCATCGGGACATCAGGACCGGGAGTTCCGCCTCGTGCATGACCGTCCGTGTAACGCCACCGACAATCCACTCGTTCAGGCGGGAGTGGCCATAGGCGCCCATGACGACGAGATCGGCGCCGAGATCGGCGGCCTGCGACAGCAGAACACGGCCTACGTGCTCTCGGTCGGACGACAGGCGTCGTACCTCCACTTGCACGCCGTGACGCGCCAGGTAGCGCGCGATATCCGCCCCCGGCTCCTGTCCGTGAGCCGCCCGGTGGCG
>WNFI01382911.1_pt1 | contig 21415 bp, 17 predicted proteins | sample 5400471 | NCBI WGS metagenome assembly WNFI01 (sample SAMN13153348, study PRJNA577476) | soil metagenome | isolation source: 100 cm saprolite on Douglas fir-dominated hillslope | place: USA:California | collected 2013-09-17
TGGGCTTCTCGCACAACACGTGCTTCCCCGCCTGCAGGGCCGCGATGGTGTGACGCGCGTGAGCATCGGGCGTCGACGATACGATCACAAGGTCGACATCGGGAGCGCGGGCGAGTTCTTCACCGCTCCCGAATGCGTGGGGAATGCCGAATTCCGCCGCGACGGCGCGGGCGCGCTCCGCGCTGCCGCTCGCGAGGGCGGTCACGACAACGCCGGGTACGAGACGCAGCGCCGGGACTTGCACGCGACGCGCGAACCCCGTGCCGATCAGGCCGACGCGAAGCGTCACGACATCGGCCGGCAGGAAACGGTGTCCGCCTCGAGCCGCACTGCTTCGAACGATGCCTCGAGCGCCACGCGCGCCGCCGCCGCCGGCTCGAGCCCGCTGCCACGCGCGACGAGCGCGACGACACGGCCGGTGTCACGCACCTCGACCGCCCCGCTGTCGAGCACCAGGCCGTGTGCCACGTCGTTCGTCATGTACCTGACGCCGACCGTTGCACCGCGCGGCGACACGGTATCACTCCGCTGCAAGAGCGGCCACGGCCCTGGGGCCAGCGCGTCGGCGTCGCGACCGCGTAGCCACACGACCACGCCGTTCCCCGCGCGCGACCCCTGCAGCAGCAGCCCCCACCTCCCGGAAGCGCCGCTGCAGCGCTTCGCGCCCGCCGGAGCCTCGAATCGGATGGTGTCCTGGTGGGGGCGGGCCACGAGGGCGCGCACGCGGCTCGCTGGCTCGGGCTTCCGGCCGCAAGCCGTCCCCAGCAACGCGAGCCCGACGCCTACGAAGCGAGGCAGCGTCAAGTGGAGGATCGCGCGCCCGGCGGGGGCGTGGCGCCGAGGATCGCGCGGGCAGCGGCGGTCGTCAACGTGTGGGGAGCGAGCGCCTCGACCAGCCCGGCCGGCAGGGGCTGCGGCTTGAGCGTCTTGCGGTCCACGCACACCAGCACCATCCACCCGGCCGCGACGAGTCGCGGCGGATCGTCGCGCAGCACGTCGAAGTTCAGGGTCATGGATTTGGTGCCGACGCGCCCGACGTACGTCGCCACCCGCAGCCGGTCGTCCAGCCAGGCGGGGACGTAGAACTCGCTATGAACGGCTTTGCGGGGCAGAAAGATGTTGTAGCGGTCGAACACCCGGGCGTAGGCGAGGCCGCAGGCGCGGAACAGCTCCGTCTCTGCGATCTCGAAGAAGCGAACGTAGGATCCGTAGAAGATGATGCCGGCGAAGTCCACGTCGGACCACCGGACGTACTCTTCGATGATGTACGGCTTTGCGGTCATCGCTTCCCGAGGACTGGAAACCGAGCGGGAAGCTAGGGGGCGCGAAACCCCCACGCCAGCATAGCGACGCTAGACGCGCGTCGCGGGCCCGTTTCCGTGCCCGTTGGGGCGCAGCCCGTAGGCTCGCAGCCGGCGCCACAACGTCGTGCGGCTAATGCCAAGCCGTCGCGCGGTCTCGGCCAGTTTGCCGTGCGTCACCTCGAGCGTGTCGAGGATCGCCTGGCGCTCGCGATCGGCCAGCGTCGGACTCTCCCTGCCGTCCGGAAGGAACACCACTTCGCCGAGCTCGAGCGAGCCCTGCTTCAGGGTCCGCGCCCGGCCTCCGAACGCGATGAGCCGCTCGCGGGTGTTTTCGCCGCGATGCGATCCGCCGTCCCCCAGGGTGTCGAGGGTGCGCCGCGCTCGCTGGTTCGCATACAGCATCCGGCCGTAGGGGTCGAACACGACCACGCCCTCGGTGAACGTTTCCATTACGGCCTGCCCGAGGGGGGCGAAGCCCTGCGGGGGTGGAAGATTGGGGGTCTTTTCTCTCGAGACCATACGTTCTTGCATAACCGAGTTTGCGGGTTAAGGTTCCAGCGAGCACCGACTATAAGAAAGACCCGCGCAGCCTTGGGAGGTCACAGCGCGGTGTGCGCATCCTAGCGGCGCCGGCCCCGCCTGCCGCCCCGTATCAGGCGCTGCCGTTCCCCCCGGGTTAGACCGGTCAACTGGCGGCGCAGATCCTCCAGCGTATCCGACCGCACCGCCTCGCGTTTGCCCCGGAGCACCGTGAAGCGGATCGGCCGGTCCAATGGGGGCAGATCGCGCGGCTGCAGGCGGCGCGCCTGGCCTTCCTTCAGGCGCAGCCGCACCACGCCGATCCCCTGCTCCACCTCGTAATCCACCGGCACACGATCACCATACAGGTGGACGGAGGCCGGGAGCGCCTCCAGGGCGAGGCGCTCGGCTTCGGGCACCATCTCGTCTACGTCGAGCACCAGGCGAGTGTTGATGAAGTCGTCCCACGAAGCCACCCGCGAGAGCGAGTCGGCGAGGCGGGCGCTCACGTGGTCCGTGGCCGCTTGCGTCAGGCGCCCGCCCGAGCGCCGCCAGTAAAATCCGAGCCCTTCGAGCCCCCGGCGCACGCGGGCCTGATCGGGGTGCGGCGTGTGTCCCGCGAGCAGGGCTTCGGCCAGCGCTGCCCGTGCGGCGTCGGCGAGCTCTGGAGGAAACGGGCTCGGGAGCGGCTCGACGTCGCGCTCGAGCAGGAACCCGAAATAGCTGACCGTCCGGACCCGCATCAGCACCTCGCGCCTGCGTTGCCGCTCGAACACCACGGTGGGCGCGCCGCGTCGCGCGTAGCGGCGGATGGCGCGTTCGGGCAACTGCGTTCCTTCGATGCTGGCGCGCGGCACGCCGAAACGGTCCGCGAAGTAGCGCAGCGTGCCAGCGACGGCGCCCCAGCTCGAGCACACCGACCCGCGGCTGACGCGGGCCTCGCGGCCGTCCGCCGTCTCCTCGTCGATCACCAAGTCGAACGGTTGGATCTTGGCCACGAGGTCCGCGAAGCCCGCGAGGGTCTTGTCGCCCGCGTGGGGCAGCCGCTCGGGCAGGAGCAACTCGAGCTGGCGATACACCGACGCCAGCCCCAGCGCCACATCCTCGATCGCCTTGACGAGCACGCCGCGGCCTTCGGCCCAGCGGTCGATCCCCTCGCGGAACAGGTGGCGCGGCAGACCGTACACCTCCCCCAGGTAGCCGTGCTTGTTGACCGCCTCGGCGTAGACGTTGTACGCGGTGAGGTGGTCGCTTCCGGACACGATCAGGCCCCGCAGGTCCCGCTCCTCCCGCGTCATGCGGTGCAACGATTCGCCACTCGCCGCGACCGCCACCATCGGCACGAGATCGGGATCGGTGTGATACAGCAGCTCGCCCCAGGGTCGCTCGACCGGCATCGCTTCCACCTCACGGCCATACCGCGTGAGCCGTCCGTGCTCGATCAACCCGCGCTCGGTCAGCAGCTCGACGGCGTCCCGATACCCCTTGCGGTCGAGCGGCACCGGCAGATCGAGCTCGCGTGCGTCCACGCCGAGGGCCGCGCAGGTAATGGCCACCCGCTCCGCATCTCCCGCGAGCTGGAACTCCGGTGGCGTCGGCTGGAGCTGTTCGAACACGAGCTCGCGGTCGCTGAGGATATAGACCTCGCCGCCTTCCACGCGCCCGTGGACGCGGCCGGCCATCTGGAGGATTTCGTTCGCGCCCAGGTAGAGGCGCGTCAGCACATTACGACCCCGCTCCACGACATTGGCGTAGCGCGCGTCGTAGATCACCACCGTGTCGAGACCGCGGATGTTGAGCGCCGACTGGCCCGCGGCCGTCATCGCCAGGAGGAACGGCCGGCGCACCTGACCGTCGAGGAACGGCCGGATGACCCGGATCGGCTCGCCCCCGTGGTAGAACGCGGTCGGCAGTCCCTGCCAGCGGTTGCCGAGCTCCTTCGCGATCTGCTCGACTTCGGCCCGGGTCGGCACGAACACGGCCACGCCGCGGCGCTCCCGCAGGACGCGCTTCATGAAGCGATCGTTCAGGAACTCGAGCGGCTGCTGGGGGAGGACGCGCACATCGGCCGCCCGCGCCGGATCGAACGCCCGGGTCTCGAGCACCTCGACCGAGCCCAAATAGCGCGCGTAGAAAGCCGGATCCACGGTGGCGGAGAGCCAGATGAAGCGGCAGCCCGCCCGCTTGCCCAGCGCCAGGCAGAGCTCCAGCTCCGCCGACGTCTGGTGGATCTCGTCCACCACCAACGTGTCCCGCGCGGTGATGAGCCCGTCCTCGAACCAGCGGCGCGCGATCCCCGTGGTCACGATCACCACGTTCCACGTCGGCGTCTCGGGGGTGGCTTCGCGCTCCCGGTTCACGACCCCGACCTTGAGCGCTGCCTGCAGGATGGTCGTCGCGATCGACCGGATGGCGAGGGTCTTCCCCGTGCCCGTGCCGGCCACGATTCCGAACCCCCGTCCCGAGGCCGCGAGGCGCCGGATGTCCTCGCCGTGCTCCCGGGCGAGCAGGGTGTCGATATCCAGACCCATGGCCAGCTCGATGGTCTCGCAGGCCGCGCGCGTCGGGGCGATCACCACGACCCGCCCGGTGGCGGGCTCCGCGGCGAGGAAGGCGTTGGGATCTGGGGGAAGGAAGTGGTCGCGGGAAATTCGCACGGTCGCAATATAGATTAGCGCCGGAGGTCCAAATGCTCCATCGACTACCGACCTATCTCCTGGTCGTTCCGGCGCTCGCGGTTGCGCCCCTCGCCGCACCAGCACAGCGGCTCGAACATACTCCCGAGCACCCCACCCCCGACCAAGTCGAAGCGCAGCTCCACTACCAAACGGGCCACGTCAGCTTGCGCGGCGGCGTCGCGACGCTCGACCTGCCCGCGGACTTCCGCTACCTCGACCCGGAAGCGACCCACGTCGTGCTGCGCGCGTGGGGCAACCCCACCGGTAGCGAGACGCTGGGGATGCTCGTGCCCGCGGGTGTCCGCCTGCTCGCGCCCGAGGGGTGGGGCGTCATCATCAGCTTCAGCGAGGACGGCTACGTCAAGGACGACGACGCCGCCAAGATCGACTACGGCGAGCTCCTGGCGAGTATGCAGAAAGCGACGCGCGAGGCGAATCCCGAGCGCGCCAAAGCCGGCTACGCGCAGGTGGAGCTGGTGGGGTGGGCGGAGCCTCCGTCCTACGACAGCGTTGCCCACAAACTCTATTGGGCGAAGGACCTCAAGTTCACGGACGACTCAGCGCACACTCTCAATTACAATATTCGCGTCCTGGGCCGGCGCGGCGTCCTCGTGCTCAACGCCGTGGCATCGATGGATCGGCTCGAGTCGGTCCGGCGGGACATGGCGAAGGTGATCGGCTTCGTCGAGTTCAACGGGGGTCATCGCTACGCCGACTTCATCCCCGGCACGGATAAAGTGGCCGAGTACGGCATCGCGGCCCTGATCGCGGGCGGTCTCGCGGCGAAGGCGGGGCTGTTCAAGGTGCTGATCGGCGCGCTGATCGCCCTGAAGAAATTCATCGCGCTGGGGCTCGTTGCGGCGGCAGCCTTCCTCCGCAGGCTGTTCGGGCGCAAGTCAGCCGACGCGGCGGCGAAGCCCTGACCGGAAACTCCACGTGCACGCCGCACTCCGGTGATACGACCCGCGTGCGAACTCACTCATCGTCGCGGTCGTAACGATGATAGTAGCGGTGGCGATGATGACGATACCGATCCACGTAGACTCGCCGCACCACGAACAGCGAGGGTCGGTAATAGAAAGCGCGCCGGTGTGGGTAGTAGACTTGCGGCCGTCCTACGATGACGACGCCAGTCAGGTACGGCTGCGGTATGCCGAAACCGACGGCCACGTGGACGCGCGTCTGCGCTGCAATCGGCGTAACGCCGAGCGCCAGCGCGATTCCAACTGCCAAGAGCACACGTTTCATGGGTCACCTCCGGCCCGCCTTCTCTGAAAGGGTCGTGCCAGGAGCGATGGCGTCGTCGCAACGACAATTGTAGCGGGGACTTAGGGCGCTGAGTGCGAGGGCCGCGGTAACCGGAGAGTGTCACCCGCTCGGGTCACACCTGTCCCCCGGGTCCCGCAATGTTTCAACGCGACGGTGGCGGGGCGACCTGACGCATCAGCCGCACCACTTCTCCGGGCTCGGCGTGGCGCCCCAACGCCTTCTTGGAGAAAATGCGGCGACCGTCGACCTCCACCTCGAACACGCCGCCCGAGGATTGGATCAGCTTCACGTCGGCGTGAGGGTAGGTCTTGCGAATTTCGGCCGCCAGACCGGCGGCTCGTGGTTCGTAGTTTCAGACGACGCAGTATTCGATCGTAACGCGCATGCCGTAAACGATAGTCGCGCTTGACAGGTCACGCCAAGGGGCCGACCTTGCTCCGAGCTTGCCCATGAGTGCCCTCTCCCGCCTCAAAGCGTCGCCGGGCCTCGTGGCGGCGATCGCCGCAGGGCTGGCGGCCTTCGCGTCTCGACGGGCGCCGCTCGGCTCCGACGTCGCGCAGGAAATCGTGGTGCTCGTCGTGGTCGGGGCGCTGACCCGTCGCTACGGCATCGCGCTTCCGGGCAACGGATTCTCCTCGTTCATCCTCGGCGTCACGGCATACGCCATCCTCGACCGTGGCTGGGCCTTCGGCGTCCTGCTCGCGCCGCTGGCGATGGTCGCGGGCGACCTCGCGCTGCGCCGTTTGCCGGTGGCGGCAGCGCTCGACAACGCCGCGCACCTCACGATGGGCGCAGCCGTTGCGGGCCTCGCCTATGCCCGCCTCGGTGGGGCCACGGGTGCCCAGGCGCTGGCCGCGGGCAACCTGGTGCCCCTGGTCGTGTTCCTCGTCCTGCTGCCCTGCGTGGTGAACGGCACCTTCTACATCGAGCTCGCCTTCGGGCATAGCCTCGCCTGGGTCGACGCCGCACTCACCGCGCGATGGGAAGCCGTCGTGTACGCCTGCTCGGCAGGTCTGGCACTCGCGTGCCTCGCGCTCGCGCACGCGGGGCTCGAGATGGGCGCATTCCTCGTGATCGGCGCCGCAATCGCCGGCGCCGCGGTCGCGAGCGTGTCGGTGATCCGGCGAGGCGTACACGCCGATGAGCTCGCGCTCATTCAGGGCTTGTCGCAGGCGATCGCGCGGGACATCAGCCTGGCGAAGAGCTTCCCACGAATTCAAGAGCTCGCCCGCCGGCTCGTCCCGTGGGAGCACATGGGCTTCGCGCGGTACGACGCGGGGACGAACCAAATGGAGCTCGTCGCCGACACGGCCACGCGCGATCGTAGCGCCGGCAAGTTCCGCTTCGACGCCAACGCCGGACTCTCCGGCGAGGCCGTGCGGCTGCGGCGGCCGGTCGTCGCCCGTGCGCTCACCCCCGAGCAAGTGGTCGTGCCCGGGCGGGAAACATCCGGCTCGGAGGTGCTCGTCCCGCTGTATCACGCCGGGCAGCTGGTGGGCCTTTGGAGCGTCCGGCACTCGGATCCGGGCATGTACCGCGATGCCGATGGTGACATGCTGGCGCTGCTGGCGCCGCAGCTCGCGCTGATGCTCGCGATCGAGGGCTCGGTTCAGCCGGTGATCGGGGCGTCGGATCGCACCAGTGCCTACATCCAGACCCTGACCGCGACGGCCGAGGAGATCCACGCTTCGAGCCAGGAGGTAGCCGCATCCGCGCGCCGGGCCAGCGAGGGCGCGGCCCAGGCCGCGCGCCTCGTGACTACGCTGGCCCGCGACTCGGACCAGCTCACTCAGCACGCCGGCGAGGTGGCCGCCGCGGGCGCCGAGACACGCGACTCGGGTGCGCAGATGGAGCAGACCACCGAAAAGGTCCGCCTCGCGACCCAAACAGCCGTCCGTCGCCTGACGGAGCTGGGCGTCACCACCGAAGAGAGCGCGCGCGAGGTAGGGCGGCTGCGGGACGTGGCGGAGCAGGTCGAGAAGTTCTCGGAAACGATCGGCTTCATTGCGAATCAGACGAACCTGCTCGCACTCAACGCCACGATCGAAGCAGCGCGTGCCGGCGTTCATGGCCGTGGGTTCGCGGTGGTGGCCGATGAGGTGCACAAGCTCGCTGAGGCGAGCGGCCGAGAGGCGCGCAACGTCGGGAAGTCCGCCCAAGAGACGCGCCGCGCGCTCGACCGGGCCGCGCAGCTGCTCGAGCGCGTCCGCGGCGACCTGGGAGACGTGGTGCGCAGCTCGAGCGATTGGGTGCAGGACTTGACCCGCATCGCGGAGGCCGCGGGCGGCACGGCGCGCGCTGGGAAGCAGGTCGCGGAGCTGGCGCAGGGCATCAGCGAACGGGCGGCCAGGATCAGCCAGTCGCTCGAACAGGCCAAGACGGGTGCCCACTCTTCCACGCAGGAAGCCGAAGCCGTTGCCGCGGCCGCCGCGGAGCAACTACAGGCCATAGAAGGCCTGGCCCACGGTGCTACCGAGCTGGCGGCGCTCGCCGACAACCTCGCCAAGGCCGTCCGCTTCGTGCGCGGCGAGAACGGACGCTAGTAGGCGACGTGACCCACATCACCACCCCAGGACTCCGGGGTTTCTAACCGGAGGCCGAGTTATTACCGTAGGGCCAGCCCTAGAACGGAGAAGCCGGTCCGTGCGAACACTCGCGGCCCTCGGAGTAGCGATCACGTGCGGGATCTCCAGCGTCGGTGCGCAGCGCGCGCACCAGTTCGAGTTCGGCGCGTTCGGAACCTTCACGCGTTACGACAAGGTGTTCAACCTGGACAACCAGATCGGCGGGGGCGGCCGGCTGGGCTATTTCTTCAGTAACGTCGTGAGCGCGGAGGTCGACGCGGGCTATCAGAGCCCCAACCCGAGGACCGGCATTGCTTCTCCCACCCTGGCCCACGGCAGCGCCAGTCTGGTGTTGAATTTCGGAACCGCCCGTAACCTCTTCTATATCCTCGGCGGCTATTCCCGGCTCGACTTCGAAAACACGGCACCGTACCGCTTCACCGACGACGCCGTCCACGGCGCGATCGGCGACCGAATCTTCCTCGGCGATCAAGCCGCGCTCCGCTTCGAGGTGCGTGGTTTCTACACGCCCAACACCGGATTCGCCGGTGGGGACTGGGCGGGCCACGTCGTCGGCTCGCTCGGCTTGTCCGTCTTCACGAGGGGGGGCGGCCCGCCTCTCGACTCCGACCATGACGGAGTCCCCGATAAGCGGGACGCGTGTCCCGACACGCCAGTGGGCGCCACGGTGGATGCGCGTGGCTGCCCGGCCGACTCCGACCGCGACGGCGTGTACGACGGGCTCGACCAGTGCCCGGGCACGCCCGTCGGGGCGCGCGTAAACGCAAAGGGCTGTCCCTCGGACGAGGACGGCGACGGTGTCCTGGACGGCCTCGACCAGTGCCCGAACCCCCCCGCCGGGGCCCGCGTCGACGCCAAGGGCTGCCCGATCGACTCGGACCGGGACGGCGTCCCGGATGGCCTGGACCAGTGCCCCAACACGCCCACCGGCGCAATCGTGGACAAGGCCGGCTGTCCGCTCGACTCCGACAAAGACGGCGTGCCAGATGGCATCGACAAGTGTCCCAATACGCCACCGGGGACGGAAGTGGACAGCGTGGGCTGTCAACGGTTCAAGGATTCGGACGGCGACGGCGTGGATGACACCAAGGACAAGTGTCCCAACACGCCTCCCGGCACCCGCGTGGACGCCGCCGGCTGCCCCATTCTTTTCACCCCGGAGCGGACGCCGGTCATCCTACGCGGCGTCATTTTCGAGACCGGTAAGTCCGCCCTCAAGCCCGAGTCATTCACGGTCCTCGACATCGTGGCACAGTCGCTGACCGGCAATCCGGACATCCGGATCGAGATCGCGGGCTACACGGACAACACCGGCACCGTGGCCACCAACCTGCGGTTGTCGCAGGCGCGGGCTGACGCGGTGCGGGCATACCTCGGGAGCAAGGGCGTGGCGCCGGGCCGCATGGTGGCGAAGGGGTATGGCGCGACGAATCCCATCGCGTCCAACTCGAGCGCCGCAGGGCGCACCCAGAACCGGCGCGTCGAGCTGCACCAGCTACCATGAGACGGCTCGCGTTACTGGCGGGGGTACTGGCGCTCGCCGCGGGACGGCTCGCCGCGCAGCACGCCGGGCAGGTGGAAGTCGGCGCGTTCGGCTCCTACACGCGCTACGATGCGACGTTCGGGCTCGCCCATAAAATCGGGGGCGGCGTCCGGATGGGATACCTTTTCGGCAGTATCGTCGGCCTGGAAGCGGACGTGCTGTTCCAGCCCGAGTACAGCGTCGTGCCGCCGAGCGGCACACCCTCCACCCTTCAGCCGCTGATCGGGAGCGCGTCGCTCGTGGTCAACGCCGTGCACGCGAGCCGGCTCATGGTCTACGTGCTGGGCGGCTACTCGCTGCTCGACTTCGGCACCCGGGCGCCCTACCGTTTCACCGACAACGCCGCCCATGGCGGGGCCGGCATTCGCCTGTTCCTGACCGAGCGCGTCGCGCTGCGGGTGGAGGGCCGGGCGATTTACAGCCCGAGCACCCAATCCACGTTCGGCTCCAAGACGGCGACGCATTACCTCGGCACTGCCGGGCTCTCGGTGTTCCACCTGGGCACGCCCTCCAAGGACTCCGACCACGACGGCGTGCCCGACAATACGGACGCCTGCCCGGACACGCCCGCCGGAGCGACGGTGGACTCGAAAGGCTGCCCCATCGATTCCGACCATGACGGGGTTTACGACGGGATCGACAAGTGCCCGGGTACGCCGGCGGGCGCACATGTTGATGCGACCGGTTGCCCCACGGACAGCGACGCCGACGGCGTCCCTGACGGAATCGATCAATGCCCCGGCACACCGGCGGGGGTGCACGTGGACGCGAAGGGCTGCCCGCTCGACTCCGATGGCGACGGCGTGCCCGACGGTGTGGATCAGTGTCCCAACACGCCTGCGGGGGTCGCTGTCGACGCCGCCGGGTGCCCCATGGACTCGGACAAGGACGGCGTCCCCGACGGCATCGACAAGTGCCCCAACACACCGCCTGGGGCCACCGTGGACGCGAGCGGCTGCCCGTTGGACTCGGACCTGGATGGCGTCCCGGATGGGATCGATCAATGTCCCAACACCCCGGCGGGCACCAAGGTGGATGCGACCGGCTGCCCCTTGCCCATCGAGGCCGTGAAGCCGCAGGCCGCTGCGCCGACGGCCCCGGGGAAATGTCCGCCCGCGCCGCCGGGGAGTAAGGTGGATGCGAACGGCTGCCTCATCCTGTTCGCACCCGAGGCAGCGCGTTCCCCGACGCCCGGCGCACCGCCACGGCCCACGCTGATCCTGACCGGTGTCAACTTCGAAACCGGCAGGTCGGCGTTGACGCGTGACTCCTACGCCGTGCTCGACGCGGTGGCGGCATCGCTGCTCGCGAACCCGGACATCCGGATCGAAATCGCGGGATACACCGACAGTACTGGTCGGAAGTTCATGAATCTGCGGCTGTCGCAAGGGCGCGCTACCGCTGTGCGCTTCTATCTCGCGCGGAAGGGTGTGACGCCTGCCCGTATGGTTGCGAAGGGGTACGGCGCGTCGGGCTACATCGCGCCCAACAACACCGCCGCGGGGCGGGCGCAGAACCGCCGGGTCGAGCTGCACAAGCTGCCGTAGCGGCGGCGGGCGGGGCGTCGGTATGTTCTCCTGCCCCCATGCTCCGCCCGCTGGTGCTCCTGTTCGCCGTGGCGATCGCCACCGCGCCGGCTCCCCTTGCCGCGGCGCAGCAACCACGCCGTACGCCCCCACGACGCCGCCCTCCCTCGGCCGCCGCCCCACGCATTCCGACCCCGCGGTCGGTGCTGGGATTCGAGCCCGGCGAAGACAGGAAGCTCGCCGATTGGCCGACCCTCGTGAGGTACTACCAGGCACTGGCCGCGGCGAGCGATCGCATGCACTACCGCGAGCTGGGGCACAGCACGCTCGGCGCCCCGCTCATTGCACTCGCCATCTCGAGCCCACAGAACCTGCGGGCCCTGGACCGTCACCGTGAGCTCAACGCGAGGCTCGCGGATCCCCGTGGCTTCAAGACCCCGAAGGAAGCGGAGGACGTGCTCCGTCTTAGCAAGACCGTCGTGCTCATCACGTCCGGCATCCACTCGACTGAGGTCGGCGGGCACCTGACGCCCGCGGTGCTCGCGTACCGGCTCGCGAGCGACACCAGCTTGGCGACCCGGGCCATACTCGACAACGTGATCCTCTGGCTGGTCCCGTCGCTCAACCCCGATGGCGTCTCGATCGTCACCCGCTGGTACAACCGTACCCTCGGCACCCCAGCCGAAGGCACCGATCCCCCCGAGCTGTACCATCATTACACCGGGCACGACAACAACCGCGACTGGTACGCCTTCACCCAAGTGGAGACGCAGCTCGTCGTGGACTCGATCTACAACGTGTGGCACCCGCAGATCGTGCACGACATTCACCAGCAGGACACCGACGGATCGCGGCTCTTCCTGCCGCCCTACCTCGATCCCATCGAGCCGAACGTCGATCCCCTGCTGGTCGACGGTGTGAACGCCCTGGGCACCGCTATGGCGTGGGCGCTCGCGGGGCAGGGCAAGACGGGGATCGTGATCAACGCAGTGTACGACGCGTGGACGCCCGCCCGGGCCTACCAGCACTACCATGGCGGCGTCCGCATCCTGTCGGAGGCGGCGAGCGCGAACCTCGCGTCGCCGATCGACCTGCCCTTCGACCAGCTGGCGACGCGCGGCCGAGGCTTCAACCCGCACGAGCGGTCCTGGAACTTCAGCAATCCCTGGCCGGGCGGTCATTGGTCGCTGCGTGACATCGTGACGTACCAGACCGACGGCGCCTACGCCCTGCTCGAGAACGCTGCCCGCTACCGCGACCACTGGCTCGAGAACTTCCTGACGGTCGAAGGCCGGGCAGTCCGCGGGTGGAAGGGGTGGCCCTATGCCTACGTTCTGCCGCGACAGCACCAGGATTCCATCGGGCTCGCCACGCTGCTCGGCATTCTGCATCGCGGGCAGATCGAGATTCGCACCGCGCTCCATCCGGTCGCGCTCGGCGGCCAGCGCTTCCCGGCCGGGAGCTACGTGGTGGCGCTGCGGCAGCCGTATGCCGGGTTCGCCAAGACGCTGCTCGAGCCGCAGCACTATCCCGATCTCCGCCTGTACCCAGGAGGCCCGCCGCTGCCGCCGTACGACGTCACGGCCCACACGCTGCCGTTGCTGATGGGCGTGACCGCCGTGCCGGCGCGCGATTCGCTGCGTATCGCGCTGTCTACCCCGGTCGAGCCGCCCGCCGCGAGCCCCGGGTATCCCGGCTTCACCGGACCGGAGGCGCTACGGATCGGGCTGTACCGGTCGTATGCGGCCCCGATCGACGAGGGGTGGACGCGCTGGGTGTTCGATACATGGAAGGTGCCCTACGTGTCCGTGGTCGACTCGGTGGTGCGTGCGGGGAAGCTCAGAGATCACTTCGACGTGATCGTCCTGCCGGATCAGTCGCCCCACGAGCTGTTCGACGGTCTGCCGCGCCAGTATCCCGCGCCCTACGCCGGAGGCCTCGGCGCGGAGGGCGTAGAGGCGCTGCGCCAGTTCGTGACCGATGGCGGAACGCTCGTGGCCCTCAACGATGCCAGCCGCTTCGCCGTCGAGCGCCTGCTCCTCCCCGTGCGCAACGTGCTTGAGAGCGTGGCCGATGACGAGTTTTACGCTCCCGGGTCGATCTTCCGGCTCGAGCTGGACCCGAACGATGCGATCGCGCGCGGCATGCCCGCCCAGTCGGTGGCTTGGTATGAGAGCGGTCCCGCCTTCGAGGTGCTCGATTCGAGCGCGGCGCGCGTGGTGGGGCGCTATCCGGCCGATGGAGACAAGGTGCTGCTGTCCGGTTGGGCGTTGCATCCCGAGCGGGTGGCAGGGCGGGCGGCGCTCGTGGACGTAAAGCTCGGGACCGGTCGGGTAGTCCTGTTCGGCTTCCGGCCGCAATACCGGGGACAGAGCATCGCCACTTACCCATTGCTGTTCAACAGCTTGCGGCTGACTTCGCGGTAAAGTGATGCCCGTCTCTTGTCCGATGGTGCAGTGATTCCTATCGTGTAGCCCCCTATGGCTGTGGTCCGGCAGGCAAGTGCCCTCTTGCTGGCCGCGCTCATTATGAGTCGCGGCCTTTTTGCGCAGGATACCGCCGACACTGCGACGGCTCCGGCACCGCTCCCCTCTCTGCCGGCCGGCGCCGACGCCACTGCTCCAGTCGATCAGCTGAAGGTGTTGCTGCGTCCCACTGAGATCCGCTACGTCCAACAGGAATCGGTCCTGCTGCCGCCTACTGCGAACATCAAGGCGCTGTACGTGAACGCCTGGGCGTTCGGATCCCAGAAACTGTGGCAGCTCGTGCGCCTCGCTGATGAGACCGAGATCAACGCCTTCGTGATCGATGTGAAGGATGACACCGGCTGCCTGCTGTATCCTTCGGCGGTGCCGACGGCCGAGCAGATCGGGGCGAACAAGTGCGTGCGAGCGAGGGATGCAAAGGCGCGGCTCGATACACTCGCCGCTCACGCCATCTATCCCATCGCGCGCATCGTGGTCGCCAAGGATCCGCTGCTCGCCGAGCGCAAGGCGGCGTGGTCGGTGAAGGACCGCACCACGGGCGGCCTGTGGCGCGACCGGATCAACATCGCCTGGGTGGACGCCTACAACGACTCCGTCTGGATCTATTCCGCCCAACTCGCGCAGGAAGCCGCGCAGATGGGATTCCAAGAGGTGCAGTTCGACTACGTCCGCTTCCCCGACGAGCCGCGCGAGCGGATGGCGACGGCCATCTTCCCCGCGCACCGGGCGGGGCAGACCCAGCGCGAGGCGGTGCGCGAACACGTCGCGCTGCTGAAAGACCGGCTGCGGCCGTTCGGGGTTCCCGTCACATTCGACATCTTCGGGCTGACGGCCTCGGTGACGAGCGGCGATCTGGGCATCGGGCAGGTGTGGGAAGATTTCGTGAGCGTGGCCGACGTCGTGCTGCCGATGGTATATCCGAGTCATTACTACCGGGGCGCCTTCGGCTACGCGTGGCCGAACGGCCAGCCATACCATATCGTGCGCAGCGCCCTCACGGACGCACTGAAGCGCTCGGGACCGCTCCCAGGCTCAGCCGAAATCCGCCCGTTCCTGCAGGCGTTCACGCTCGGGCGGCGGCTGCCCCGTTACACTCCGTTCGAGATCCGCGAGCAAATCCGCGCTGTGGAAGACCTGGGAATCACGTCGTGGGTGCTGTGGAACCCGCGCAGTGTGTACCAGCGCGGCTCGCTGCGGTCGAAGGACGGTACCGAGCCGGCGGCGGGACAGGCCATCTCCAGCCGCGGCGGCCGCTAGGCCGATGGTTCGGCGAGCGCCATCCCGGGCTGCCATTCGGTGATGTAGCCCGCGATGGCCGACGCCGCGACCGTATAGGGATTGGCGAGGTAGAGCTGGCCCGGACCCGAGCGCCCCGGGAAGTTGCGGTTGATCGCGCTGATGGTCACTTCGTCGCCCGTCTTCGAGACCCCGGGGCCCGCATTGATGCACGCGCCGCAGGACGGCTCGAGGAACGTGGCACCTACCTTCCGAAACAACTCGAGGTATCCCCGCTCTTCGCAGTAACGCTTCACGTCCTGCGATCCGGACTGGATGTAGAAGCGCACCCACGGCGCAACGCGCTCGCCTCGCTCCGCTGCCTCGTCGAGCACGCGCGCGTACATGTCCATGTCTTCCTTTTTTCCCGCGGTGCAGGACCCGGCGTACGCGATGTCTACCCTCAGCCGCTCCCCGGCCTCCGCGATGGCGCGTCCGTTCCCCGGGTCGCCCGGTAGCGCGATCAGCGGCCGGACCGCCCCGGCGTCGATCTCGATCACCTGGCAGTACTCCGCGCCCGCGTCGCTCGAGAGTCCCTGACACAGCCGCTCCGCCGAGTCGCGCGTCATCCCTCGATACTCCATCAGGTAGGCGACGGTCTTGTGGTCGGGAGCGACGTAGCCGGTGAAACCGCCGACTTCCGCCGTCATGTTGGTCATCGTGGCCCGCTCATCCACGGACAGCGACTCGACAGCATCACCACAGTACTCCACCAATTTGCCGATCGCACGGCCGCTCTTCACGTAAGGGTGGCGCAGGATCTCGAGCATGAAGTCCTTCGCCGTCACGTTGTCGGGCTTCCGCCCGCGCACGACGACCTTCACGGTCTCGGGCACCGTGAGCCGCACATCCTTCGTGATCCAGGAGTTGAAGATCGCCGTCGTGCCCACCCCGAACGCGACGCACCCCACGGCGCCGGCATGCGGCGTGTGGGAGTCGCTCCCGATGATCACCATGCCCGGCTCGGCGTGCCCCTCGAGGATCTTGGAGTGGCAGATCGCCTCAGATCCGCGGTGGCCCAGGCGCAGCTCGCCGTATAGCCGGATCCCTTGCTTCTCCGCGAACGCGCGCTGCTTCTTTTCGAGCTCGAGAGCCACGTCGAGCAGGCCCTCCTTCACGCGCTCGGGTGTCATCGCCTCGCCGAGAAAGGTCAGGTGATCGCGGAACATGAGGATCGACGCCGGATCGTGGACCTTTTCATCCTTCCCCACGAGCTGCTCGAAGAAGATCGCCGCCATGGGGGTGACGTACTCGTGGCTGAACCGGATGTCCGTGACGACGAAGCCCTCGTCCCCCGGCTTGACCGCCGGGACGCCGACCTTTCCCTTGGACGGATCCGCAACCCAGTGGCGGGCGATGATCTTCTCGCCGAGCGTCATGGGGCGCGAGCGTCATGGGGCGAGGCGGCGTGTCGGGTGGGGAGAGCGTCACCTTTCCCTGGAGTCGCGCGACGTTGAAGTTGAACAGTCCGCCGTACTCGATGATCCCGCGGGTGATCTCGCCTTCGCCCGCCGTGAAGGCGCTGAGGGGGATCGGCTCGCCGCGTCGCACCTTGTCGATGATCGAGAAGTCCGTCGTGGCCAGCACGCCCAGATTCTGACAGTTCTCCCGATAGATGCGCTCGATGTTTTCCGCGACCACCAGCTTGATCCCGGCGCACATCTCGGCGTACGGCGACTGCTCGCGCGACGAGCCCTTACCCCGGCGCTTGCCGCTCACCGAGGCGACAAAACCACCGCGTTTCACCGAGCCGCGTGTGATGGGAAACTCGTCGCCGCACTTGAGCCCCAGGTAGGGAAAGTCCCCCAGGGTCTCGTCGTAGTAGTAGCAGATGTAAGCGGGGGTGATCTCGTCGGTGGAGATGTTGTCGCGGAGCCTGGTCTCGGGATGCCAGTCGAAGTCCTCTCCCGCAAGCTGCCGGCGCACCAGCGCCGCGTCTTCGGCCAGGAACAGGATGCGCCCCCGGAGCACTACCTGGTCCGGCAGCTTCTCGACGCGACGGGAGCGCAGCGCAGCGAGCATCGGGCGAAAGATTACCCCTTGCCTAGGCCCGAGCAAGCCGATTTCCTTGGGGCCGTGATGCGGACCGCGGCTTCGTTCGAATAGAGGGCGCCCGTGCCCTGGACTGCGAGGACATCGCGCTCGGCCCCTGTCCTGCCCGGCGCGGCGCCTGCCTGTACATCGTGGACACCGGAGATAACGGCCGCGGGTGGATTCACACCGTGAGATGCCCCGAGTGACCCTATTGAGGAGGAGCCACACGTGTCGTTGAAATGGTCGTTCGCCGCCGCGATGATCTCGTTCGGCTGCGCCGGAGCGTCGGGGTCTACAGCCACTCCGGCGACGCTCGATGCCCCCCTCCCGGCCGTGAGCACGCCGGCCATGGACGCGCATCTCAAGTACCTCGCCGACGACCTGCTCGAGGGCCGCGCCCCGGCGACGCGCGGCGGCCGACTGGCGGCGAAATACATCGCCGCCCAATTCGAGGCGCTCGGCCTCGAGCCCGCAGCGAACGATGGTTCATACTTCCAGCCGGTGGCGCTCGTCGGTATGACGCCCCGCCCTTCGCTCGTCTGGGGCAAGGGTGGCGCGACCCGGCCGCTCGTGTTCCTCGATGACTTCGTGGCCTGGGCGGAGCGGCCGGAGAGTCACATTGTGGCCGACGGCGAGGTCGTGTTCGTCGGATACGGCATCGAGGCCAAGGAGTGGCGCTGGGATGACTACAAGGACGTGGACGTTCGCGGCAAGGTGCTTCTGATGCTCGTGAACGATCCCGGCCTACAGGACTCGACCATTTTCAATGGGCGCGCCCTGACCTACTACGGCCGGTGGACGTACAAGCTCGAAGAAGCGGCCCGCCGCGGCGCCCTGGGCGCGATCCTGCTCCACACCACCGAGAGCGCGACCTACGGATGGGATGTGGTGCGTGGGTCCTGGTCGGTGGAGCAATTCAAGCTCGACCGGGCGGCCGCACAGAGCATTGCGTTCGCCGCATGGGTGACGCACGACGCCGCCCAAGCTGGTCTCGCTCGGGCCGGCCTCAACCTCGACTCCCTCACACGGGCGGCGGCGCGCCGCGAGTTTCGTCCGGTGGCAACCGGGATCAACGTCGCGGTCGAGATCACGAGTGCCTTGCGCCACGTCCGATCGGAAAACGTCGTGGCCCGGATCTCTGGGAGCGACCCCTCTCTCAAGCGCCAAGCAGTGCTGTTCACCGCGCACTGGGATCACAAGGGCATCGGGCCGATCGCCAACGGCGACTCGATATACAACGGCGCCGAGGACAACGCGTCGGGGGTCGCGGCCATGCTCAGCGCCGCCGCGGCGTTGGCTCAAGTACAGCCTCGTGCGCGGCGGACGCTGCTGTTCGTGGCGACCACAGCCGAGGAGAGCGGTTTGCTGGGCAGCGAGGCCTACACGCGGGATCCTCTCGTTCCGCTCGACCAGACAGCGGCGGTGATCAATCTCGATGTCACCAACGTCCGCGGAGCGACGCGCGACATCGACGCGCTGGGCGTGGACCGCTCCACGCTGGGAGCGGTGTTCGATGCGGCAGCCCGTGCCGAATCGCTGGCGGTGGTCCACGAGCCCGACGTGCGCGGCTCGTTCTACCGGTCGGACCATTTCCCGTTTTCAAAGGCCGGCGTTCCGGCCCTGTCCATCGAGCCGGGCAGGGACTTCGTCGGCCGCCCCGCCGGCTGGGGCGAGCAGGAGGCCGCGCGCTACAACCGCGAGCGCTACCACCAGCCGAGCGACGAGTACAGCCCGGCGTTCACGTACGCGGGGATGGCGCAGGAGGTACGGGTGGCGTTGCGAGTCGCGCTGGCGGTGGCAAACGCGCCTGCCATGCCGCGTTGGCTTCCCAATTCGGAATTCCAGCGGCCGGCAGGCCGCGGCAGTCCCTGAGTGCAGAATGTTGCAGCTTCTGTAAGTTACTGTAAATAAATGCGCTGAGAACATTCTGGAGACCCGAACGTGGGTGCCTCTGGCCTATTGGGAGGCGCCCACATAAGTTTGCGCGCCTTTCGGCGGTCGCACCTCCCGCACTCCGGAGTGAGCACCTGGAACTCCCCACATCGCATCGGCTGCCGCTGTCGTGGCTGCTCGAGGCGGCGAGCCCGCCGATCGTGTATCGAGCCTACGCCGAAGTCGTACCGGAGGCGGAGCGGGATCCGGCGCGGCTCGAGGCGCTGCGGCAAGCGGTGCTCGAGTACAAGCCGGCCCTGGCGATCGCTCGCAAGCAAAAGGCGTCCGGACTGTGGGGCGGAAACCTGCTGGCGCCCGCGGCGTCCAAGGCGTACGGCTGGACCGAGCCGGGCACGGATTACCAATACCGGCGCCTGCTCGAGCTGGGGTGGCCTCCGTCGGAGCGGGTGTTCCGCAACGCCGACCGGTTTCTGTTTCAGCTGTTGTCGCGCATCGAGACCGACGATCCCGATCGAGCGGTCGCCCAGCGGGCGCTGGAACTCCTGGTCGAGTTTCAAAGGGCCGCCAAGGCGGACCCCGGCCTGGGGCGTTGGGCACGGCGCATGGGGCGGGAAGGAGCGGCCTGCGCCCTGGCGCGCGGCGGCCACAGCGACGATCCGCGAGTCCGCGGCACTGCACACACCATCGCCAGCAACGTCTCGCTGTACCTGCGCAGCGAGCTGGCCGCCAACCCCTTCAAGAAGGCGCAGGGGAAGACGGTGCTGGACCCTCATGCCTGCCCGCCCACGATCTTCGCCGTGGAGATGCTCGCATTTCTGCCCCCCGTGCAGCGGGAGCGGGCCGGTTTCATCGAGCGCCTGGGCCATTACTTCTCCTCGCCCGCACCGCGACGCGCGTTCTTCATCCTTGCGGGCAAAAGGCTCCTGAAGCCGATCTTCGAGCTCCTCGGCGACCCACTGCGTGCGGACGCCCAGGGCCATATCACCGACATCCCCTTCGCGCTCTACTGGATCGAGCTCATGGCTCGACTCGGCCTCGTGCGCCAGATTCCGAGCGTCAGCCGGGTGCTGGCCCGCCTGTTCAACGAGTGCGACGACCAGGGGATCTGGAGCCCGAAGAGCCTGCGCGCCATGCCCAAGGCGACGAGCCCCCTCACGGCGCACTACTTCCCGCTCGAGGGACCGGGAAAGAGCCCGGCACAGCGGCAAACGGACGCCACGTTCCGGCTGGGGCTCATCGCCCGGTTGATGGGGATTCCCGTCGAGATCGTTTAGCCTTCCTCTTGCGCCTGGGAGCTTATTTCCGTAGTAGTAACCGCTACTACGCTCATGCCCAGCGCAATTGATCTCACGCCTTTCGGGTTCACGTCCACCGAGTCCCAGGCGTATGCCGCGCTGCTCCGGCTCGGTCCATCGACTGGCTATTCGGTCGCTCATGCCACGCGAATCGCGCGCGCCAACGCCTATGGTGCCCTCGAGGGCCTAGTGAGTCGCACCGCCGCGCTGCGCCTCGCGGGGCGCCCCGCCCGCTATCGCGCGACCGACCCGGCGGCGCTGATTGCCCAGTTGGCCGCGCGCCAGGGTGCAGCCCTCGACCACCTCAGCCGCTCGCTGCATGACGCCGCCGGCCCCTTCGAGCCGGAAACTCGGAGCGTCACGGGCGGGCGCGCCGTCGCCAACCTGATCATGCAAGTCGTCGCCCGCACCGCACGACGGGCGGAAGGCGTGCTCTCGGCCGAGCTGCTCCGCCCGACCTTGCCTGCCTGGCGCCGCGCCAAGGAACGCGCGGCGCTCGAGCTGCGGGTTTCCGGGGACGCTCCCGCAGAGGCGGGGGCGATCCTCAGCGGGACGGTGTCCGGAGACTTCCCCACCGTGCTGCTGATCGACGACGTTCAGGCGGTGGTCGTGGCGGGGAGCGGCGAAGCGATGACGGGGGTGTGGAGCTCGCATCCGGCCGTCGCCGCATTGGCCCGTGCTTGGATCCGGGGTCTCGCGTGAGGCGATTTCTCTTGCTGGGCGTATGCGCCCTAGCCGGCTGCCGGGCCTCCGCCCTGCCCGAGTCGCAGCTCTTTCCCGCCGGAACCCAATTCGCCGCCCGCTATCTCCTGGTCGACGGGGCGAAGATCCGCTACATCGACGCGGGGCGGGGCGCGCCTGTCATCTTTTTGCACGGTCTCGGCGCCTCGATGTATACGTGGCGCAAGAATCTCCCCGCTGTGGTCGCGGCAGGCTTCCGCGCGATCGCGTTCGACAACCGCGGCTTTGGTCTCTCCGACAAGCCACCCGCCCCTTACGACAACGCCG
>WNFI01666367.1_pt1 | contig 21407 bp, 22 predicted proteins | sample 5400471 | NCBI WGS metagenome assembly WNFI01 (sample SAMN13153348, study PRJNA577476) | soil metagenome | isolation source: 100 cm saprolite on Douglas fir-dominated hillslope | place: USA:California | collected 2013-09-17
TTCTCGAATGCCTGGTCACTCAGGGCCCACATATGAAGGAGTTGCTCACTGAGCGCCTGCAGTTGACTATCTAAAACAGTTCGTGTCATTACCTCTCCTTTTTCCTTTGCTTTTTTTGAAAGAATAGCTTCCGACTTTTCCTCCTCTGCTGCTCACCAGAGCATCATCACACAGGTAAGTATAGGGAGAGACATTTGAGAAGTCATGGCTCACAAGAAGCATTGTGCGTTCTGCTCGGTCGAACGAGCAGATACCCCGAAAGAGTTAGTGGCGTGCTGATGCACCGTGCCACCATATCCCCCTTTTGACTCATGACAGGGTCCTTGATCCTCTTGACTTTTCCCTCTTCTTCACCTTATAGTTGTTGTACGTATAGCAAGTATTTTGGCAACAGAGGAATGTGCCTGGTGAAGGAGGTTGTACCGGCGTGAGTGAAAGGGAGACCACACACAAGACCTATCATCCCGAGGCCAGCAAAAAGGCCATTCTTGATACGGCGGAGGAACTGTTTGCTGAGAAAGGCTATGACGGCGTCAGCATCCAGCAGATTAGTGCGCAGGCGGGCGTTTCGCGCGGCACGCCTGGCTATTTCTTTGGTTCAAAGGAGAAGCTTTATCAGGCGATGCTGGAGCGTGCACTGCAGATACCAGTTGCTTTGGTAGAACACGTGAGAGAACAGGCTGTGCAACCGGGGGCCAGACCGCGCGATGTAATGCGCCAGGCGATTGAAGGCTATATTGACTTTCTGGCGGCTCATCCTCATTTCATTCGCATCATTAGTTGGGAGGAACTGAGTGGCGGGCGCTATCTGGGTGAAATACCCAGCTTTCTCTCTTTACTGCAGAGTCTGCTGGCTTCCTTAAGTGAAGAACTGGGGTGGAAGGGAGACGCCCGGCAGCTGGTCCTGGATGTGATCGCTCTTTGCTATTTCCCTTTCGCCTATACTCAGACCCTTAAGCCCCTTGGTCTCAACGTTCGCGACCCGGACTTCCTGGTCCAACGCAAGCAACACGTGATCCGCCAGGTGCTGGGTGAAGAGGATGAAGCATCTACCCGGTAACCAGGTCGCTTTTCGACATGGTGGAGAGAGGCAGCTATTGTTGTTCGTTTAGAAATTGCTATATGTATAGCAAGTATGAGAATCTTGCAAGGAGGAGGATTTCCATGCAACGTTTTAGGTCGAAGCACAAATGGGTGCGTCGTCTCTTCTGCACACTCGCGGGGGTACTTGCATTGTGCCTGGTTGCCCTGCTGTACGTGGCCTACTGGTATATGCCGCCGGAGGATCGCGTTGATACACCTGTCTATCTCTCGTGGATGCAGGCTCAGCACCTCGATGGATATGTCGATGCAGGAAACTTTCGCCTGCACTACCTGCATGAAGGAAAAGGGGAACCAGTTATTCTCTTGCCTGGGGGTGGTGCCTGGATCTATGACTTTCGTGATATCGTCGCTGCTCTGGCGCCACACTATGCGGTCTATGCTATTGACCCGCCAGGTGATGGCTATACCACTCCCCTTGCGAAAAATCCCGACTATAGCCGCATCTATACCCTGGACTCGATTGACAGCTCGCTGCTTGCATTTATGAATACGCTCCACATCCCTCGAGCCACGTTCATTGGGAATTCCTGGGGAGGCGGCTATGCCCTCTACTTTACCGAGCAGCATGCTGAGCGGGTGAGCAAATATGTGTCACTGGATGGTGAAGGACTCAATCTCGATGACACCGGTGGGACCCTGACGTGGGAGTTGGCGAAGTGGCCTGTGTTGGGCGAGGTGGAGATGAAGTTGAGTGTTACGCCTGACTTTGCCAGGCAGTATCTGGAGGGACTCCTGGTTCATCGGAAGGTGACGGACGACATGGTACAGGAGTTTTTTATTCCCTACACCTTTCATTGCAACCTCATCTCGCAGTGGGTCCTTGAACGCAATCTTGATTGGAGCGTAACGGAGCAACTCATTCCAAAGATGAAGACGCCCACGCTGATCATTTGGGGAAAGCAAGACAGTCTTTTGCTCTCACATCTCTATTTTCCTCGCTGGCACCAATTGGCTCCCCGCGCCACGATTGTGGAGATTGATCAGGCTGGACATCTCGTTCATGAGGATCAGCCGGAGCAGGTGAACCGCTTGCTCCTGCACTTTTTAGGATCCTAGAGCAATCAAGGGAAATGAGGTTTTTCTCACTATGGCCTGACCGATATTGGCACCTTTCGCGCCGCTAATGGCTTTTGCGAGTTCACCGCAATGGCTGTTGTGTCATTCCACCGTTTTGAGTATGATGAGTTTGGTCAGCCCGTTTGAGGGTACTGCAAGAGTATGACACCGGCCTTGGATCCAGCTACAAGTTAAGGTAGCATCAGGTTCCACTCGCTTGAGGGTACTGCAAGGCCCACTTTTATTGAAAAGTTGGCAGCTGCCTTAAAGAGAGAAAAATTTTAGGGTCATAAATTAACCTGCCCTGTCAAGCTCAAAGTTCGAGAACTGCACTAACGAGGAGGGCGCAGCATTCTGTCGTTCAATTATCAATCCAACATCGCTCGGCACATTACCAAGATCATCTGCATTTGAAGTTACCTGTTGATCGTTGACAAACGCATAGAGTTCACTACTTTGGACTATCACCGTCATTTTCACTAGCTGACGTGGAACAATGGTTACTGAGTTTTGCGCTACAATTGTAATGCTTTTATAGAAGACGATATACTGTATCTCCCAATGACCATCAGGGCTTAATGTAAAAATATAGCCACCTGGAACACCAACAGCCGCAGGTGTTTGAACGAGTAGTGACGCCCAAGTCGTAGTATCGCCTGGGTTCTGGAGTGCGACCTGCACCTGTACACGGAAATTCGTCTGGTTATATGAAATACCATTCACTTTGGTAAGGTCCATCTCTCCATATGCGGTAGATGAAATCTGCTGCATCACAACACCCGAGTTATAGCAGAAATAATGCGTTCCTCCTGAGTAGACGTACCATTCTACTCCCTTTGGGTTATTGCAATTGGGAGCGAACTGTTTGAGAACCGGTACCCACTTAGTAGGTGTTTGAGTAGGAATTGGCGTGAAATTAACGGTAGGTGTAGGATGAAGGCTGAAAGATAATCCTGATACCTGACCGAAGAGAAAGTAAGGTATTGCTAAGATGATAATAGCGGCAATAGGGCCAGCTATTGCTGAGAATTTACGGTACGCCTGTTGCCATAATTTGCGGAAATTACTGCGGAGCCAGTTTCTCTCGCTTTCACCAGGTTGCCCAAAAAGAAGTCCCCACACTCCTCCAATAACCACTATTATGCCTCCTACGGAGGTTGCAAATACTAGAACCGGGGACGGCAATTTTCCAACTGAATTAAGCAGAAGCCCAAAGAAAACTCCCCATAGAATAGTGTAGAAACCACATAACAGGAAGGTTGCTGTCCATCGTGACATTGGGACTGACTGTTGGGTTGTATCCCTCTCCCGATTTGTATCTCCTCCTGATGTTGAAGTTGCCTCTAGTCGAGGGGTCTGCGGGGGAGTTTGGTTCGACTCTGGTACCTGGTTCTGACCTGATGCATCAGAGTTATGATTCCCGTGTTGCATTGAACTCACTCCCTGCTCACTCTACTTAGTATCAGTTCCTAGGAACTGTAGGATAAATCGATAAGATTTATCTTTAGAATATTATATCATATCTTTGCACATCGCATGTATCCATAAAGTTGCAAGCAATCTTTTATTACTTAATTATGCTCTAATCCCACCTATATAGACTTCAGCGGGTTGTTTGTAAGGCGATGGTACGTTTTTGAGGAGCGAAGAGAGGTGTGGCATACTCAGGGAGCAACTGCTGTAATACACGTTCTACGATCAGCTTCTCATCAAAGGGATGGTGTATTGACATGGTGGTACCTTTATCTTATCGTCTCTCGCTTCTCTTCATTCTCTCCTTCACCATATCCATCGTCGGGATCCCCGTTGTCCCCTCATGCTCAATCGAGATCGAGGCCACGCAATTCGCAAAATCTATCGCCTGGCGTGGGTCGCCATTTCTATGAAAATGGGCCAGGAAAGCGGCGGCAAATACATCACCTGCCCCGGTGGGGTCCACTTCATTGGAGGGATAGGCGGGAAATTTCTCTACGTTGCCATGCTGGAAGAGGGATGCGCCGTGGCGCCCATCGGTGGCAACCAGCAGCGGGACTTGCATGCTCCAACGGGTGAGGATAGCGTCGGCATCGGCCCGATTGCCATCGGCGAATGGGAGCAGGTCGTCATGGCTGAGAATGAGGACATCGAGAAGAGGTAGTACTTCTCCGGCAGCGGTCCAGGGAGTAGGCCAGACACGTCCATCCTCGTCCCAACGGCGCAGCCAGCCTTGCGGGGTAGCTGCAACAATCACTGCGGGACGGTGCGGAAAGAGCCTTACTAATGAAGGTGACAGTTCCTGGGCTAGTGGCCCAAGTAGCACAACAGGAGTATTAAGCCAGAGTTCGGGGACGTGTTCTGGCGACAACATGCCGGCCCTGGCACGCAAATATTGCGTGCGAAAGCCTTCGTGATAGGTATTGACAAAGGCGGTGGTGGCCGGTGAGAGATTGGCAGCCAGGCCGATTTCTGGTAAACGAGCAGGCAACTCAGCAAGTAGTTCAGCATCAGCACAGGTGACAACAGCTGCCACTAATCCTAAACGGTAGGCCGTCAAGGCAGCAAAAGTTACGGTACCGCCAAGTGAAAATGAGCCGTCGGGACGGAGATCACGGGTCACATGCCCGATTGTTAAAAATTCCGGCAAAGTGGCACCTCTAATGGACTGCAGAATGGAAGGCATGGACCCTCCCCAATTTTTTCTTCGTGGGCAGATATTTTGTTGTTGCTAGCGACCGGGACGCTTCAGGGAAATAACCACGCGGCGAGCATCCCCTTCGCCAATGCTCTCCGTACTGATATCTTTGCTTTCAGAGAGCGCAATGTGCACGATACGGCGCTCATGCGGAGGCATGGCCTCAAGGGCGATAGAACGGCGATAGTTGCGCACCTGTTGTGCAACACGCAGGGCAAGCGAACGCAGATTTTGCTCGCGGCGCTCGCGGTAATTTTCCGCGTCTATAACGATACGCATGCGATGCTTGGTGCGATGTCCAACAATCAGGCTGACCAGGAGTTGTAACGCGGCCAATGTTTCACCACGACGTCCAATCAGTAGACCAAGGTTCTCATTGATACCCTGGATATTGAGGGTCAGCGGATTAGTGGAACGTACTTGAACCACGGCGCGAATATTCAGGTACTGCAAGACGTGCTGCAGGACATCGGCGGTAATATCGACATCCTCACTGCTTGGTGTCTCGACCTCTTGCATTTCGCCATCCGCTGCACTGACATCACCGAGTTCAGAAATCAAATCCGAGGGGAATTTTAGAGGGCCCGCGGGAGCAAAAGAGGGGGTTGGCTCCTCTTCGTCTATCTCGCCTTCCTCAAACTCATCCTCGTCAAATTCCTCCCCCTCCTCTTCGTCTTCGAATCCCTCTTCCTCATCTTCTACAAACTCGTCTTCCTCAAAATCGCCCTCCTCTTCGTCTTCGAATCCCTCTTCCTCGGTGTCCTCGGGGCCAAGTATGGCATCAGCCATTTGAGGAGTAATGATAGCCCCGACGTTATTTGGGCGCACCGTTACGCGCACACGAGCTTCTTTGTTGCCTAAACCAAAGGCTCCTCGAGACGGTTCTTGCAAAACGGCTATTTCTACTTCGTCACGGCGTTTTTTTAAACGGACCAGAGCTTGAAATACCGCATCATCAACACTTTTGCCACTTGCCTCTATGCTTTCCACTTTTTTGTTGCCTCCCTTTATTTCAATCAAAGACGGGAAAGAAGCCAACTTTTTTTATTTAGCTTCGTGAGACATTTCTCTTTGGAGTATTCCCGCGCCGGCGGGCCGACGCGCTGTTATTACGCGGGCGACGGCGCGCGGACGATGATGAGCCATTTGTGCCTGATTGTGTGTTACGTTCTGCCCGGCCATTCGTGCTTGCATCATCAGCTTTCGCCTCCCTGGCCTGTTGCAAAAGTCGTGTTTCTTTTCGCTGATCGCCACTATATGCCTTGGTACCCCCATCGCCCTTACTACCACCACTGCTCGGAAAGAAGTTTTGCAGGAGGTTTTGCAGAAAAGGTGGCATGACCGTCAGGGATCCCCAACCCGTCACGAAGTATTGCTGCACCATACTGAAGAGCGATGTCGTTGTCCAGTAGAGCGCCAGTCCTGCAGGGAAGTTCAACGCGAAGAAGAAGGTGACAAACGGCATGACAAACTGCATAAGCTGCATCTGCTGCGACATTGCATCTTTCGCAGCAGATGCGGTCTTCGGTTGAGACATGCGCAACTGGATAAATGTCGCTAAACCAGCCAGAACCGGCAGGATATGCGTCGGATCAGGGTTTCCTAGCGAGATGTACCAATGCGGATTGAGGAAGGTAAACCAGTCCAGGTTGACATTCGGCAAGGTGCTGAAATGGGGCAGGAACGGATAGATGGTGTGGTTGATATTCGCGAAATTGGGAGTCCTCAAGACAGTATTGAGCGCAAAGAACAAACCGTAGAGTACAGGCAACTGAATCAGCAGGGGAAGGCATCCCGATGCCGGATTGACACCATACTCTTTATAGATGGCCTGTATTGCCTCGTACTGAGCCTTTTGATCCTTCGAGTATTTCTTACGGACATCCGCTATCAACGGCTGAATTGCCTGTGTCGCTTTCGTTGATTTAAGCTGCTTCAGGGTCAGTGGGAACAAAAGCAGGCGAATAAACAACGTCAAGACAATGATTGAAAGGCCCATATCACCAAAGAGGTGATACAGCACCATCAACGCATTGAAAATCGGAAACGTAAAGATGACATTAAAAAAGTAGCCTATCTGACCCACGAGTATTTCCTACCTTCCTCGATCTAGTCAGCCAGGCGTTCTGGGACTGGATCATATAAATTCCCTTGATAAAAAGGATGACAACGCCCAATGCGTTTCACGGTCAACCATCCCCCGCGAATAAAGCCAAAACGCTCGATCGCATCATAGCCGTATTGCGAACACGAGGGAGTAAAACGACACGATGGGGGTAATATCACCGACAGGGTGCGTTGATAAAGACGAATAAGAAAAAGTGCGATATACTTCACTGTCGATGTCCTCTGTGTTTTCTCAACATTTGGTATCTGTTTTAGACTTAACTTCAAGTAAATGCGCCCGGCGCAGCAGGGTAAGCAGATCCTGCTCAAGTGTAGGCAAATTCGCTGTACTTGCCTGTTGCCTGGCGGTAACTACAATATCTACTTCACCTGGAAGCCTGGGCAAAGCAGCCCGCGCAGCTTCACTCAGTAGACGTTTAATATAATTACGATCAACAGCTCGCTTCGAGACGCGTTTGCTGACCACGAATCCTATACGTAATTGCGCTACATCATTTGGCAGCCATGCAAGGATAAGCAGCGGAGACATTATACTTCTCCCCTGCTGCCTTACCCGCTGGAACTCGCTATTTTTCCGCAGGCGTACTGCATGGTTAAGTGCCACTACTACTCATCATTCCTCTAAGGCTGCAAGGCTCTCCCAACAATCGGGGCTGGTTGCCACTGGCCCCCGCTGGCCCCCACGGACACCCACAAGGGGCCCCACTCCACTCCACTCCTCCCCTGTCCCTACGTGGGAGAACCACGCTGCTATGTCCAGTTGAAGGAATGCCTTCATGTATTTACTACTAAACTGTAAGTCTCCAGCGCCCTTTGGCGCGGCGAGATTTCAGAACACGACGACCGTTGCGGGTCGACATACGTTTCATAAAGCCGTGTTCACGCTTGCGCGGTATGCGTTTTGGTTGCCAGGTACGTTTCATTTAACTCTTCTTTCTCCTCCACTTAGGATTCTTGTAGATTATAGCGGTTATCCCTACAACCTGTCAATTGTGGAGGCAGAAGTAGAGCATGTAGGGCGCGATTATGCTTTTAATGTGTTCATCCTGGCCGATAAATCGGCGCTGGCCGCGATAAATCGGGCCCTACTAGTCCGTCTAGCTTCATTTGCCGCTAGTGAAATCGCTTCTGAGGCCATTTGGATAGACGCCAACCGGTCAAATGAAGCTAGACGGACTACTACGGGGGGCCAGATGAATTTGTTAATGTGCATAATCGGGTCCCACGGGTCTTGCAAGGGTAGGTATTTTGTGAATGCCCTTGTCCAGCGTCTTCAGACGCAACCAGCCGCGTAGGGGCGGGGGCGGTGAGGAGCGGGGAGGGGATGCTTGCATCGCCCCGGTGGGAGGACGCTACCCCGGCTCGGGCGATGCAAGCATCCCCTGATCGGACGTATGTACATGTGTCTCACCCTTCCCCACCCGTGGGACGCGATCAATCGGGTCCCTACGCTTCTTTGAAGCGTAATAATACACGGCCAAGCTTGATTTCATCGTCGTCGTGCAACTGCGTTGGCGTCTTAGCCGCGAGCTTTTGCCGGTTGAGAAACGTGAAATTAGTACTATTCTCGTCTTCCAACAGGTATTGGCCGCTTTCGACAAAAATGCGAGCATGCATACGCGAGACGCCACCCTCTTCTCCACCATGCGGAGTCAAATCCACATCGGGGAAGATATTGCTGACTGCATCCTCGCGGCCAATCAGGATAGTGTCTTTGCCGCTCAAGTCGAACTCCTGGTTATCGGACTCGACAATTATCTTTGCATTCAATGCTGCCGGAGCGGAAGGCATTACCGGGGCCGCTACTGGTGCAGAAGATACTGCCAGGGCGGGGGCAGAAGTTGCCGCGGCAGCGCCGAGCATACTACCGCAGTTCGAGCAGAAAGCTTCACCTGCCGGATTTATGGCTCCGCACGACGGGCAGACTTCGCTACCGGCTGGAGCAGCTGCGACTGAGGGTGCAGGCTGTGGAGCGGCAGCTACTGCTACCGGTACAGCACCCGAAAGAGGCTCACCGCATTCATCGCAAAAAGCGGAGCCATCAGGATTTTCATGACCTAAGGAACATCGTACTGTCATGGTTCTCTATCCTCCTAAAACAAATCTATTATCTAGCTCTCTTAACTGGCATCCGGCATTTTTGCTTGCCATGGATGCCAGGGAATACAATGGGCACCCACGAGGAAGGTGCTTACGGTACAACATCATCCAGGCGCTGCGTCAATTTACGCGTCTTGTTACCAATCGATTTTACCTGTTCTTGCGAGATTTGCTGGCCCTGGTTAATCTGCTCAAGGGCCGCTTGCGTCTCTTCATCAAGGACGCGCGTTACGTTGGGCGCCAGGCGAGTTGTAGCTTTGCCGGTCCGCTTGTACTCGTCCAGTACACGGGTAACCAGGCGATGCGCATTCGCTTTTTCGGCAAAGTTCATCACATAGGCATTCACAGCAGCTGATTGGTTCGGATCTGTTGTGAATGTCACCTTGATATCATCGCGTAATCTCTCACTTACGACGTTGGTAATAGGAACGTCATAGGAAAGTTCGGTCTGCGCAATACGGAACAGACCAGCCGGACGTGGGTCAATGAGCAATTCCACCAATACCGACTGCGGTTTGTCCTTCTCCAGATCACCCAATGGGATGACTACCTGGCGATCTGAAAGCACAGATTGGCCGAGATCGCTAATAATAGGCAGAACTTTGACTGCTTTTTTGGGTGAAACACCCACCGGCAAGCGCAAAATCAGCGTAGCATTGCGAACTGCGACATCTACGGCGCTTTGCAACTGCTGTTCGAAGATGGTCAGGGCATCTGTCGGATTGCGAATAAACTCTGCAGGCATGCCTCCGCTGAGCTGTCCAATTGTATCCAGCAGATCTTCATCCCAGTCAGCGCCAATGCCTAACGGGTAGATGGAAATGCCAGCAGCCGACGCATCCCTGGCAAGCTGGCGGCAGCGGTCTGAATCACCATAGGTCACTCCATCAGTTAGCAAGATCATACGATTGATGGCGTTGGGGATATTCCAACGGCGCAGTTCATTGAGACCCTGGATGATGCCCAGGGACATGGTAGTACCACCTGCATCACGAATCTGGTCGATAGCTGCTTTCATGCCGGGTTTATCATTGGCCGGCATCGAGGGAATAATGACCTGCGATGTGTCGTCAAAAATGACGACCGAAACATAATCTGTCGGCTCCAGGCGGTCGATCACCATCTTGACCGCTTCTTTGACACTTTTGAGTTTAGCACCTTTCATGGAGCCGGAATGGTCAAGCACCAGGGCAAAATTCAGTGGCATGCGCACCTGTGCCATCATTTCGGTTGGCCTGGCTTCCACCAACACATATGCCACCTGGCTTCCACCAGTAACTGGCATGAATTCTTTTCCGACCTGGTGCGCCAGTGTTACCTCACCGGGCATATTCTATAAGCTCCTTTCGTATTGGATGGACTTAAGTATATCATACTCATAAAGAATGTAATTCTAGACGTATCAGCGGGTTCTATCACAAATCGGGGTGGGTCCCACGGACACCCACAAGGGGCCCCGCACCACACCACTCCACCCCTGTCCCTACGGCCCTCGATGGGTAGTAGAACCATCAGCGCACATAGACAAGCACAGCGCTAATATTGTCTTCTCCTCCATTTGAATTGGCCGCTTCGATAAATTGTGCACAAGCAGTTTGCGGATCTGGCGTGTTATCCAGAATACTCTCAATCTGAGGGTTCCGTACCATTTCCCACAACCCATCAGAACAACTCAGCAGGATATCACCGGGATGCAGCTGTTGCTTGAAGATATCGATTTGCACATTTGGCTTATCTCCAAGGCTGCGGAAAATCTGACTGCGCTGCGGATGAGTATAGATATCATCCGGCTCAATCAGGCCACCCGCAACCAGTTGCGCCACCAGTGAATGGTCGGTCGTCAGTTGATAGAGTTGCTTACTGCGCATCATGTAGGTGCGGCTATCCCCTACATTAATAATATACGCATGTTCCCCGGCTATCATAAAACCCGTGATTGTCGATCCCATATCGGTTTTGTCAAGCTGGTTCTTCTGGCAGAGCGCTGTATTTGCGTCTTCGATAGCGCTGTAAAACAAGTTGACCACTGCATCTTCATCGAATGACTTTGCTGGTTCTCCATCCTTTTCGGCCGTCAGAGGTTCAGCCAGTAATTCACGCGCCATACGTTCCGCGATGATATTGATGGTCATGCGGCTAGCGACCTGGCCGTTATCGTGACCACCCAGGCCATCAGCAACAATAAAGACTCCAGAGGGTGCTGATATCGATTCGTGTACGCGCTGGAGCAGCAAGACGAGCGTGCTGTCTTCGTTTGGCTCGCTGCGGCGCACATTACCAGCATCGGAGTTAGATGCAGCAAGCAACTCTACTCCATTAGGAAATGAATTTTGCTCCACCTGCGGCTGCTCAATCAAGTAGGTATGGCCCTGCTCAATAAAAGTATTCACGATTGTCCCTTGCAGCACATGCGAGTCATCTATATGCCCATTTGTTCTCTCATCGGCTTGTTCCTGTTCCGTCGAAAATTCATGCATGATGTAGGGTACATTGAGCATACTCGCGCCGCAGTCTATACAGAATTCGTCGCCTTCAGCGTTTTGTTCCGATCCACAGTTCCAACAGTGTTGATAGCCTTGATGGTCGACCACCTGGTAAACATGTTCCTGCGAGTTTTCACTGATGACTTGTGTAATCTCGTAGCGCCCGAGCATCTTTGTACCAATAGAGAGTACCGGGAAGCCATTCGTCGATGCAGCCGTGTCCGGCTGATCAGATGGAGTTTGCATTGTTTCACCCTTTTCCTGTTCAGGAGCTACTTCTGTAGCTTCTGTCTCACTCGCTTCGTCAGTCTTGCTTGTTCCATTGTGCTCAGCGCTCATCACCTCATCCACACTGGCCGTTTCTGATGGAGTTGTAGAGACTCCAGCCTGAGGCGGTGGCGGAGGAGATGAAATAACCTCGTTACCGCTTGAAACTGGTACATTCGAGGCAGCGGACACATCCGCACTATCTGTTGTACCAGCAGCAGCCTGTGATTGTTCAGATAGAGAGGGCAAGTTCCAGGCGGTTGGCATATCCGCGATATCGGTCTGCACCCCAGATTGACCTTCAGGCATTGTCGTCTGCGCGTTTTGCTGGTCTCGTTCCAATTCTTGTTGCCAGCGCCGGCTATGGTAAGCCATCATTTTATCGGGAGTAAGGATGAGAGTTGGTTCGAGACTTATATCTTCTACATCCTTCACCTGAGCATTTTGAGGTTCCTGTTCTTCGACCTTCCCTTGCGCGGGCGTGGCTTCGCCGCTTTCCTGCACTGGAGTTGGAGTGGAGGCAGCGGGAACTTGATCGCTTATAGCAGCTACAGGTGTGGGCGCCTGCTGTTGATGCAATGGGTGTCCACAACTTTTGCAAAACTTTGCGTCATCACGATTTGGCGCGTTACACGACGGACAGATCATCCTGCCCTCCTTTTAGGAAACTACAATTGTTTTTGTAAACGGTTGGCCTCGGCATTATTCGGATTCCGTTGAAGCGACTCGCGAACCATCTGTCGCGCTTCGGCTTTCTTATTGGTCTTCATGTAGCACGTAGCCATAGCGCTGTAAATTTCAGATTCTTCGAAATTCCATTGTCGCGCTTGCTCTAAGGCGCTGAGAGCGAGCTTCCACTCCTTCGCCTTCATGTGCGCGCGTCCCAATTCATACCACCCCTCCCACAATGCCGGCTCACGCTGCGTGGCCTGGCGTAATACGGTGATGGCTACCTGGGCTTGATTCATCCTGATATACAGGCGGCCAAGCGCAATCAGGATAAGCGCGTGGTCGGGGTTAATTTTGAGACCTTCCAGGAAATAGGCCTCCGCTTCACGGTCATACAGTTGATCCATGGCTACGTTTCCCAACTGGTAGTAAATAGCGGAGTCACCAGGAGCATACTGGAGCGCACTTTTGAACGCCATAATTGACTTATCATACAAGGCAAGATCACGAAAAGTCATTCCTAGCTGGAAGTAGGCATCCACGGCATCTCGTTTTACAGCGACTGCCTGCTCAAATTGTTCAGCAGCCAACTTCATATTTTCGTCGAACAGGTTTTTATTCTGCTCTTTGACCGATTGCCCGTACTGACGATAGGCGCGGCCAAGATTGTATAGGACATCATACGACTGGTTACCGGGAACCTGCGCCAACTTGAACTGGTTGACAGCTTGCGCATAGTTCTTGTTATTCAAGAATTGCAGACCCAACCGGTACGCCGTTTGTGAATTACTGACCGGCGCAGCACTGACTGCAACCCGGGCCGGTTGGACGTTTGGCTGAACTGGCCTCGGCTGGATGGGCGCCCTGGGCGCGGATTGCGTAACCACTCGAGGTGGCACAGCGATGGCACCCTGGACAAGCGGCTGCCCATCACGCTTACAGAACTTCGCTCCCGGGCGATTATGATAGCCACATTTCGGGCAGATGACCTCTCCCACCGGCACCACGATCGTGGCATTGGGTGAGATAGCCGGAATCTGCACCGTAGCTGGAGTAGCACTGTTTGGCAAGCAATGCTGCAAAGCCATACGCATGGCCTCAGCGCTTTGAAAACGATATGCCGGATCCTGCTGCATAGCCTTGATGATCACCTGCTCCACGGGACAGACCACCCTACCGCCTATTTGCACTGTACGCAGGCGAGGATTCTTCGCTAAGATACTGCCAGATGGCGGTGTCTGGATAGGGTCCGGTTCGCGATTGGTTAACAGGTGATACATTGTCGCCCCAAGCGAGTAGATATCGGAACGAGCATCCGTCTGCACCAACTTCCCTGGATTTTGCACGGAGCGTTTTTGCCCTGGAGCGGTAATCGAACCGAGATGCTCTGGTGAAGCATACGAGATAGTGCCCAGGTTCTCCGTATTGGTGCGCTTGTTAGGATCAAACCTGCGCGCTATACCAAAGTCAATCAGTTGCACGTTGCCGTCGGGCGTCACAATGATATTGCCTGGCTTGAGGTCGCGCAGAATAATGGGAGGCGTACGCGAGTGAATATAGCTCAATGCCTCACAGACCTGCATCATCCAGTTGATGACCTGTCCTTCGTCTAAGGGACCTTTATTGTCCTCAAGTATTTTTTCCAGGGTGCGACCAGGAACGAACTCCATCACAAAGTAATTATTCCCACGCTCGTGGAAACTCAGGATCAAAGAGGGAATACGAGGGTGCTTGAGATTAAACAGCAGGTCAATCTCTTTATCGAAGCGCTCTATGGCGGATTTGCGTTCTTCCTCAGTCGTGTTGGGGCTAATTAGCAATTCCTTTACCGCCCGAAAGTAGCCAGGTTTGTCAACCTGTTCAACTTTGTAGACGGTTCCCATCCCCCCTTCGCCTAGCACTTGCACAATTTTGAATTTTCCATCCAGGATAGTACCTAATGGGAGTGGCATACGCGGTCCTTATCAACGTCCTAATTATGTGTTCTGAAGCATGAAACGTGTAATTGTATCAAAATCAAGTTATCGTACCTGTACGAGTATAGCGGTGATATTATCTTCACCACCGTTGGCGTTAGCCAGGTCAATCAAGATATTGCAGATTTTCTGGGCATCACTGTTTTCATCGAGCACTTTAAGCAATTCCTGGTGTCGCACCATTTCCCACAAACCATCGGAGCAGAGTAACAGGCTATCACCGGGACGCAAGGTTTCACTGAAGACATCTGGGTCAACGTTTTTGTGCCCGGCTCCCAGCGAACGATAAATCAAGTTGCGCTGTGGATGCGTGTAGACATCTTCCGGCTCAATTTGCTTAGCTTCCACCAGCCTGGCTACCAGGGAGTGATCTTTCGTCAAAGGTTTAAGTGCACCGTCCCGGAAGATATAGGTACGACTATCACCTATATTCACAATATATGCCTGGTCATCCTGAATGAGCGCAGCAGTTACAGTACAGCCAAGGCCGCGAGCAGAAGATTGCTGTTCGCCATAGGTGAGAATGGCTTTGTTTGCCTGGCGGATAGCAGCTTTGAGTTGCTCTTCTACATTTTTCGTCACCAGTGTTTCTGGCAACTTGCGGGTCTTGTTTTGCTTTGCAGTTTGCCCGCCAGGCTGCTGCGGATTCAATATGATTGTCTGCTGCTCATCCACTGGCGTTAGCTTGATTGTAGGTTGCTCAGATAAAGGAACCAGATAGCTTTTGAGGGCCTCGCTGATCTTTTGTACGGCTAGCTTGCTAGCCACTTCACCAGCCTGGTACCCACCCATACCATCAGCAACTATAAAGAGGCCTCGATCACTATCTTCTGAGATACGCATAAATGGTGTATCTTCGTTTTGTTCGCGTTGTTTCCCCACATCGGTTTTATAAGCACCACTAAGTTTTATGGACATTGATTGTTTACCTCGCTCACAGCAACGATTTTTTTCGTTAGATTTTAAGCTCAATATAACATATAGCGGTATACATGACAATTGATGTTATCTAGCTTTATAACGGTTTTTCAAAGATATTCTCTACAATCGACAGCCACCCAAGGTTTCTAAGAATATCATTTTTCTCTGTAACTATTCAGGACTTCTCGCCGCCTGCGGCGGCTCGCCCGGGTAGGGAGTGAGTGTGGGCTGTGCAGCCTGCGGCTGCACAGCCCACACTCACTCCCTACCCCTAGCGAACTGCCGTAGGCAGTGAGGAGTCAAGCAGCGGGGAGACCTGAATAGTTACTTTTCTCTTATATAACCTATAAGATATACGAGATATAGGTTAGAAAGGTTGTGTGTGTCATAACCCGAGTTATACGAACTTTGGAACTTGTCATCAGTTGGACGAGCCGCGCTGCAAGCGTTCGATGATATCTTTGAGCCTGCGTGTTTCAGCCGCGTGCTGATCTCGCATATGCGCCATCTCTTGGGGACTATTGCCCTTGCGCGCTGGTGAGATCAATCCAAGGCGTTCATAGTGGCGCAATGTCTGCTCATGCACTTCAGCCTTGACTGCAGCAATGCTTATGACGTACCACGCGCCGTCGCCTTTCTCGGTCACAATAGATCTCTCCTCTCCTTACGAATGCTTACCTGAGACCCCCACCAAAGGGCGACCGCAAGGGTCCCCGCCCCACGCCACCCCACCCCCGCCCTTACAATGATTATGAACCCTGGGAACCCCGCTGATGTACCTTTAAGAGTGAACTTTGGTTCCCCGGGTACGTGCCAGTTGTTCAAATAAACTGCGCTCATCGCTGGTCAGACCCATTGGTAGTATGACCTTGACACGTGCAAAGAGGTTGCCATTGCCTTGACTGCGCAGGAGAGGCATGCCCTTATTCGCAAGCCGGAACAAGCGGCCATTCTGCGTCTCCGGCGGAATAGTCAGCATAAGTTTGCGGCCATCTGGAGTTGGCACAGGCATTTCGCCTCCCAGCATCGCAGTAACCAGGTCGACCTCTATATCGACATAAAGATCATCGCCCTTGCGTTCATAAAGCGCATCTGGTTTGACACTGATGACCAGGTAGAGGTCACCCCGAGGGCCACCACCGGTGCCGGGCTGCCCTTCGCCCGCTACACGAATCCTGGAGCCATTATCCACCCCTGGCGGGATCTTAACCTGTATGCGTTTATTTCGAGCAAGCATGCCCAGGCCGCTACAATTCGTGCAAGATCTACCCGCGACTACCCTCGTTCCACGACAGACGGGACAGGTTTCGGTTGACTGAATATTGAACGTGCGCATCCCTCCCGCATAGGTCTCCTGCAACGTTACCTCAACACGTTGCTCAATATCCTCACCGGTATGCTTTGACGCAGGACGACCAAAAAGAGTCTCGAAGAAATCGGAGAAGCCCGTAGGCGTGTCATAATCCAGGGGTGAACTGCGATAACTGGACGAGCTTCTACCGGCACCAGGCGAGAAACCAAACTGTTCTTGCCAGTTTGGGCCTAGCGCATCATACTTGCGCCGTTTATCGGGATCAGAGAGAACCTCGTAGGCTTCATTAATCTCCTTGAATTTCTCTTCTGACTTCTTATCGCCAGGATTCACATCGGGGTGATATTTGCGGGCCAGCTTGCGAAAGGCCTTTTTGATATCGTCCGTGCCGGCACCTTTTGAGATACCAAGAACTTTGTAATAATCTTTGTAATCCATTCTCGCCCCTCTTTGCGGACGTCATTGTGTATCGGAACCTATGTGGGCGCCTCTACATTTGTGATTGTTTGTTTCCTGCGCTTACCCTGACCCGAGCTGGGCGTAGAGTCTCATCACCTAATTTATAGCCTTTGAGCACTTCTTCAAGAATTGTACCCTCGGGTTGATCGGTATCCTCAACGGCCTCTATCGCTTCATGTATGTACGGGTTGAATGCCTCTCCAACGGTGGGAACTGTTGTCAATCCCTCACCTCGCATTACCTCGTTCATCTGCCACAAGAGCATACGCAGCGCCTGCTGCAATCCTTGCTGATCCATGGTATCCTGGTAGGCCAGCGCTCGCTCTACGTTGTCAACCACACCGAGTATTTTCTGAAACAGAGCTTTCTTCTCTCGTTGTAGACGATCTGCCGCTATACGCTCCTGCCGCTTGCGGAAGTTTTCCATCTCGGCACGCTCACGCAAGTACTTATTCCAGTTTTCAAGGGCCTCCTGCCGCGCCAGCTCAAGTTGTGACTCCAACTCTGCAATACGATCGGCCTCTGTAGGAAGCGCACTTACCTCTCTCACTTGCTCTTCCTGCTTCTCCTGGGAATCTTCCATATCGAAACGCTTCTCCTTAGGGTAGATTTATCAAACAAGACAGTTTTTTTGCCTGGGTTTTATTGTCCTTACAGTATAAAACTTGAGCCAGTGGCTGTCAAGTTTTTTGAGATGATCAGCCAGGGCCGTTGCAAGATCTAAATGATAGATGTGCAATGCGCGCGCAGGGGTTGGAAAAGCGCAGCGATGGCGATTGTCGAGAGAACGATCAAAAGCGGTTGTGCGTTTTGCTCGATACCACGAGGATGTCACTGCAATATCCCACTGGTTCTCTTCGCTTGCACAGGCTTTGGTTCAAGTCCGAACATGGCACGTGAAGGTAACAGCATGCCGAGTATAATAAGCAGCAAGGAAGCAGTGCCAGCAGTGGCGGCAGCGCGATCCCCAGCGTAAAGACGAAGGCCGAACTCCCACCTAGCAGCGCTGCCCATAGGGGTTCCAGCCCTGGCGGTGTAAATATCCACCCGGTGATAGAGAGACCACAGATCAGGCCGGCAATAATAAAAGGTACGCGGCGGCCCGCGAGCCGCTGCGCAAACAGTGTCACCCCCAGGCTGACCGGCAGTTGTGCCGCATTCAGGATTGCAAGTGTCAGCGATGTCAACGCGCTCTGATGGATGGCCTGATTATACGGAGCAATCCAGCCATTCATGCCAAAATAAATCAGGCTACCTCCCCCAATCAGGATACCTAGATGGAATGCGTTGACACGTGGGCGTTTTCCGGTAGGCTCATTTAATTTATCGCCAGGTGACTTTTCCGGTACTGGCGTGTGTATCACAGGGGGCACCATTGTGGCTGGCTTTGTATGTGCGGGCGGTGCAAGCCAGAGCCAGAGGATGAACAGTACCACTATAGGCACACCCCAGAAAATAAAGGTCGATGTCCAGCCATCTTTTCCCGCCAGTTGCAGCATGATGGGAACGGTAATCCCCGCCGCCACTGCCTCGCCGATGATGAGCCCATCACTAAAGAGTGCAGCTACAAAGCCGATCTGCGTCGGAAACCAGTGGTGTATCAGCACAGGAATGGTCGTCTGGGTAAGTGCGATGCCCAGGCTCAACAGCAGCGTGAAGAGGAAGAGCGTGGCTGCGCTGGGTCCCAGCGCACGCAGGAATGTACCGGCGGCCAGGAGTACCAGGCCGATTATCACAGATGTCCGGCGGCCGACTCGTTCAATGAACAATCCTGATGGCCAGGCGGTGCATGCCAGCACGAGTATAGGCAAGGCGGTGAGAAAGCCGATGGCGGTATAGGAAAGTCCGAGATTCTGCTGGATCAGTGGCAGTACGGGAGGTACTGCCAGGATCACGGAGCGTAAATTGAAGCCCACCGCAACGATTAAGGCGCAGACAACAAATCTGCGCCAGGGAACAGTGATACGTTCATCTGTGGAGGTCGGGGTTGTTTTCTTCACCATATACTCCAATACCAGCACATCAGAATAGCAGGGTGTGTATGTACTATATCATAGCCGGTGAAGGTGGGGAACTGCTCGACGCTCGCGTGTGTGGCCCGCTCAAATGCGGCTGCCAGGTCAGCCTCCCGGATGAGCCCGTCCAGGCGTTCTATCTCTTTCCCTGCACGTAGGACGAGTACCGTCGGGATACTCCTGCAAAATCTTCTAAAATGCTGTTGTACAAACAAGGACGATCAGAGGACCACGAAGTAGCCGTCATCGGAGAGGATGTGCCGGGGCCAGTCCTGGTGCTGTGAACGAAGCTTTCTGATTTTCTCGACGAATGCCGAGTCCCTACGCTCCATACTCCATCTCTTCCTCACTTACCTGAACCGGCTCATCTTCGCTCCAACGCTCACCCCGATCCAGCACAATCGGGCTGAAGAGCGTGGTTTGTTTTACGGCAATTCGTTCGCGCTTCCACAGTTCCAGCACAGCCAGGAAGGTGACGATGATTACCAGGCGCGAATGTTCGTTTTCGATCAGTTCGCCGAGCAGAACACTGGAACGCACACGTAATAATTCCACGATTTCAGCGATACGTTCACTTACACGCACACGAGCCAGAGGGATGAAAGCATCGCCGTTTGCCTCGTCCATGTCACGGAGCTCAAGCAAACGCTGGAAAGACGCTGCCAGGGTCTCAATCTCCATGCCTAGTAGCATTGGGGGTGTCCATGACAATTGAGCTTCGATGCCGGCCAGCAGGCCAGAACGCCCATAGGTCTGCAAGCCCGCCTCTTCGCGGAAGCGAAGATAGCTGGCGATCTCTTTGGCCAATTTGTATTCGAGGAGATGGGCACGCAGTTCGCTCGCCATAGCTGAGGCGTTCTCCATCTCCCCGGTCATCTCTTCTTTCGAGGTGTGCGGCAAGAGACTCTGCGATTTGATATAGAGTAGGCGGGCCGCAATGGAGATAAAAGCTGCCATATTTGCCAGGGGCATTCTATCGGGTTCTTGCCACTGTTCCAGGTAGGCCAGATACTGGTCGGTCACAGCCACAAGGGAGATGGTGGTAATCTCCATCTGCCGCTTTTCAATCAGGTGTAGTAATAGGTCGAGTGGTCCCTCGAATACAGGCAGGTGAACAACGTAGCGAGATGGTTGTTCGTGACCGTTCGCCTCTACTATCTCATCGCTGTAAGCATATCCCTCGCGGGTGCCCTCTTCCGTTTGATCGAGCATAGATTACGATGCCTCGTCTACTCTATGTAACTCCGCAGCCGGGCCTTCAGGCTGGTGATGTGTACGTATATAAAGGACGGCCTTCTGCGAGAGGCCAGCGGCGGCAGCTAGTTCTGCCCCAATCTCGGCATGCCACCAGGCATTGTTAAGAGCGCGACGCCATGGAGGTATCGCTCTCCCCTCATAAGGATAAACGACCAATCTCTTAAGTAGACGCGGGGCATATAACTTTCCTAGTACAATTGCTGGCCGTGTCCAGAAAGGGACACGGCCCTGTGCCTTACCGACGTCATGTAACAGTGCTGCTGCAAGCAAATCGCTGTCTGTACAACCTCGCGCCAGTAGGCCCTGACAAACTCTGAGCGAGTGCCTTTGATCAGCGGCAGACATGGTTTGAAAAAGGGGCAGTGCGGAGGCTGGAAGCCATTGTGCCACTTGTTGACGTTCTTCAGCCGAGAGCGGGTCAACGAAACCGAATTGCTGTCGAACCTGCCAGAGACGATAAACAATGGTATGCAATTATATCCTCGTCATAATCGGTGTACTAACAGCCATCTCAAAAGTATAGTAACTATTCAGGCCTTCCCTCTTCTTGACTCCTCACTGCCTACGGCAGTTCGCTAGGGGTATGGAGTGGGTGCGGGCTTTGCCGCCTGCGGCGGCAAAGCCCGCACCCACTCCATACCTGGGTGAGCCGCCGCAGGCGGCGAGAAGTCCTGAATAGTTACAAAGTATATAGGGAAGTGTATATGCCAGCAACTGGTAAACCTGAGACAAGTCCAATCAAATCTAAGGAACCCAACAGAATGTAGAACGGAATATGAAAAATGAACAAGCCTCCAAATCCTGATATTTGCCCCAGGAAAGGCAACAAAAACAAGATCACCAGAACAATAAATGGGCCATAGGTAGCGGACCTGGCGAACCCCACCGCCTGTTTGCTCGGCAGCAGAGTGTAAAGAATCTGGTACCCATCGAGCGGATATAGTGGGAAGATATTGAAGATTGCCAGACAGATATTGACGCTTGCGAATA
>WNFI01619059.1_pt1 | contig 21379 bp, 20 predicted proteins | sample 5400471 | NCBI WGS metagenome assembly WNFI01 (sample SAMN13153348, study PRJNA577476) | soil metagenome | isolation source: 100 cm saprolite on Douglas fir-dominated hillslope | place: USA:California | collected 2013-09-17
AATTTGGCCCGAAGTGCTGACATACAACTTTTTTAAAGTATCAGGATTCTGCCAATATTCTGGGGCCACCTCCATAACAACGGCGTATTGATTCATTGCATTGTAGATCGTGGAAACCTGGCGTTCTCCAAACGCATCGTATAATGTGTTATCGACAGCGCTCGGCAGCAGCCCGAAGCGGCCCATCGTGACGCGATCAATCTTGAGATCGGCTTGCAATCCATTTTGCTGCTGATCGGAATTCAGGTCGGTCAATTCGGGGCACTTTCTGAGTGCTTCCACCAGCTTTGGGGTCCAGGTCAGGACCTGGCTGGTGTCATCGGCTTGCAGTGTGAACTGATATTGCGACAAGCTTTGACGGCCCCCGATGCGAATATCCTGCATCGGTTGGAGATACAATCTCGCGCCTGAAACCTGAGCCAGTTTTTCGCGCAGACGCGCACTGACGACGGTAACGGAATCCCTTTCCGGCAGCGGCTTCAGGGTCACCCAGACATTACCGGAATTGGTTTGACGCCCGCCGGTATTCGCCACCACGCTATCAACCGCCGGGTCGTTTTGCACAATGGTCTGAATTTGTTCCAGCTTTTTCCGCATGAGCTGAAACGAAATACCAGGATCACCCTGGACACCGCCGAGCAACGTTCCAGAATCCTGCTGCGGGAAAAAGCCTTTCGGCACCACGTTGAAGAGATAGAAATTCAGCCCCGTACAGCCAAGCAGCACCAGAAATATCAGTAGCGAATGTCTCAACGACCAGCGCAAAGTCTCATCGTAAAAGCGCAACATTCGATTGAAGCAGCGCTCAGTGATTCGGGAAAACCAGTTCGTCGGCCCGGTCTTTTCTGCTCGCAGCAGTTTCGAACACATCATCGGCGTCGCCGTCAAAGAGAGCACCAGAGAAATCATTACGGCCACCGAAAGCGTGATCGTGAACTCCCGAAATAACCGACCGATAATTCCGCCCATCAAAAGAATCGGCAAAAAGACACCGATAAGCGATAAACTGATCGAGAACACGGTAAACGCCACCTCTTTGGTTCCTTCCAGAGCCGCTTGCAGCCGCGATCGGCCCAGTTCCATGTGGCGGGCAATATTTTCGAGGACAACGACTGCGTCATCTACGACAAAACCGGTCGCAATCGTCAACGCCATCAGCGAAAAATTGTTCAGGGAGTAACCGAACAGATACATGGCAGCGAATGTCCCGATAATCGAGATCGGCACCATGACGCCAGGGATTAGCATGGCCCTCTGCTCTCGCAAGAACACGAATACAACCAAAATAACGAGCGCCACCGCAATCACCAGCGTTTGGCCCGTATCGGAAAGAGATGCCCGAATCGTCGCGGTCCGATCACCCGTTACAATCATTTCCGTACCACCCGGCATCGACGCTTTTAAGACCGGCAGGATCGCCTTAATACGATCCACGGTTTGAATTACGTTAGCGCCAGGCTGCTTAAAGATTACCAGCGTTACAGCGGACTGGCCGTTAATCGAACCAGCATTTCGCAAGCTCTGTACCGAATCGTTCACTTCGGCAATATCCGATAGGAGCGTCGCTCGATTGTTGCGATAGGCGACGACCAATCCGCGGTAATCGGCTGCATGAGTTGCTTGATCGTTGGTGTAGATCTGAAAATGGCGATTCCCTTCTTCGATCGCGCCTTTCGGACTGTTGGCATTGGCCGAAGCAAGAGCAGCTCTCACATCCTCCAAACCGATGCCGTAGTGCGCGAGTGCATCCGGATTCAACTCGATGCGAACAGCCGGTAGTGAGCTTCCTCCCACATCGACGTTCCCGACCCCTTCGATTTGAGATAACTTCTGTTGCAGCACCGTCGCCGCGGAATCGTAGAGTTGACCTGAAGTCCGCGTCGAAGAGGTCAGCACCATCAACAGGATCGGCGAGTCCGACGGATTGTATTTGCGGTAAGTCGGGTTGCTCCGCAAATTCGAAGGAAGATCCGCGCGGGCCGCGTTGATGGCCGCTTCGACATCGCGAGCGGCGCCATCGATATCGCGATTAATAGCAAATTGCAAAGTAATCTGCGTGCTGCCGAGCGAGCTCCGCGACGTCATTTCAGTGACATCGGAAATAAAGCCGAGGTGACGTTCGAGCGGAGCGGCGACGGTGGCTGCCATTACATCCGGACTGGCGCCCGACATGGATGCTTGGATCATCAATGTCGGAAAATCGACTTGGGGTAGCGGCGCTACAGAAAGGTGCAGAAAAGCCAAGATGCCGGCAAAGGCAATACCAATCGTCAAAAGTGTTGTCGCGACGGGACGCGAAATGAAAATTTCGCTAAAGTTCATTCCGGTGGTTCGTTCGCTTGACGCGGGAAGAATCGACGGCCCAGACGATCCAGAGCGAGATAAATCACTGGCGTGGTAAACAGCGTCAGGATCTGGCTCAAGATAAGGCCGCCGACAATCGAGATCCCGAGTGGTCGCCGAAGTTCAGATCCGGTACCCGTTCCGAGCATGAGCGGCAACGCTCCGAGCAAAGCCGCCAGCGTAGTCATTAAGATCGGGCGGAACCGTAGAAGGCATGCTTCGTAAATCGCTTGCTGAACGCGCCCACACCCGCTGAAGGCAAGGTGGAGAGGATGGTAATCGGATGGATGAAGCTCTCGTAAAGAACACCCAGGATGATGTACATCGTGACAATCGCAGCGAGTAGTAGAAAAATTTCGTTGGTCAGGGAAGACTCGAACGCGGAGCTCGCGCCACGAAAGTTTGCGATGAAGCTGGTCGGAAGTTTTATCTCCTGCTGCGCCGCTCGAATTTCGCGCACGGCGTCTCCCAGCAACGCGCCCGGCGCCAAATTAAACGAAATCGTCGCCGCCGGAAACTGGCCAAGATGCCCAAATCGCAACGGCGTCTCTTTAATCGAGACAGTCGTAATTGCCGATAGCGGCACTTGGCCGGCCCCGGACGTTGAGCCCGTTGAGGCGGACGAGCTTGGTACGTAAATCGAGCCGATCGAATCTACGCTACGCTGAAGATTCGGAGCCGCCTCGAGTATTACCCGGTATTGATTGGATTGGGTAAAAATCGTCGACGCAATCCGTTGGCCAAACGCGTCGTATAACGCGTTGTCCACCGTAGCCGGGGTAACACCAAAACGCGCGGCGGTTTGTCTATCGATGGTGATAGACGCCGATAAGCCGCTCTGCTGGAGATCACTGGCAAGGTCGGTAATCTCAGGCACCTTTTGCAACCGGCCGACCAATTTCGGAACCCAGTTTTTCAGTTCGTCCTGACTTGCATTCTCCAGAACAAATTGATATTGCGTTGCGCTGACGGTGGTGTCGGTGGTCAGTTCTTGAACCGGCTGCAGAAACAGAGTGATCCCTTCGACTCCCTCAGCTTCCCTCTTAGCCAATTCTCCCTGCCGCTTGACCATCGCGTCATAAGAGGTCGACTGAGGCGCTTGCGTAACGCCTTGGATGAGCCCGGTGTCCTGGACCGGAAAAAATCCCTTGGGGATTATGACGTAGAGCCAGATGGTGAGTACCAGCGTGCCGATAGCGATAAGGAGCGTCAAACCCTGATGACGCAATACGCACGCCAGCAGTCGTCCATATTGCTTGATCATCCCGTCAACCGTCCGTTGACTCAGTCTTTCAAATCGGCCAATCCTTTTCTGATGACGAAGCATCTTGGCGCACAGCATCGGTACCAGCGTCAATGATACGACCGCCGATAAAATGATCGCTATGACCGAGGTGACGGAAAATTCGTGAAACAACCGACCGATAACGTCACCCATAAACAACAGCGGAAAGTGGACGGCGATCAGTGAAATGGTGAGCGAGACGATAGTGAAGCCGATCTGTTTTGAGCCTTTGAGCGCCGCTGCCAAAGGGCTTTCGCCCATTTCGATGTATCGGCTGATGTTTTCGATCACGACGATCGCGTCGTCGATAACAAAACCGGTCGCGATGGTGAAAGCCATCAGCGAAAGATTGTCGAGGTTAAACCCGAGAAGGTACATGGCCGACAGCGTGCCAATGAGGGAAAGCGGTACCGATAAACTCGGAATGATGGTGGCGCGCAGATTGCGCAAGAACAAAAACACAACGAGCACGACCAGCGCTACGGAAAGGCAAAGCGCAAACTCTACGTCTTTGACGGAAGCACGGATCGTAACCGTGCGATCGGTCAGCACTGAAACCTGAACGGCTCCAGGAAGTGTCGCTTCGAGCATCGGAAGCAACGCCTTGATATTGTCCACGACGCTGATCACATTTGCGCTCGGCTGACGCTGAACCTGCAGAATGATTGCCGGCGTAGAGTTTATCCAGGAGCCGAGCTTGCTGTTTTCCGCCGCCTCCGTCACATCGGCGACATCGTGCATTCGAACCGGCCGCCCGTTTTTGTAGGCCACGATCGATTCCATGTACTCCTCCGGATCATGCAATTGGTCGTTCGCGTTGATCGTGTAGGACTGGGAAGGACCATCAAAATTCCCCTTTGGCGTATTGACGTTTAAGTTACTGATGGTTGTGCGCAGGTCGTCGATGTTCAGACCGTACGCGGCCAAGGCATGCAGGTTAGCCCGGATCCGCACCGACGGCCGCTGGCCGGTGCTGATCCGAACCAGACCGACGCCCGGAATTTGCGACATCTTCTGCGCCAATCGCGTGTCGGCCATATCAGCCACTTCCGGAAGCGGTAGCGTCTTCGACGTTAGCGCGAGTGTCAGGATCGGGGCATCCGCCGGGTTCACCTTCGCGTAAATAGGAGGTGCCGGCAGATCGGATGGAAGCAGATTATTGGCTGCGTTGATTGCTGCCTGAACCTCTTGTTCGGCGATATCCAGACTGAGATTTAGATTGAATCTCAAAGTAATGATCGAAGCCCCAGCCGAACTCGAAGAAGACATTTCTTCGAGGCTGGGCATCTGGCCAAGCTGCCGTTCGAGCGGAGCTGTGACTGAGGTCGTTATCACCTCTGCGCTCGCGCCGGGATAAAAGGTCTGAATCTGAATGGTTGGATAGTCGACTTCCGGCAGGGCTGATATAGGAAGAAACATGTACGCAACCACCCCAGCGAGCATGATTGCAATCATCAAGAGCGAGGTTGCAACCGGCCGGAGAATGAACAGGCGGGACGGATTCATCGGTCGATGGCAGGAGCGAGCGTTCTGCTCGGTAACCGAAGAACTTGCTGCATATCAAGGCGCGTCCGGAGGATGACTGCGTGGCTCGTTGCCGTTCCCGCCATGATGATGCTCGCGAGGCGATCCGTTCGGTCCTCCGGAAAATCGATGCAGCCTTTCCGCACCATTACTTGACGGACGCTTCTCGGGAAGCTGCACTTTCGCGCCGTCATACAATCGGTCGACACCGTCGTTCACTACGGTTTCACCCAATTCTAGCCCAGAAAGGACGGCGGCTTGCTCTCCATCGATTGGTCCTGGTTTGACCACACGAATTGAGACGGTAGAATCGGAATTCACTACATAGACATAGGACCCCGGTGCACCTAGTTGGATGGCGGCGGCCGGGACGATAACCGCATCCCGTAACGTATCAACCAGTACCTTCGCGTTGACGAATTGTTGGGGAAACAGTTTCCCATCCCGGTTGTCGAAGACAGCTCTTATTTTCACTGTCCCAGTGGTCGCATCCACTTGGTTGTCCACCGACCCCAATTTGCCCTGGGTAATTTCGATGCTATTGGTTCGATCGTAAACCGTAACGGGCAGGACCGCGCCCGCCATCAATCGTGCAGTTACTTTCGAGATGTCGTCTTCAGTTACGGTGAAAATCACGGTCATCGGATCAATCTGCGTAATCACGACCAAACCGGAGGTATCGCTCGTTTGCACACAGTTGCCCTCATCCACTTGCCGAAGCCCAACGATCCCATCGACGGGCGAGATAATGTGACAGTAATTGAGATTCACCTGTGCGCTCTCGAGTTGGCCTTGATCGGCCTTCACCGTCCCTTCGTACTGATGAACAAGCGCAACCTGCGTATCCAGTGTTTGGCGGGCAACCGAGTCCTGTGCATTTAGCTTTTGATAGCGAGCCAAGTCGACCACCGCATTTTCGAGCAGCGCGCGGTCCTTTTCCAGTTGCCCTTCCTGCTGGTCCAGAATGGCTTGGTAAGGCCGCGGATCGATTTGCGCCAGAAAGTCTCCTTTCTTGACGTGCTGCCCTTCGGTGAACGCGATCTGAACCAATTGTCCGCTAACCTGCGTTTTCACCGTTACAGTGGCAGGTGGAGTCACCGTACCAAGTCCGTTCAGAAAAATCCGAATGTCGCCCTTTTTTGCGACAGCGATCCCCACCGTCGTCGTCATCCTCGTATTGAAGCGGGTTGCCGCTCCAACTTCAGTAGACGGCCGGTGAGACAGCCAGAGCCAAACGGCCACCGACACCAGGACAAGGAAAGCTACTCCTCCGAGCCAGCGAGTCAGTCTTCGTCCCGATCCGGATGTCGGCGTCTTTTGCCGCGGAAGAGGGGAAGGTTGAAGCTCCGTTATCCGATCACTCATGCCCGTCTCCAAACAAAATCGCCGGAGTGCTTGGATTCAAAATCGTCGGTTGATTTTCGCATGGATATCAAAGCGATTCTGTTGAGGACGTGTCCAAGTAGGTTTCCGGTTACTGCTTTTTCTCAACAAGTTGTGACATGTTGTTGGGCTGAACGGTGGCGGATTTCCGACCAGCGGCCAATCTAGGAGCCAAGCGGTTAATCCTGGGTACGGGCGGCGTGCGCCAGGGCGTCTTGATCCGGCCCATAAGGCGAGTTAGCCGGGCGGCAGACGAACGGGCCGTTTTGTTCATGACAGGTGGACTTCAAGGTGAGCAGTTATTGACCCGACCACCGGTGAACCCGATGGAGTGGCCAGCCCGCCTGGTCTGCCTGGGAGCCGGGAATCCCTAGCTTTTAAGGATTGAATCGCACATCCGCACAAAAAGAAGGGCACAGACCCCGGTGGCGGTCCGACGTGCCTATCGATTCCGCGCCGTGTAAAGAATTAGCATTGTCCTCGATCCACGCCTTGTTTGCTTGGCCGCAATGCGCTCAATGGTTTCCTCGAAGATGCCTATCAGGGTGCAATTTTGGATCGTGTTATGGCTGCCATAATAAAGACCGAATGCGGCCCGAGCCTGTTGCCCCGTCTTCTCGGCAACCAGGGTTTCAGGATTGATTGTCGATGATGCGACAGTGGCAATCCGTTTTACAAGGCCGACGATTTGGCGGAGCTGGCGCAAGCCGCCAATACGTCCGGGCTAGATATTGGGCCCTACGATCGCAAGCGAGCAGCGGGACGACGGATTTGGTGGAAGGAAAACCATCCGATACCACCAAGAAGGGCGCCTATAAAACAGAGGAAGGTATCGATAATTGGCCATGGAACCACTCCAATGATCGAACCGTCAGATCCAAACTCGTTCATCCGCCGGAGAAGGAGAGCCGCAAGGGAACAGGGAACCGCGAGCGCAGCAAAACCGAAGCCCATCCACGCAAAAAGGGCCCACTTTCGGATGATATAGATCCTGGCCATAATCCATGCGACTACGCCGTAGCTGACTCCAAGAAAAAGGTAACCAGCTGTGTCCATGGCCAGGTGATTGAACCCAGCATTGGTCCATTTATCCGGAGATCTCGTGAATCCGCTAAGACTCTCAACAATGATCACGCAGATCGGAACAGAGCAGCCCAAAAGAATGAATACTGGCAAGCGCCAGAATTGGGAACTGCGAGGGACCAGCACAAAAATTGGCAAAGCGACACCCACAGTGAAAACGAGGATCGCTAAGCCGATAACATATACCAATATTGCGGCTATGTTAGCCGATGTATCCATCCCAACGAGCCGATGTGTACCGCTCGGGATCGTCAACTGCGTGTCAGACGCGGCCACAACTGCTTGAATTAGCGAGTTCAAATGAATCCCCCACCAAACGATCAGGATTGTCGCAGCGGTTGCACCGAGAATTCGCTTAAGCAGCGGCATCTCCGACAAGTTGTCTTCACTTGGATGGATCTTCGCTGGGTTCATTGATTCGAGCCTCCATTTACAAGAACGATGCGAGTCGATGTTCGAATTGCGGAATTATCAAGAACATAACGTCTGACCGTGAGATTTTGTGTTTCCGCCGATCCATCCTTTTGGGCTATCCGGTGGCGCTTGGCGACTACCGGTCACTGCTAACCATGAGCAACTGCGATTACCCCAATCACTATGATAGAAGCTGCGGCCAAGCGGAGGCGAAGATGTTGCTCGGCAAACAACCGGCCACCGACCAACGCGCCGACTAACGTGCTTATTTCTCGGGTCGGCGCGATTTGGCTGACTGGCGCCCCGGTCATCGCAATCAAAACCAAGATGTACGAGATCGGATTCAGAATGGTGACCCCAAACAGTTCAGGCTTATTTGTTGCCCAATATTTCGCTATTTCGGTTCGCTGGCGCCAGACCAAAGGTGTTAATAAAAACGCCTGAACCGGATTGCCCAGTAGATCCAGGAGGATGGGTGAGACGTGTGCCACGCTGACGGCATATTTGTCCCATACCGTGTAGGTGGCAATCGAGGCACCGGTCAGCAGGCCGGCAATTACCGCAGTTCTTGTCGAGCACGGTGGCCGCGTCCCAATGCGTCGGACGCGGATGATATGGAAGCCAAATGCATAGCAGTAGGCGAGCCGCCCGTTTGGTTGTTGGCTTTATATCAGAGCATAATGCTATTGTCCAGAGGGACCGATATATCAGCGCAAGTTAGGCCCCAAGGTCGACAAATTTGGACCTAGAAAGTGGAATGTCCCGACCGAGTGGAGACAGAACTTCAAATTAAAGCCGAGCGGCGGGTGGCGAAATGCTCAAGGCGACAACGGTGAGAGCTTCGAGTGTTTTCGGCTGCGACTAGCCTGCTGACCAAAGACGGCGCATCCGTTTCCCGACATTATCAACTCTCAGCTGTCAAAACCGACTGTTTATGATAGTTATATTTGGGTAGTAACTATGAACAAACAAATTGCCGACTCTCAGCGATCCAAAGATTCGAAGGATCGTCTGCGCTTCGAAGCCTTCTCTTTTGGATCGATCTGCATTGATGGAACCACTTACGAACACGATGTGGTGATTGATCGAGGAGAGATCCGCAAAAGGAAGAAGAAGCCTTCCAAAAAGTACAGGGAAAAATTCGGGCATACCCCTCTTTCCATTGAGGAGGACATACCTTGGAAGTGCCGACGGCTGGTGATCGGCACTGGCGCCGGAGCTTTGCCAGTAATGGAGGAGGTGAAACAAGAAGCGCATCGCCGCGAGGTCGAACTAACAATTGTGCCGACCGTCGAAGCGATCAAGACTCTGCAGGAACACCCGGCGCACGCCAACGCGATTCTGCACCTGACATGCTGAGCTGGAACGGAGAACGCTGAATACCGAACATGGAATACCGGAGCCGAGGGCTAGTTCGGTCACAGGGGTATCGGCTGGTTATTGGCATCGGCCGATCGGCCGGAGAACGCTGGCCAGCTTGCGTGTTCCCTCCCGAATTTGCTGTTCGTCGGTACCTCCATAGCCGAGAATGAGCCCGCCTCTTCGCGGCTTGTCCTGATAGCAAATCGACAATGGCATGACGACGATTCCCTCTCGGGATGCTCTCTGGGAAACCGTCACATCATCAACTTTGGCCGGCAATCGGATGATCAAATGCATTCCGGCCTTTGCCGCAACAATCTCGATCGTTGTTCCGATTTGCTTACGAATTTCCTCAGCGAGTGCGTCGCGCCGATTGGCGTAAAGCATACGCATTCGCCGGATGTGCCGCCCGAGATGCCCTTCCCTGATGAAATCGGTTAGGACTGCCTGATAGAGCGTCGATGAAAAAAGGTCGGAATTTTCTCTCGCTCGCGAAAAGGCACGAACCAAATCCTTCGGGACAATCAGGTAACCGACCCGGAGCGAGGGAAATAGTACCTTACTAAATGTCCCGATGTAGATGACTCTCGCGTTTACATCCAGGCCCTGAACCGCTGCAATCGGCCGGCTGCCGAAGCGGTACTCGCTATCGTAGTCATCTTCGATGATCCAGGAGCTATTGCGCGCTGCCCAGTCCAGAAGCAACATCCGGCGCGAGGCGCTCATCGTCATACCCAACGGATATTGATGCGATGGCGTGATGTACGCTGCGCGCGCAGTACGACAGCGACGAACGCCAGCTTTGACATCCAACCCCTCGCCATCAACTGAGACGGGAACAAGGCGAGCTCCTGATCTAGCGAAAACCTGACGTGCTCCCGGATAACTAGGTTCCTCGATCCAGACGGCATCTCGGGGGTCGAGCAAAACGCGCGCGGAAATTTCCAGCGCTTGTTGCGAGCCAGTTACAATCATTACCTGCGAGGGGTCACATCGAACCCCGCGAACGGTTCCAACGTATTCCGCAATTGCCTCCCGGAACGGGGGATGTCCGGTGGGATCGCTGTACGCCAACAACTCATTGGCCGGCTGTCTGGAATGTCGAATGACCAACCTCGACCAAACACCAAAAGGGAAATGATCGAGAGCGGGCATACTCACACTGAATGGGCCGAGACGGTTCGACCACGGCTCCGGCGGTGCAGAAAGCAAGGCCATTCCAAAACGTGAGACCTTACGTAAGCCGCTGCGCTGCGTTAGGTGGCGAGGAGGCTGCCCGCCTTCCAGCGTTCGATCACGGGGAGCGAGCTTTCTCAGCGTCACCAAGTCATCGGGAATAGATCTCGACACATATGTTCCTGAGCCGACCAAAGTCTCCAGATAACCTTCCGCATACAATTGTTCGAATGCGCTCAAGACAGTAATGCGAGAAACCTTCAGTTCTGCGGCCAGGCTTCTCGTGGAAGGCACTCTGCGGCCCGGTTTCAATTGACCCTCGAGGATGGCAGTTCGAAACCAGTCGTATAACTGGCGGTACATTGGCGAATGGTTATCAAGCGCGATTGGCGGAAGGAAACTGGCTGAAGCTCGTTTCATCATCGGATCAGAAGTGGTCATATCACATTTGCTCAAAGTGGCTATTTTCGCGAGCCACGCTTCGATCTAGTCATTGCCAATGCCCGATCGACGACCTAACCCCGAGCGAGGAAAATCATGATGAAAATCAAATGTGCGCGGATTTTTTACGGGTTGTGCTCCTTGCTTTTCCTGTTGAACACCAAACCAAGCAGCGGAGAGAATACCGAACAACCGGCGGTGGAACTACCACAAGATGGCCAACGCGATTTCGATTTCTTCGTCGGAAGTTGGAGAGTTCACAATCGGCGGCTACGCAACCCGCTGACCCGATCGAGCACCTGGGTAGAGTTCGAAGGTACATCGGTTAACAAGAAAATTTGGGGCGGGCGCGCGAACTTTGATGAAGACGAGCTCGATGATCCTTCGGGTCATATCCGGGGAATGACCCTTCGCCTCTACGATCCCCAGACGCACCTCTGGAGCCTGAATTGGGTCAACAGCGCGCAGGGAGCGCTGAATGTGCCGACCATTGGCTATTTCATCAACGGCCGGGGCGAATTCTACGACCACGAAGTCTTTCAAGGGAAGGCGATCTTTGTCCGATTTCTCTGGTTGGATATCAAACCCAATTCCTGTCGTTGGGAGCAGGCGTTTTCCGCTGATGGCGGCAAGACATGGGAAACCAATTGGATAATGGATTTCCAACGAACCGAGGCGCCGCAGGCCTGAGGCCTACGGCTGCCTAGATAACAATTAGCAGACAGCAAACCGGCAACCGTTCGACGATGAACCGGCGAGAATTCGGTAAACGCCTGGGCACGGCGGTTCTGGGCACAACTTTTCCGACTTCAATTCTTTTCGAGAACAAAGAAGCGGACAACACGACAATTTCTTCCCAGACCAAAGTGAAGTTACCAAAGGAAGTAGCAGGCATACCGTTGATCGATTCCAAGGTTGCCCAGGAGGCCACGGATTTGGCGCGGGAAACTTCCCCTCCGTTTCTGTTTAACCATTCGATGCGAACTTACCTGTTTGCTGCGCTGTTGGGAAAGGACCTCTCTTTCGACCACGAGTTGCTCTTTCTCGCTTGTATCCTTCACGATCTTGGCCTGACGGATCGGTATGCGGGCGAAAAACCGTTCGAGATTGAAGGCGCCGAAGCGGCACGAAAGTTTCTCGGAGAGCGCGGAGTTTCCGAAGAGCGTACCGAAATTGTTTGGGACGGTATCGCGATGCATCCATCCGCCCTCGCCCATTACAAGCGGCCTGAGATAGCCCTGGTTGCTAACGGCGCCGCGGCCGATGTAGTCGGATCCGACATACGGAAGGTGGCGCCCGCTGACAAAGATCAGGTGCTTCGCGCGTTTCCCCGGCTCGGTTTTAAGACGAGTTTCACCCAGACCTGCGCAGAAGTAGTTCAGCGCCATCCGGGCGGCGCATACCGTAGTTTCATGCGTGATGTTGGAGAGCGGCACGTACGCGGGTTTCATGTTCCGAACATCTGTGACGCTATTATCGAAGCGCCGTTTGCAGAATAGAAGGTCAGAACTTGAAGCTTCTCGATCGGTGTTCACCGGTCGATATCTGCTATGTGCTATTTCTCATGGGCTGCCCGCCCTCGCAACCGTCGATAACCGGGATGGATGCCAGGTCTCAGTTGCTGCTGTTCAGCGATCCGCGACAGCAAGCCCGCAAGTGTTTCACGCTCTCTGTGGCGCTGGCGCGTCGCTCGATTAGGCCGGTTCTCTCCATCTCATCCAGCACCAACACCAGTCGGCTGGGAAACATGCCGAGAAGGTCCGCCAACGCCTGCTGGCTGAGGCCGCTTTGCCGCTCGATAATGCGCAGTATTCCAACTTGCGCCGGCGTAAGTTTGAATGGCTCCAACCGTTCCGCGAACCTGGCGGCGGCATGGGCGCCCACCTGGGCGAGCAGAAAATCTATCCCCCCTCGATCGGTCTGGGAACATTGAGGATCAGACATTGGCAAGTAAGCTATATTATTATTGACATTAACGATTCTTTGTATGAATGGATATCTTGATTAAGAATATGCGCGGTTCTCGTCACCATCTCAATCAGAAAGGTCGATCATGTCTGCATCGTTCCACCCGAGCGAACTCCCAGACCCGAGACTCCCTCACGCATGAGCCCTATTCTTGAACGCACGCTGATTCGCACCTTGCACCTGGTGCTCAGCCTACCGATTATCGGATTTATCTACGGCCCAGTCGCTCATATCCCGCCGGCTGCCTTTTTCACCCGCTTCGTCGCCGTTCCACTTGTTAGTGTCAGTGGCATCTGGATGTGGCAAAAGCCGCGACTGATGCGCTGGCTCCGCCAACGCAAAACGAGTTAGAGGTTACAGCTTGCCAGCTTGGGCTTGGCAATCGTCCGTTTCTCACTAACCATCGATCACCAATCATCAATTACTGGTCCGTCGCCGCCGGTTGGCCTTCAACTTTCGGGAGCGCGAAGGAGGCGTAATCTCGGTGCAGTTCAAGACATAATGCTTCGACTACCAATTCGTGATCGGCCCGCTGGGGTAATCCAGACACACTCACGGCTCCAATCACCGCAATTCCTTTGACATGGATGGGAAATGAGCCGCCATGCGCTGCGAAGTCGGTTATCGGAAGCGCATACCTTTCCGACAAAGTCGTTTTAGCCTGTTTGAGCGTGAGTCCGACTGCGTAGGAACTACGGTGAAAACGCGCCACGGTGTTACTCTTGCGACGAACCCATTCCCCATTGTCAGGAACGCTTCCCGCGAGAGCGCTGTAGAATAATGGCTGCCCGAAATAACGGACATCGATTACGACGGGTAATCGGCGATCGGTTGCCAACTGACGCAATCGCAGTCCCAGCTGCCAGGCAATCTCCAAATCAAATCTTTGGAATATCAATTCGCTCTCCTGATGGTCAATTCTTTCCAGATCGCGGCTCAAATCCATGGTCTTTCTCTTTGCTCGGTTAAGGGGCGATGTTAAGGAGCATACCCGTAGGTTTAATCTTTGCACCGCGAAAAGAACGATCCCAGGATATTCGTCCACGCGGTCCCAAGGCGGCGAGCGCTTAGAGCAAGCGCGGCGAACCACGCGCTCACGAAAAACGAAGCAGCGCCTTACGAAGCTTACATACCATCGTGTACGCCGGATCGAAGACATTCCCGAGGTCGTACTCAACACATTGCCCGAGCAACAAGCTCGCACTGGTCGCATCCAGTGAATAATCTTCGTGCAGCCAGCGCAACATCTCGGTCGTGGCGTGCTGTACCGCCTGGTCGAGCGGCCGGGCGTTTCCGACAGTAAAGATGTATTCGGCATTCTCACCACGTGGCCAGCGAATCCGCTTCTCTTTGATCACCCGAACGGTGAACTGGACTTCCATCGAGATCTCGATGCCGGTACCAACGATCTCGCCGTCGCCCTGGGTCGCGTGGCCGTCTCCGACATGGAGCAGCGCACCGGCCACAAACACAGGGAAGTAGACCGTGACGCCGGCCACAAACCCTCGGTAGTCCATGTTGCCGCCGTGCTCGGCCGAAGTGGCGGTCGAGATCGTTTGTCCGCGCGAGGGGGCAACTCCAAAGCATCCGAGCATAGGCGCGACCGGAATTACTAAGTTCCCAAGTTTCGTCTCCGGTTTGATCAGCGTCGCCGTGCTCTGCTCATTGTCGACTTGCCATTCGGCTAGCTCACGTTCGGGGAGTTCGCGCACATACAACGGGTCGACTACGTTCGCCGCAACAACGGAGCCAGTGTAGCCAATCGCCCGGTTTGGCGAGATCCGATCGAGCTGGATAACCAATGTGTCACCTGGCTCCGCGCCGACGACGTAGAACGGGCCGGTCTGAGGGTTCCCGCTCAGCGTTACCCGTTGGTCGCTTGCGTCCTTACCCATGGCGTCGACTGTCGTGGTAACCACCGTGTCACCGTCGCCGATTCGCAGGACGGGCTCGTGCGAGCCAATGGCCGTGTGATAATGAGTCGGTTGGAAATGATGTGTTGGCATTGACGCGCTCCGTTCGTCAGAGCGACACGCCCATTGTAGCATGAAGCGAGCAGGCGGCGAGTGGCCAGGATATCGTGATTGGGTTTAGCTGCATACACGCTTGGCGGATGGCCGTTCACCATTTGCCATTTGCCAACGGCTCCCATCTCCTGGAGTTGTCACAACACCGGCTCTAGACTGTCTAACTACGTAGTATGAGTACGCCGAACGATTTTTCGGATCCCGACATTACTGCGGAGAAGAGTACCCCGTTCACCGAGATAGCAACAGAGGCCAACGACTCGGCGGACGAAGAACTCGTTTCCAAAGCCCAGGCTGGAGACAAACATGCTCTCGAAAAATTGGTATGTCGTCATCAGCCCTGGATTTTTAACATCGCTATCCGAATGATCTGGCGGCGCGACCTCGCGGAGGACGCTACCCAAGAGATTCTGATCAAGGCGGTTACGAAGCTGAGCACATTCCGAGGTCTAAGCCGGTTCCGCACGTGGCTATACCGCATCGCTGTGAATCACCTGCTCAACATGCGCAAATCGCAAATGGAAGAGAACATGACTTTCACGGACCTGGGTCGCTTGCTCGACGAATCGCCGAACCTCGACTTACCGGATCCGAACAGCATTCCGGTCGAGTTACCGCTGCTAGTCGAAGAAGCGGGCATCGGCTGTATGACCGGGATGCTGTTGTGCCTGGACCGCCGGCAGCGGCTGGCGTTCATCCTGGGAGAAATTTTCGGTGTCGCCAGCGAAGTTGGAGCTGAGGTCATGGAGGTGTCACCGGAAAATTTCCGTCAACTCCTCTTCCGCGCCCGACGCGATCTCTATCAATTCATGCAAGACAAATGCGGTCTGGTAAACAAGGCAAATCCGTGCCGATGTGCGAAGAAGACACGCAGTTTCATGCAGGCGGGTTATGTCGATCCAGACCGGCTACAATTTACGAAGGATAGGTTGTCCAGCGTGAGCCATATCGCTCCGGACCGATTGAACGAACTGCAAACACTCGATCGAGAACACGCTGAGTTGTTCCGCGGACATTGGTTTCTTGCGGCACCCGATCTCGCGGCCAGGCTTCGCGAACTTATCCGCCAATCCGGCTTTAACGCTGGACGCTGAACTCGCCCGAAAAAAAAACGCAGCGGACTGTCACAATGCCCGCCGGCGATGGTCTTAACTTCTGTCACCTCAGTGACAGAACTAACAGAACATCAACAAACTTTGACCAGGAGGTTATTATGCGAGCAATTGTTAGACAAGGTTACGGCGGCACCGAGGAGCTAGTGATTCAAAAACTACCTGTACCCGAGCCCAAATCTGGTGAGATCGTTATCCAAGTTAAAGCGTTTGGGCTGAATCATGCCGAGACCTATATGCGAAAAGGGGATTGGGGCGACGTCGCGAAGGTGAGCGGCATCGAATGCGTCGGCCTTGTGAGGGCCGACTCGGGGAGCCGATTCCCCGAGGGACAGAAGGTCGCGGCATTGATGGGAGGCATGGGACGCACTATTAACGGCAGCTACGCTGAGTACACACGCGTGCCGGCGACCAACGTCGTACCTATCGAGTCTGCGCTTTCCTGGGAGGAGCTTGCCGCGATTCCGGAATCCTATGCAACAGCCTGGACTTGCCTGCAAGGTAACTTGGCGCTTGCTCCAGGCCATTCTCTCGTCATACGAGGGGTTACGTCGGCACTCGGTCAAGCGGCTTTGAACATTGCTGCGCACGCTGGCGCAAATGTCATCGGGACGACACGCAATCCTGACCGGATATCCAGGCTAAAGGCCTTAGGAGCGAAAGAGGTTCTATTGGAAAATGCGTCTCTCTCGCGCAGCGTGCGCGAACTCCACCCAAAGGGTATCGACGCCGTACTGGACCTGGTTGGCAACAGCACGATTCTGGATTCTCTGGCCATGGTGCGGCGCGATGGCCGCGTCTGCCTGGCCGGGTTCCTGGGTGGTCTCGCTCCGATCGCGGCCTTTAACCCGCTGCTGCAAATGCCGAGCGGCGTGCATTTCAGTTTTTTTGGCAGTTTCATGTTCGGCTTGCCGGGATTTCCTCTGTCAGACGTTCCGCTCCAAGCCATTGTCGATCGGGTGGCGGCCGGCAGCTATCAAGCAAAACCGGTCGCAGTCTTTGCTTTCGATGAAATCCAGGCTGCGCATCAACTGATAGAATCAAACCAGGCCAACGGAAAAATAGTCGTGCGAGTGTGAGAGAAAACAGGATACTGCAAACCGGAGTCAGGATTCGGCAAGGCGTTTCGGTCCGCGTTATTAGCACTCTGCTATTTGCTATTTATCATTTGCTATCTGCTATCTCTCCCCAATGACTCCCCGCGATATCGTCTACTGCCGATTGGCCAATCAGCAGATAGCCCGCCCCAAGCACAGAACTCCACATGAAATGGTAGCCTCGCTCGGAGCGATGCAGGCTCAAGACTATCTCGGCACGCTCTGGGCGATTGGCCTCCGCCTGCCGAATGCCTCAGAAGCTGATGTCGAGCAAGCAATCGCCAACCGAACTATTGTCCGAACCTGGCCACTGCGCGGCACGTTACATTTTGTGGCAGCGGAAGACATTCGCTGGATGCTGGAGCTTTTGGCACCGCGGGTTATTGCGAGCGGGCGTCGAAGGCAACAACAACTCGAACTCGATGACAAAATCATTGCACGGATTAGGACGCTTTTCGTTCGCGCTCTGCAAGGTGGCAAGCAACTGACCCGAGACGAGATGTACGCATTACTGGAATCGGCGCGAATCTCCAGTGCCAGCCAACGTGGCTATCACATTCTCTGGCGGCTCGCGCATGAGGGCATCATTTGCTGCGGAGCACACAAAGGCAAACAACCGACATTTACGTTGGTTGACGAGTGGGCACCAAATGCCAAGAGCTTGCAACGTGACGAAGCGTTAGCGGAACTAACTCGGCGCTATTTCACTGGCCACGGCCCGGCGACACTGCAGGATTTTGTCTGGTGGTCAGGACTAAAGGTATCCGACGCAGGGGCCGGTCTCGATATGGTTGCCTCCTCCCTGATAAAAGAAATGGATAGCAAAAACGCTTATTGGATGTCTCCGATGACGCTCGCTTCGTTTAGCGTTCCGGCCGAGGCCTATCTCTTGCCTGGTTTCGACGAGTATATGCTCGGATACAAAGATCGTACCGCTGCGCTTGATCGGCGGTACGCTCAAAAAATCGCCCCGGAGAACAATGGAAGATTCATGTCGACGATGATCTACAATGGCCGAGTGGTGGGTACTTGGAAACGCGTGCTAAACCAGAAGGTGGTTGTCCTTACAATGGAGCCGTTTACTGCCCTGAAAAAGGCCGAAAGCCAGGCGTTCGCAGCCGCGGCCGAGCGGTATCGTGAATTTATTGGCCGGCCGGTTGTAGTTAACGGTTAACGGGCGGTTGGCGGTCCATGCGTTTGCGATCTCCTGTTGGCGATCTGCTACCGGTGCCGCAGGCATACACGAATTGGCTTGCGTCGATTTTTTCGTATCGTCCCGCTCAGCACGTGGCCGTATATGATCTGCGGAAGTGAAGCGCCCTCAATGTCTAAGCGGGCGCGCGATGCCCCAAAATGGTCGGGCGAAAACCCGACCATTAAGGAACCTGGCAACCTGAACTCTGATTTTGCGTAGTTTCGTCTGCACCGCTCAGCGTCTTAAGGGCCTGGAGCGGAGAAAAGCGACTTAATCCAGATGCGACCAATAGCCCGAACGCACAGACGATCAGTGTGGCTCTGATACCGATACTTTCGCCCAGCCAGCCTCCGAAAAATGCTCCGAACGGCATGATGCCGGTCACAATGAATCGAAACGCGCCGTTCATTCTTCCCAGCATTGGGCTCGGCGTGAGCGTTTGGCGAATTGTCCAGGCGAAAACCGTGACCGCCGATCCTCCGGCGCTAAGTACAAAGTAAGCAACCGCCAGTCCGATCACCCCAGCGAGATTCCCGGTACTGACCAGCGGAAAACAAAATGCTGCTAAAGCGGCTACGATTGTTGACCAGATGACGAAAGGACCAGGCCCAAACCATTGGCCAAGCCGTGCCGCTCCAAAGGCACCCATTACCGCGCCAATTCCGCCGACGCTTACAGTCATACCAAACACTCCCGGCCTGATGCTCAGGTCACGCGTAGCGTAGAGCACGAGGATGGCCATCAGCGCATTCTGAAAGAAGTTGTTTGCCGTAACCAGGCAGAGCAGCGATCGAATATGCCGCTCTTCACCAACATAACGGAAACCGTCGGCAATCTGTTGCAGAATGTTCCCTCGCCGATGCCGGGCGCGAATTTCCTGATGTTTGATTTTGAAGAGGCAGATGGCGCTCAGAAAATAGGTAGAAGCATCTGCCAGAACGGCCATCGGTGCTCCCAGCAACTCTACCATCAAGCCGCCTAGTCCGGGTCCAGTCGATTGGCCGAGAGCATACGACATCATGATCTTGCTGTTCGCATTCACCAATTTATCTCGTTGCACGATTTCTGGAATATAGGTCTGGTAAGCCATTTCAAATACGACCTTCAATGACCCCATCACAAACATGACCAGGTAGAGCACTCCCAGATGCAGCCAACCGAAAAGTACAGCCAACGGCACTACGGTGATGAAAGCGCCGCGGACTAGATTGGCAGCAATCATGAGCCAACGCCGGATGCCAAGATCGGCCCAAACCCCAGCCGGTAACGTAAAGACCAGAAACGGCGCGAATTCCGCTGCACGAAGTAGCCCCATTTCCAACGAACTGGCGTGCAACGTAATCGCTGCCAACAAAGGAACCGCGAAGGCCGTTACTTGAGCGCCAAGGGTCGAAACTGTTTGGCCGGTCCAGAACAGCGCGAACGCTTGATTGATGAGAAAACCTCGGTGCCGCTTGGGCCCAACCGCCGTGAGGTCCCCGGCAGCGTCCTCGAGGTTCTTCACTGCAGGTTCGCGCGCCCTTCTCTTTTTTCCCTCAGATCAACATTCGACAGACCACCGCTAACGAACTCAATACACCAATGCTTCATGCAAAACCCGGCACTGTTGCCCGCTCACAGAGGGGAACCAGCGGTCGAATGGCCGAGCCTTTCGTCAGCTTTTAAATCGGCTATCGAAAAAATTCCACCAAATTTTCATAATTCGGCGCCGATTCGCGTTGGTCTTGCACATCGCACGAGCAACGGAAGGCCATAATATGCGGCATCTGTCAGTGATCTCAGCCAAGGCTCGTCCTACCTCGAAGCCACGCGAAATCGAGGCGGCGGTTACGTTTACACAGATCTGTGAGCCTAGAGTGGAGCTGTCGGTCGTACCCGGAATTATTGCGTTTCATGGCAGCATCAAGCAGCGGCGGGCCGACGGTACGGTCGGGATCTAAAATATGCGGAATTCATTCAAGATGACACGCGCCACCGACGGTGGTGAAACCGGCATTGACGATCCGGAGCCACAACAGCGTTACCCATTCACGTTAAAGAGTTTACGTCTGTTCACTGTCCGCGCCAGTTCTCGGCTATTGGCGATTGGATATCGGCCGTTTGGCCTGGGCTTCAGTCTCCTGACATAGGGCTGTCACAGGTCCAGCCTAACCTGCTCGCAGCACTCGATCGGATGCTTCCATCCAGTCGGCTGTTTTGAAACAGGCAACGAGAAAGCAATGACCATGACCACTACTTGCAGAACCCTATCATCGAATGTTCGTCCGGCGCATCTGCACGAAGCTCCGATTACTCCCTCTTCTAGCGTCATCGACTTCGTTCCGGCGCGCGATCGCTGGCTAGAGGAAACCGATGAAGTCCTCAGACAACTCGGAATCGAGCAAGAAGTACGCAAAGCTGCGGCTCAACGCAGACGTTCAATTGACCTGTACGATCCGGTCGAAGACTGGCTCTATTCGCTGGTTCCAGCGGCTGCCATTGTCGCTCTGCTGGTCGGAGTTCTCGGCCTCCTGGATTCCCATACGCCAGGAACGCAAACGACCGTTACCAAGACGTCGACAACGATCGAGCAAAGTCTGCCGACCCAAAGCAAGGATGGAAAATTCTGATGCTGCCGCCGGAAAAATCGATGCAAGAAAAGTTAGTCGATCTGGCGCCGGGTCCGTTCAGAGGCGCAAAAAAAGGCCGATGCCATAATTCGGCGTCTGGCCGCCATCGCCCCGCTTTGACGCGCTTTGGCAGTGAGGTTGGGCAAAGCACTTTTCTGCCTGGCTGCAACCTAGACCTTGCGGAGTCGAGTGTAGCAGCACCGTTGGGGGGTCGCATGGAAGGACCGCGCGAGGAGGGATCCGGCCGCGCCCCCAACGCTGCTATTCCAGCCGCCGAGTTATTGCATTATATTAGGTGCGGTGAATCGCATCGATCGACTTGTTGCTATCCTGATCTATATGCAGGGGCGCAGGGTAACC
>WNFI01669299.1_pt1 | contig 21379 bp, 29 predicted proteins | sample 5400471 | NCBI WGS metagenome assembly WNFI01 (sample SAMN13153348, study PRJNA577476) | soil metagenome | isolation source: 100 cm saprolite on Douglas fir-dominated hillslope | place: USA:California | collected 2013-09-17
CGAAAAGGCACCGGGCTTCTTGACAAATCGCGCAAGAACCATGATGCCATTTTCGGTTCAGAGAATGAGGAAGTGAGAGAGTGGAGGGAACCTGGCGCACAATGGGGGGCCTGTCATCGAGGAGATCGGCTGGTTATCACAACCCTATCCGTAACTTATGGAACACCTATCTCTAGACAACTGAATGTCATCCTTGAGACCCTCTCATCAAGCATAGTCTCCCCTCTGCGGGCCCTCCTGGCCAAGGTTCAGGGTAATTCAGCAGACGGAGGTGGCAACCGCGCAGCTTACCGGCCATATCAGCTAAGAGCGAATCTCCGCTATGGCACTTCGGGTAGAGCATTCACAGTCCGACCACTGAAGATACTGGTAGGTACCCGTTACATACCATGCAAATGGGAATGTGACATGGTCGGACCATCCGTAAGTAGGACATTTACTGGACCATTGTGGAACGCCGCATACCATGAATGAGAGGTTCACTAACGTAACAACAGACATTCTGTGCGTAGCAGCGGGCACCACTATTGGAAGCCCAAGTAGTCCAGAGCAAAGCTTAACACGGGCTCGTATGTGCCCACTCGTAGAGGCGCGCTGAGGCATTCCTATTGTTCTTCCGTCCATTTTACCCGCAAGACCTTGCACATCAACTAAACCAAGTCGCTCAGCGAAGCAGTTTGCCGGGTCAATCTTGGGAGCCTGGACTCGACGGTTTCCGGCCCGAGGGCCAAGAGATTTGATTAAGCAAGCAGCAGAGCGGCCTGCGTAAGGCACAAGCAGGAGAATTCAACTACTGTAATTAACCAGTAATCATGAATATTGGTCATCTGAGGCGATACCAGTAGTGTCGACTCTGTGGAGGATGGAGAACACTCTACAGGGTCATACGGTTCACGAGTGCGTATCAATATTGTCATGCTGTCCCAAAGAACAGTAATAATACTGCAGTGGTATGAATCATGTGCCAAGAAATGATCCAAGGAACTGGTACCGGTATCGTCCGAGTCCATGGTGCTATGTGACTTGCGTTGGATGAGATGTGAGAGATACTATAGTCCAGAGAGATCGCCAAGGGACCTCTGGTAAGGTGAATCTCCGAAAGCCTTGAGCTGGCTTGACTTTGGGCAACACGTTCTGAGAAAAATCCGTATTACAGTAATTCCACTCCAACCCCACTTACTACTTAGCCTGCCGATAAATCTCAGATTTCCCATATCAGATATATATTAATAGCGGTCGCATAATTTGCATCGATATCGGCTAATTACCTTGCTCTTCAAAAGGTACATTTTGGGCACGTGGACTCTGTCCTGCTTTCGCTATACAGCCTGCGCTAGTTAGAGGAATACTTGTGGGGAGTAGGGAATCGAGCATGTAACTAGCAGGTTGAACTGCGTAAGATTTTACACAAATGACTGTTTTTTTGCTTGCAATTGCAGAGACGTTGATATATAATAGTCAAATCCTAGTAAAGCTGGCGGACAACTCCCTTTTTGCCTAACTTGGACTCTTTGTGAGAGCACGAATTGAACAATTCCCTAATTTGTCGAATTTTCAGTCATCACAGCCTTGGGGTGTAGACAGGCCACGAATCGTTCTCGTCCTTTCTCACAAGCCCGTCAAAAACAGTCAGCATTGCGACCCACGCATGGGTGAGCCTGGTAATGTGGTATACAGTGATGACATACCGTGCGGAAGCGACCGTGTGTTAAGGGACGCAAGGAAGAAAAGGAGGGCGTGTAAGGGTATGTGTTTACGTCACGTCCGATGGACATTCCCTAAGAATACTCACCAAAGGTGAAATAAACACACTACTAGGACAGGTAGCCTACCGGCGGCGGGACCAACGCGAGGGCCCAAACTTCTGGGTCGCAGGTCCCGAAATGCGTTAACAGCGCCAACAGTCCCCAAGAGTATCCGGTAGTGGCGCGCGCCCAATGAACTCAGGGGGGGCCAATATTGGCGGGTCTTATCCTGTCTTATCTGGCCCAATGACGATCTCTTACTGGGATGTAGCGTCCCAAGCAAATGACTGCGGACCTGCCACCTGGCGACAGCGTTGTGTTTGATTGCCGGGGAAGAGCAATTTCGGTATGAATAAATTGCATGAAATGGCATGACAACGACCGACTCAACGTCACTCAACAAAGTCAACACTAGCCAGCACAGTCCTCCTCCATGCCTGCACACAACATCCAACTTGCAAATTCTGCCTGGACGTCACCAAATAACGCTCCAAATGGATCTCCACCTGATGGAGACTTTGAACTCCACCAGCGTCAGAAGCGATCGGATATTAGCACAGCCACAAGCCGCAATTATATCATTGGATCGGCGAACTCCGCCGTTTGGCGATAAACGAAACCATTATCCCCGCTGGCATGCAAACGCGTGATGGAGTGGTCAATATTTAGTCTGGGCTCAGGGGATTCGCGTGGCGCGTGACCAATGCTCCTCCTGGAGTAACTTCCTTGGTTCTTTGCACCTTCCAGGTTCTTCCAGCCTCCTACTCCTTCCTCTGTGGCCGCACCATACCCTCGACAATGGCCCCATATCAGCAACACAGCCGATGGAGAGCAGTAAGTACTTACGATCCTCCCATGGGTATGCATACACATCCACCGACAATATGCTTGTGTAGGTGGTATCGTCTGCTCTAGTGCCGTTAGTAGTCCATCCCTTGTATTCGCTTCATTCAAGACTCGACGGAATCTTATAGAGCAGCCGGTGTCTTCGCGATCCCCGGGTTGACGGAGAATGTAAAGCCCGACTCCCTCTTCGACTCAATGCCTTCCTCGCTAACCTAACTCCATGAATCACAAGTGGTATCAACTGAAAGGGGACTTCAACGACACCCGGCATGACCCTCCACTTCTCATTATTGGTCAATCCTTCGGCCTGTTCTTCAACGTTCTGGCATCCTTCCTACTTCTCTTTCATATCAACGGGTTCGAAACCATGATATTCACCACCACTTGCATCTGCTCTCTCGCCATTGCCACCCTGTTAGATTTTCTATGCTTGCTTATCTTCGGAGTGACGCATCCCAACTCCAAGCCAGACGGTTATATTTTGTCCACTGCTTATTATTTGACCCTAGCCTCGGCGATAATGTCCTTCATAGCGGTTCTCTTAATGACCATCGATGCCGTGAGACTTGCTCGGATGCCTCAAGAGCGGGCCAAGCTTTTGACGCCCAAGCAGAGGAGCTTGGCCATGATGGAGTTCCATTTCATGACGTATCTCGCCATCGGCACTGTCGTGTACAAATACCTTCTTGACTTGACGTGTGTAGTCTCCCTTGATTTTCTGTCGTTTCATCAGGGTTAACAAGGTCTGAGCATTTGACTATGCAGATATTTGGATACCATCTATTTTATCATGACCTCAATTGCAACAGTCGGGTATGGTGACATCGTGTAAGTTATCCGATGACGTACAGTTCCTTATCAATTGGATATAATACTGACCCTATCCTCGCCTACATAGCCCAAACAGCGTGGGCTCCAAAATATTTTCGTTTTTCTACTTCCCTTGCGGAATTGTCCTCATTGCTATCATTATCTCGTTGATACGAGACACGGTATTATCAAGCGTAGACGCTCGAGTTCGAAGAAGGATACGTAAAGAACTGGAAAGATCCCGGAAACTGGAACGATTCCTGAGCGTGCCGCGCAAGAGTACAAGGGGATCAGCTGATATTTTGAATTTGGATCAGCATCAACATCATCAGATGTGGGAAGAGGATTCAAACACGTACGGTGCGAGTCTCCGAAGAGCCATTAAGAAGGATATGATGACCGATTACTCGAGCGAAGTGAGTCATAGCGGTAAAACGATTTTATTTAAGAGGGGTTTTTTTTTTAAATGCATGTGAAATGATGGCTCACATCTTACCTTTTTTTTTTTTTTACCCAACTAGATTGTGTTGACTTTTGCGGCGTTTATCATTTTCTGGATTGTTAGTTTTGCGGGGAATTCGACGCTTTTTCTCTGTTGTTGAACTTGGTTGTCTCCGGTAGGTTGGTACGGTTGTATACATGTCTCTAGAGGGTTGGACCTTCTTCACTGCGTGCGTAAATGGCGCAGGCTCGATGGCGTGGTATACTTCTTTTAAAGCTGAACATATATTCTGGCATTAGACTTTGGTTCACGTTCGTGACCTACACTGTCATTGGATTCGGGGAACATTATCCGCGCGTAAGTCTTTTACAAGTTATAAACAAGAGTGAAAACTTAAAAAAGCGTCCTTTTTAGACCCCTGGAGTGAGAGTTTCAGGAAAAGTTATTACAAGTTGTTGTACGCTCACATTTATTAGGGTCGTGCATTTTATCTTGGATGGGGAGTCACAGGGATCGTCATTCTGACCATACTTTTCTCTCGTAAGTGTGTCACTGTGATAGTTTCCGTGTGTCTATAGCTGATGGATTTTTTTTTCAAGTGGTATCGGAGGCTTGGGCTCTCAGGTTCTGTGAGTCTCGAAGGTCATGGATATTAACAGCTTTGGTCATCTGTGGAGTTTACTATCTTCTCTCTCTCTCTCCCACATATAGCGGACCGTCTGCGAAAACGAGTTGTGCGTCGCCACTTCAAAGCGGCAGGTCGTCCTAGGGATCAAGAATCTGGACCGGTGCCCGACGAAGCGCAGCAGCAACAACAACAGCAGACGCAGAAGGAAGAGAAAAGTGAAGAGGAGCCAAACGTGGTCATAGTCCAAGCCGAAGAAGAAGAAGAAGAAGAGATTCAAGATATCCAAGCGCTTGAATGTAATATTGAGGAAGATGGACCTTCAAACATCTTCGCGCAAGATCTTCGTGTATTCCTTGATGAATGCGAAAAGTTCATCGATCAGTTGGTAAAGAATGATGCGGATGCGATAAGGGAAAGTCTAATTGGAATCCTTGCGGCGCAAGATGGAATACAAGACGATCTCGCTTGGATTATGGTGACACAAGATAATGATGGTATGGTAGCGGTAAGAAAAAAATTATTATTTTTGCAACGAAGCAGAAAATGGCGATAGCAGCTGACTCCCTCGTCGCAGAAAATGGTCCTGAAGCACGCACAGAGTGAGTGTTGTGTGTGTGTGTGTTTTTTTTTGGTGTGGGCCTTAACGATGACCTTGGTTAATGGATCCCCGATAGATCGTTTTGTTCATATGCGAAGACGCTTGAATGCATTGCAGGCTTAGTGGAGACAGGGGTGGAGTAGTATAAGAGATCGGGAGAGATCGGGTCTGAGCGAATTTCATCTACTTTCATATTGGAATCCATTACAGCAATGAATATCTCATTGAGGTCGCACAGGCATAGATTACCACACATATAATTAAACGACCTGGGAGTGGCCAAGAATATGAACTTGATGATGCAATGCCACGAAGCACTGGCTTACCTTTGGTGCAAGACTAGCGATCTTTCCCCACCCTTTCATCCGTAGGTCATTGCTCACCACACCGTTGATACGAGTGGCCAACAATTCTCTTTTCTTGTTCAGAAGAACGGCTGCATTGTCATCAAAACGGATGTAGCGACCATCAGGCCGTAAAACTTCTTTCTTCGTGCGCACTATAACGGCTCGATGTACATCCCCTCGCCTAACTTTAACGATGTTCGAAGGTGCAGCACCATGGGGAATTGGACGTGCACGTTTGATAACGACGACACATTCGTCTCCAACAGTTCCTACGCCACTACCACTCTTTGCTTTTAGGACATTGACGCACTCAGCGATGAGAGCACCTGAATTGTCGATTATCTAAGTTGAAATTGTTGTTTCAGGCTACGGGAGTAATGAGGATAGGTACGAAGGAACTGACATTCAAGGTACCCTTGAGCCCAATCATGCTTAGGATTCCGGCATATGCCGAAAAGCACTCGAGCGCCATAATCCGAACTCCATTGTTGTTCCTAAATTAGCGCGAATATAAATTTGATTCATCATCCTGGTTCAACGATGTTCTTGCTGCGCATTTTTTTTTTACACACCAAGGGAGCTTTCTTGTAGATCGTGGGCCCTGATGCAAGTACGTCTTTACTGTGAACCCCTTGATGCCCCAGAGTGATGCTGGCACACCCAACACACGAAGCGTTCATTCGGGGTTTATTGGGGTTCGCATCACTAACTGCTTAAGGCCTTAAGCAGTCCGGTCATTACTTTTCGATCATACTACTGTAAAACTTGCCTTTTCGTTAATCAAAGGACATACATATATGTCCTTGATGTCCCTGGATCTCGGTATCTATGCTAGCAGTCATTGCGGACGCGATATTTCCATGATCACAGAAGCACTCTGGCTAGCCTATGTTTGGGAAAACTGATGGTAGTGATCGTTGTAATTAAGCCCCATGAGTGTGGTCGGCCGCCGATAGAATACCGGTGAATTATGTGCTACTTTCATTTCCGCATGCTTGCTAATATTTCTCCTTGATCAGTGAAAGGAGGGATATGTATTTAGGGGAAGAAATGTGATCTGGGCTTTGGTCAATGTCCGCTGAATTTGATGGCGCTTGCTAGGGAGTAACTGCAGCGGTTGAGCCATGTCGCCAGCCTGTTCCGCAGCTTGCATTGGAACCTCCCCGGTGTACCTGGAGTCAGAAAGGCCTTAGAATATTTGAATGCCTGGGTAGTCGGTGAGTGTCGGGTGAGGTCGCTGTGGCATTCGCAGCTTCCCATCTTGATACATTCGTGGATTCAGGTGTGAAGGTTCCCGGGGCCGGAACATGACGAAAGTCCCCAAAAACCTCCCATCACAGTATTCAGTTTCTTCATTGATAATACATGTCCCTAGCCACCAAGATCATCGCATCGGGCTGCGCTTCTCCCCCCCCCAGCGCTTCATGGCTTTCACTACCGCTGCAAGAGTCTACTATACCTTCAATGTTCTAGGTGCTAGCGCGGACCTCGCCCTCCTCTTGACCTGCCTACTGTCTAGCAGAGTAAAGCGCCAGCCAGTACTGTTGAATTTATACGCCTCATGCATCATCACAAGCATCATCCAATCATTTTTGTGAGCTATGGTCTCGTGTATTGACGTCGCCACCATGTTTACAATTGGCCTAGCCTATTCGATAACGACCCGAGCAAAGGCCTCTGCATCGTCCAATCTGTGCTTCATATCCCTACCCCCCCACTGTTTGTAGCTAATGCATGCGTACATGGATGGAGAGCTCATCTCCATGATTTCAGATTGGCAACCAATGCTTTTTTTGTTGTAGCGAACGTAAGTAATGCAAAGGCAATTTCTAATGATAGTAAGTTGCTCAATAGGGTGGAACAGGTTGCGTACTTGGTCTTCTCTTTCCACTACGGCTGGCGTCAGAAATCAGATTCTTACCGATGGACTACCCTCGTTCTCCTGTTTGTTCATGAACCTACATTCTTACTGCATGTCATGAACAATTGGCCTTTTAGACTGCCCTATGTCATATATGTGGCTGTCGCAATACCTATAATCAAGGTGATCCGTATTTCCCAGTGCTCATGCAGCTCTAGTACTAATTGGCATCCCCTCCAGTTCGGACGTACCCACCCGGGGCATTTCATCAAAGACCCGTTATACTGTACGCTTGACATGCATTTCGTGTGAGTAAACGGAACTGTGTAACCGCTGATATTAATTTGCTTTCTAGTCCCTTCCTTGTTGGGGCTACCACGGGGACGATCCTTCTCCTCACACTTTTTCTGCAAGGCTCGTGGACAGTGGAACGTATACTTTTTTATGGGATACTTATCCTGTTGTTTAGCATGTACTGTGATTGTGCTCTGGCGTAATTATCGGAAAATATTGGCTGGTGAGTGGCCAGTTGATCTTGCATGAAGGTTACCTCGAAACTCAGTTCGTAGGCGGATTCATGGATGCTCCCATTGCCATTCGCACCATTGTATTCTCCGTCTACCTTCTGATAGCGTTTATGTAGGCATATTCGTAGCTGGTGGCACTTGCGGTAGCTTGATGTGCTCTGGTTTCCGATAGACTGACAGCCCATGCCGTTCTCCGAGTCGACCGGCCTGCCATGGGCCCCGACGTGATTGTCTCCACAATCCCGCTAGTTGTATTCTTTGTTTTTGGGTCTCAAAAGGTATCCAAATTAGGCATCGCTCTAGAGCTAACCAAACTGATGATACGCCTCAAACTCGAAGGATGTTTTGGATGAGTGGAGAAGGCTTGTCCCAAGATTCAGAAGATCACATCAAGTAGACCACAGAAGTCCAAACCCGCGGATCGAAACGAACGAAGTGATCATTGTGGAACTCGGCTTGGCCACAGGCGACCATGATTCAAGTTGCGTCATCGACAAGTCCCTCAGCATACCACCCTCTTCCCACCGTGAATCTCGTTTCATTCCGCCGCGAACGCACGCATGCAATGAGCAGAAGTGCATAATCGCTCCTGTCTTGGAGGAATAGTCTTATTTAACATGTGCGTTTCTCATTTGATTCTTTTCCCTCGCAAGGCGGTTAATTTATTGTGGATGATTTTTTTTTTACTCGCTTCTGGGCTGCTCAATAGCGGGCGCCCAACTGCGACCTTGTGCAACATGTATTCGGCTTTCGTTGGATATTGGGATCGGCAAGTTCCGAATGCCACAGCAAGGGCTCCAAAATTTTGCTCGACACACCTTTTCAGCGCAAGTCGCGACTTCTATCCATTCATCAAGCAGCCTAGTGCTGTGGAACATTGTTTGAATGTGACACACAGAAAGCCAGAGCGATTGTTGGTTTATGCGCATGCGCGCCCAATCGTATGCATGTATAGTTCACTCTTTATCCACACCCTGCAGATACATATACAATCATTTGGTTACGAAGCACCTGACCGAGTATCACAAGCAAACCCTGGTATCGACAACCCCGAAGGATGTTACATTAACTCTCCTAGACGTTATTGAACTTGCCCTCTTCCCCCCGCTTCTTTGTCATGAGACGGGTGAGGATGTATTAGTTCCAGGAGCGATCACTATAATTGCATTTCTTACGCCACTAACATCTTCGGCATGGTGCGTGCTGATTTGCTTTCGGAGTCGAGTTAGTACAACAAAATAATATTCATAGAAACAACGCACTTCCAAAAATGTCCTGCAGTCCCTCTCGAAGTCGTTCCGCAAACTTTGGATATTTCCGTATCATAGGGATTCCTTAGCACCCATCTAATACCAAAAGTAAACATGAAACGATTAGTGACTTACGGCATACAAACTACCATCAGCAGCGACAGCGCAATCCTCTTCGAGACTGCCGATCTTGGAAATGAGCGCTGCGATACCAACACGCACTCAACCTCGCGGCACGGGCACCAATCAAAGTAGCGAGTGATTTGGAGAACTGGTGCTCTTCAAGCGTCGTTTCAATACTGCAAAAGAAGTTGAAGGTCCCCCCCCTGCTTGCATTGGAACCTGGCGGCGCAGGTACCCAAAGTTGAAGAAAAGGGCTCAGAATATCCGAATGCCGTCGGTCAGGTCGCTATCCCCATTCAGGTGCGGTAAAGGCTCCCGGGGCCGGAATATAATAAAGCCCTCCCATCACAGTATTCAGTTTCTCCATTGATAATGCCTGTCCACCAAGACCATCGCGTCGGGCCGCGCTTCTTCCCCCTCAGCGCTTCATGGCTTTGACTTCCATTGCAAAAGTCTACTATATCGTCAATGTTCTAGGCGCTTGCGCTGACCTCACCCTCGTCTCGACTTGCTTATTGTCTGGCAGAGTAAGGCGCCAGCCAGCACTATTTAATTTGTATACCTCATGCATCATCACAGCCATCATCCAATCATTTCTGTGAGCCATGGTCTCGTGTATTGACGTCGCCGCCATGTTTACAATTGACCCAGCCTGTTCAATAACGACCCGGGAAAAGGCCTCTGCATTGTCCAATCTGTGCTTCAAATCCCTACCCCCCCACTGTTCGTAGCTAATGCATGCGTACATGGATGGAAATCTCATCTCCATGATTTCAGATTGGCAGCCAGTGCTTTTTTTGTTGTAGCAAACGTAAGTAATGCCAAGGGTATTCTCTAATGACGAGTTTCTCAACAGGGTGGAACAGGTTGCGTACTTGGTTTTCTCTTTACACTACGGCTGGCGTCAGAAATCAGATGCTTCCCGATGGACTACCCTCGTTCTCCTGTTCGTTCATGAACCCACATTCGATTTGCATGTCGTGGACAATTGACCTTTTAGACTGCCCTATGTCATATATGTGGCTGTCGCAATACCTATAATCAAGGTGATCCGTGTTTCCCAGTGCCCATGCAGTTATAGCACCAATTATCATGCATCCTATCTCAAGTTCGGACATACCGACCCGGAGCATTTCACCAAACACCAACTTTACTGTACGCTTGACATGAATTTCGTGTGAGTAAATGGGACGTTGTAGTTCCGCTGACATTAATTTGCTTTCTAGTCCCTTCCTTATGGGGGCTATCACAGCGACGATCATTCTCCTCACACTTCTTCTACAAGGCTCGTGGATAGCAGAACGTATACTTATTATAGGATACTTAACCTGTAGTTTAGCATGTACTACGATTGTGCTCTGGCGTAATTATCGGAAAATATTAGTTGGTGAGTGGCCAGTTGATCCTGCATGAAGGTTAGCTCGAAACTCGATTCGTAGGCGGATTATTGGATACTTCCATTGCCATTCGCACCGTTGCATTCTCCATCTACCTTCTGATAGCGTTTGTGTAGGCATATTTGTAATTGGGTGGCGCTTGCGGCAGCTTGATGTACTCTGGTTTCCGATAGACTGAGCGCCTATGCCATACTCCAAGTCGACCAGGCTGCCGTAGCCCCCGACATGATTACCTCCACAATCCCGCTTGCTGTATTCTTCATTTTTGGGACTCAAAAGGTATCCAAATTAGATATTACTCTAGAGTTAACCAAACTGATGATACGCCCCAAACTTGAAGGATGTTTTGGATGAGTGGAGAATTCTTGTCCCAGAATTAAGAAGATAGCATCGAGTGGACCACAGAAGTTCGAACCTGCGGATCGAAACGAACGAAGTGGAACTCGGCTTGGCCACAAGCGCCACCGTTGACCGTGATTGCGTCATCGACAAGTCCCTCGGCATACCACCCTCTCCCACCGTGAATCTCGTTTCATTCCGCCGCGAACCCACGCACACAGCGAGCAGAAGCATAATATTCGCTCCTGTCTTGGAGGAGTACTAGTGTCAACGTCTGCGTTTCAGATTTAATTCGGAAGGCAGTTTATTTACTGTGGACGATGATGATTTATTTTTTTTTCGTCGCTTCTGGGTTGCCCAATGGCGGGCGCCCAACTGCGAATTCGGCTTTCGTTGGATATTGGGATCGGCGGAGATGCCACACATTGGAACGTCACAGCAGGGGCCCCTCCAAAAATTGCTTTGGTACACCTTTTCAGCGCAGTCGCGATTTATATTAACTTATCACACAGCCTAAGTGCTGTGGAACATTGTTTCACGCATGGACGTTTAATGTGACACAGAGCGATTGTTGGTTTATGCGCGCCCAATGATCGTATGCATATGTGGTCCACTCTTTATATCCACACCCTACAGATACATATACAATCATTCCGTTACAAAGAACACGACCGAGTACCACTGAGAAAAAGCAAACTCTGAGATCGATAAACCCAAAGCCTTCTCTTACGTTAACTCTCCTAGACGTTATTGAACTTGCCCTCTTCCCTGCGTTTCTGTGTCATGGCTATGAGGGAGACGGGTGAGGATGTATTAGTGCCAGGAGCGATCGAGACACGAACCCGCAATGATTGCACTTCCTACGCCACTGCCATCTTCGGCATGGTGCGTGGTGATTCGCCTTCGGAGTTGATTTAGTATAATAAACAATATAATATTCATAAAAACAACGCACTTTGCCTTATCGCCAAAAATGTCCTGCAGTCCCTCTCGAAGTCGTTCCGCGAACTTTGGATATTTCTGTATCATAGGGATTCCTTAACCCATCTAGTGCAACATGAAACGATTAGCGACTTACGGCATACAAACTACCATCAGCAGCGACAGCGCAACCCTCTTCAAGATTGCCGATCTTGGAAATGAGCGCTGCGATACCACAAGCACTCAACCTCGCGGCACGGGTACCAATCAAAGTAGCGAGTGATTTGAGGAACTGGCGCTGTTCAAGCGTCGTTTCAATGCTGAAAAAGTAGTTGAAGATCCCGACAATCGTTAGCATTTCGTCGGTTGGATCACTAATGAGCGTGTCAGACAGGATGCTGTAAGTGCGTAGAGGTATACATGTGCGTACGTTTCCATAAGGGATAAGAATGCAGTGTCGAACGAGTAAGGTTTTTCAATCTTGTATGTGTTTTGACCCAAGAAGAACGCTCCTTCATCGATCAGTTCACAGATGATAAGTCGCATGATCTCGCCAAGATAACGACCCGAAATGAGTTTCTCAAATGTTTGTTCTCCAGGTTTGTTGGATTCCTCGTCAACCTGTTGGTCATACTTTGTACGAGGCAAATGTTGATGGTTGAAAGAATCGAACGCGCCCCACTCGCAATTAATAGCCATTGTAGCTTCTGGGTCTTCTTCGAGTAGGCCAAGGTCCTTGACCTTGGGGATATCTTCCACTTTTTCCATATACGCTGCATTGCAGCCGGTCCCTAGGATGACGCCGATGCGGGTTCGAGGGTTGACATAGTGTGAGGCGATCAGAGTACCGGTGGTATCGTTGATGATGGCGACCAAGTTTACGGGGCAATTGTACTTCGCAAGAGCCACACGGAACAGTTCGGCAGCATCGTGGCCCTCCACATTCGGATTGCCGAATCCTTTTGTCCATCGGATGAGTTCACCATGGTCAATCCGCTTTTGGCTGAGCAGAGGTCTGGATGAGGACGGCATGCATTTGTAGGGACTTTAAACGGAAATACTGACGCGCAGGGATAGGAAAACTACAATCATTGGAGTGAGAAGAAGATTAGGCTAGTGACAGTACATAGTCACTTACAGTGAAACCTAACGCCAATTGTTGACCTGGCTTGATATGACCCTCCTGATCGCCAGTGTGAACTTCAATGAATTCGGCAACACATCTAGCGCAAAATTCGAATAAATTCTTCCCGTCTTCTTGCTTCTGTTCCTCGGTCAATCGATACTTGGATTGGGTGATCTCATACTTTCCATTACCATGGAGTGTAATTAGACAGACGCGAAAGTTTGTTCCTCCCAGATCGACAGCAAGGTAGTCTCCAGTTTCATTTCCACTTGGCCATCCGAACACATAGGTTGGGATCATGGGCTGTCTTCCACGAATTATAGAGAATTTCTCAACGGTCTAGTTAGAAAATCTTAAATTTTGTGCGTACGACTGTTTCACCATATTTCTCAAGGCCGAGCTCCAGAGATTCCTCAAATGCCGAGACGATCATCCTCATCCGCTGAGCGCTGAGCTTGAATAGTGCCTCGTATTTGCGAAGGTGATCGGAGATTGTTTTCTGCTTGGCAGAAGGGACATGATCGCCGTCTATGTTCGTTCGCGTGTGGACCGCGACGGTGAGGCCAGAAGTCATCATGAGATTTCCAGAGCCTCGACGAGAGCCTGGAGTCGATCCAGAGACATTAAGGGATGGTCGGCGGGCCGTCCCACCAGAAAACGAGTTTCTTGCGCTCATGATGGTGGGGTACTAGTTCAGAGTTTTATTGTTTTGGGTGCTGTAGCTCGACGACAGATGGCTGGTAGGGGTTGAATCGAAAGTGAGGGGGGATGGAAGTATGTCAATTGCAATGAACGGCAATTTTGAATTTAGCAATTGAATCCGGCGATGTACCCCGTATGTGAAAGTTATAACACCCTGCAGCAATCCAAATATGGGCTCCTTCCCCTAGATTCTTGATGGTGTCGAAGCCTGGGTATTATTGAAGAACCTAAGAATCTGTCGAAGAATCGGGTCGCAACCGAACTGAAAATCGGAGAGAATCTGGGATGGTTTACCGATAGGTTCTATCCCATAACACTTTGAGATCGAGTTTTTGTTGATGGACAACCTCGCTCTCTTTGTCCGTGCTGGCGCCGCTGGTACAAATCTCTTCCTGTGGCTACTTATGAGCCTCCAACCTGCTCAGCCTAGGCTATATAATGATGTTAGCGCAGCGTGGCGCTTAGATTGCCAATTTAGGCAATTTGGTAACAAATATGAGCCTTCACCTGCTCAAGAAACCACTGAGGAATCGGTGCAACGAATTAAGCACAAAATAACTTGGCGAAATCTGCCTTCCAATAAAGTACTACTTGGTTTCCGGGTTTTCGGATCAATTTTTGGGTGAGTTCTCCCGAACGTAAATGCAAGGCTTTCCGAGCAAGATCTAGGATCTGCTTTGAGATGGTTTGAATATTGAGGACTCATAGACTCATACACGATGATGTGCCATTGGTCCGGGGTCAAAATTGGCCTTGTTACAGTAACACAATTGTGAACATCGCTCGAGCTGGGGTGAGCATTGCTTGCAACAAACCTGGTATTCTTCAACAGTAATAGAGAATTACGATCTGCAGACGTGAGCGGATGAAAAAGAACTCAACATATCTGATCCGGAGTGGGAGGCACAATTGATTGCCAATGATACATATTCCGTGGCAACCAAGTTCTTCACTAAACTATCTTCCATCGTGGCTCTTCGCTATACTTGGTGACTTGCCCGAGTAGCTAGTCTACCACTATATCTTTCGTTCATTTGCCTCCCAATCTCCTTCAAAGTAACTGCATGTCCATACATGAATGGGCCTCGATTATCTTTGTTTTTCAACTGTCGAATCTCTTCGGTGTTCTGGGATATCACAGATACAAAGGATTTCCCTACTGGTCCCTCCCACAGCGCACGCCCTTTTTGCCCTCGTCTTAGCCAAATCTCTGTTGGGCCACCCAAAAGATCAGAAGAATAGTCTTCTGGTTATCGAAGGACTCCTTTCGTTTGCGCTCTCAGTTGGCGATTTTGCCTTAAATGAAAGCAGCAGGTCTATCGCCGAGGGTTCGACACCCCTGCATACTTTCGGTCTCGTTGACTTTGTTATAGGTGCGTTGTCTCTGTCTTTCGCGATCTCTGTACTCACGGACTTGAGAAGGGGTGATATCGCCTATCCCTTTGTCCTGTTACACCGCATTCACTCTTCTCCACCTCAGTGCTTCCGTCTTCCCTTTCATCTCGACCACTATCCACACCCTTGTACTCATTGGGTTGTGTGTTTGCGTCCCGACATTCATTACAACTGACGAGGCGGGAAGCATTCTGTTCGTTCACAACAACGTATCCCACGGTTCAGTCCTCCGCGGGTATCTCTCTGCAACGGATCAACGCCTCTCTTATGCGTTCAAAGCAGTGGCTTTCACTGCGCTGGTTATCTTTCAGTTTATCACCGTTTTAGTGCTTCTATATCTTATACAACACATTCGTCGAGTCCAGGATTACAGAGGCTCAGTACCAGGTATCGAACGATTTTCAACAGGGTGGATGACGTTAGGTATCACTTTGGGTCTCCTGGAGTCCTCGATCGGATTCGCTGGCACACATTACATTGTGCTTATTTTAAGGAAGATCGTATTGGCCGGCTCCCGTGCGATGCTTATGTATAGTCTTATCAAGTTGGTATGCATTCTTTTATTGGCTAGCCTGATATCAATATCTTGTTTATAGGAAAGCTCATTTCAGCACAAGTGAAACGTTCTTCTTTTGGCGCTCTGGAAGTTCCGGTCGTTTCACGCCTCTTACCAATGGGAAGCAGCCCATTGCCCGTGGTGCAATTAGCAATCCCCGTTATAGCTCATTCATACATCTTCAGAGCAGTAGTCTTCCGTCCCCTACTCGACCGTCTTCGACTCACCACTTCTCTCGGCATGTGCGAGCACCCCATGCCTCATATGGTGGTCCTATTCAGCCAACCCTCAAACTCCGACCCCTCTTCCCGCAACCACCGATTGTTCCAACTGTGGCCGATGACCAAAGAAGTCGAGTTACGGTTACAGTTGATCAAGATGGAGAAATTGCGCCTAAATTGAATGTACGATTCTCGCATGAATCGTTGCCTACGGTAGATCGGGCGCTGGCTATTGCCTTTAACGAGGATATTTCGGCTGGTCCGCCGACTCGCAAACGCAGTATCAAAGCAAATCAAGGTCTCTATCGAGTCCGACCCGAGTATTTCGTTTCATTCCCAACTCAAACCTCCATGATGGAAGGCACGTCGCAGAGAGTGGTCAGTTTCTTTGAGGATGGATCTGCATCACAGCATGGCCAATGTCGATCGATGAGGCCCAGCGAAGAGGATGAAGCGTATGAGTTGGAAGCTTTGCATGATATCATGGAGCAGTTTCCCAGCACTCCAATAGCGTTCGCCACCAACACCCGTGTCAGTCCAAGCCCATTGCTTCAGGAGGCTTCTCAGGAAGAAAATCCCTTTTCGGACAGTGTGAGCGCTGTTTCTCAAGCCACCACTATCATTACCAAAAGCGGCGTGAGCATCCAAAGTCCGAGACACAGCCATGACGACGCCGTTAACTGTTTACTCGACCCATCATCCAAGCTAATTCACCCAGACTCCACGGAAGATGGGACTCGAGATAAGCTAGCACATGATAGTGTCCCACACAGTCCTCTATCCCCTGAAGAGGCCATCATACCTGCACACAATAGTATGCAGCACCATCGGGTTCCTACTCCGGACCTTATTCCATCCTATTATGTCTCCCATGATTCCTTTGCAGAACAGCGTTACACACGTAAGGAGCATTCGGCTTCGGCACCGCAGTCCATCTCGAGCTGGTCTTCTCGACATGGCGAGCGGCACGCGTGTCCTGGAACGCTAGATACCAGTTCCTCGAGACATTCGCAAGAATCTTCGGTCCATCCGGCATCATTGTTGCTTAATACGGGGACGTGCCACGCGGTCGTAGCGAATAACGGGGTGAAGGACACCCCAGGATCACGCCGATTTCATGCCATGAGCTTACCAGAAAGCAGTAGCAGGGGTGAGGTCAAGAGTTATCGACCACCTGAGATTGTTGATGGCTCAATGTACCATCGGAAATCACTAGGTATCGAGATTGGAAGGGCGGTTTAATGTTGTATATGGTAATAATAGCCTGACACCACTGTACAGTATCGTATATTCACGATCGGCCACATCTAACAGCCCCTGGTGACTTATGTTTCCAATTCGAACGCAAAGAGAATGATAATTAAGTCGTACAGACATGAGGTAAGTGCGCATACTACAAGATAGTTCCTTAATTCTCAGGTATCCGGAAAACGGTGATTTCCTACGGGAAAGGTCAATCGTTGGGTGGCACCAAGAATCATGAATAATGTCGACTTACTTGTTGCTTGAAGTATCGACGATTCTCCTCATCGATGAGTACCAGGTTGAGATAGTATCGCGTGCTGAACTTCTTGTTTACATCACGAAAGGTAGGGGTCAACTCGAACCCTCCCAAAAACAGCCTTATTGGTATAGTTTCCCCTCGGACAGGAGCACCATCCATTATTTCGAATTTGGTAATCGTCTCGGATTCGTTGTATTGGTTCGGTGGAGCGCCTGTTGTTTCTCTTCGAATGATGGAGAGCTCCATGTGCTTTATTTTTATTCGAACGAGCAAGAAATAAATCTTGCCAACGATCACATCCTTCAGGTGGTATCTTATGGTAGACGTGCAGCTATCCTTAGCGACGGAACTTGAACGGACTATGTGATGGCGGACTCACTTCGATTTATTATACTCGAATTCAATATGTAAGCAATCTTCAATACCGACTTCCATCTTGATTGAGTTATTACTGTCTGGTGGCATGCGGTAGGAATGCACCCATAGTTCCTTCTCCTTTATCACATCCGCTAATCTGCGTGAAAGAGTGACCCGAAGGATATACCTAACAATTGAGCAGCACCCAGCTGAGACAAGGGCAACCTTCGACACCTGTGATGACTAACCGTAGTTTCACATTGATACCCTGGTAACTCTCAAACTGCTTTTCAACATTCTTGAAATGGAAGTCGAACGTTTGAGCCTGCCGCAGTTCTCCGGGGGCAGCAAGTTCTTGAGACAGGGACAAGAACTCATGATGATTCCCTCGATCATAGAATAACTCTGGGACATCAACTTTGTATTTATACTAAAATAGTATCGAGTTGTGGGGGGCTCACCTATGCTCCCAACAAACTCCACCTTGATGCCCTCATGGGCTAGTTTCTTCCCATCACGTATTCTTACAGTCACCTTATGGAAGTGAAAGATCTCATCACGTATGTTTATGTCGCAGGTTGAGACTTACTTGTCCAATTACTGATTCGCCATCGTAATAGACAGGGCAGGATTCGCGACGATCCTTCTCAAGTCTAACCTCAACCTGCTTCCTACTCTCTTCCCCCTCCATTCGGACGTCAATGTCAACTGGAGAACCGAAGAAGAACCCAGCCATAGAAAACGATGCTCGATTGTGTTAAACTCCGTTAGGAGTGTGACGGAAGTCATCACGTGTCACGCGTTCTTGGTTCGCACGATGTCATTTGTCGCAGCCTGAACCGTTCAGGTTGAGACATGGTACAGTTCTCCCCAAGATATAGATATAGATGAAGGTGATTGTGTTCCTTTTGACTTCGATTACCCATGTCCCACCAAGTCCGCTTCGCACTTGATAGCCCCTCCCACAGCTCAGATATGCTCTCAGTGGCCTCAGATCACTGGAGAGAGGAGAGGGAGGACTTCGAATACCCTCATGCGCCTCCGTTCACGTACCAGAAGCAGCAGTGGGGTCCTGCGTTCGAGTCGAGGCCCCGCGTCTCACGCCTGTCCTTGAGTTCAGACCCACGACTTGCCACAAACCTTCCACCATTAGATCCTCCCTCATCTACTCCTCGCAATCCAAATGAAATCCCACAGGCCTTGGAACCCATCACTGTATACGCTGGTGATGCTGACACTGCGGAGATGGCACTCCGTCAACGTCCACGGTTCCTCTCATATCAAACAGCGGAGTCTGTGACCATGCTAGACAGGAACGACCCAGACATAACACATGCGGGTACAAATAGACTGGACTTGATGCAGGATGGTCAAGATCCGAATACCACCAGTGAAGCTGATATCCCCTCCTTGGTTCGTGAAAGCGGTTGGTGCTCATTTTACAAAGTCACGATGTTCTGCTCATAAACCCTTCTTTCAGCTGAGCGTCATCGTCGCCACTACATCGTAATGCTAGCTCGCTCTTATTTGGCGTATGGTACCCCTTCGCACCGTATCGAAACTCAGCTTGCCTCAGCTGCAAAAGCCCTTGATATCCATGCAGATTTCTTGCTCATTCCGAACACCATATTTGCTTGTTTTTATGACCCTAAAGAGCACCGGCAAGCTTCCATGCACGTAATTAAGGTTGTCGGTCGACTTTCCCTGGCTGCGGTCGAAGATGCATGGACCATCTATCTGGATGTCAATTCATCGCGAATTACGGCGGAGGCCGGGGCTGAACGTTTGAAGGATATTGAAGATCGTGAGGAGACTCAAAAGAAACGATACAAATGTGTACTCGCATTTCTCTGTGGCCTTGCCGTCACTCCGCTCGCATTCGACGGTTCCACTGCGGATGCGCTTGTTGGGGGGGCTTGTGCTGCTGGCACTGTCCTCATTGCTGAATACTTCGCGGACCGTAACGTTCTAGTGGAGAAATTATTCGAGTAAGTAGCAAGGAGGCGTGCTAACTTATATGTCTAACCTGGGCAATTTCAGAGTTTTTGTGGCATTCTTCATTTCCTTTATTGCTCGATCCTTATATTTGCTATGGGATCACAGGTTTTGCTACAGTGCCGTTGCTTCGGGAGGCATTGTGCTGATTTTGCCTGGTTTCACCGTTAGTGAGTACGCCGGTGCGCAGGAAATGTCCGTTCGCTAACCTCGATCATAGTGTGTGCGTCGCTCGAGCTGTCCCACAAGAAAATGCTTACGGGATCCATCAAACTTGTTTACGCAATATTTTTCACTATGATACTCGTGAGTATCGCCGTGTCCAATTTCCCGTGAGCACATTGAACAGGTTTGATGAGTTGTAGGCATTCGTCCAGACATCGGGATCTGACCTATATCTCAAGTTTAACTCGAGTGCGGTGGCAGCCCGTACGAGGATGATTCAAAGTATCACTCAGACAGAGTACCTGAATGGGTCGCTCGTGGCAAACGGCACTCTGAGTATTTCGAACCTCACATTAGGTTTTACCCAAGCTTTAGACCCGGATAAATCCTATGCCGAGTGGAAGTATAAGGGGTCAGGATGTTACCGTGACCCTGAGTGGATTTGGGTCTTCCAAAAGCCGGAGCTTGAATATTTCTTCCTGATCGTTCCGGCCTTCGCATTCTTCCTGACATTATGGAACGGCATGCCCGTCAAGTTCAGGTGGAGGAACACCGAACACATAATCATGATGGTTCTGCTTGCTTGTGCGAGCTTTACAGGTGTGTATACCCTCCATTTCACTATCCCACTTTACTCAAAACTGGAAACAGCAAACCGGGTTGGGACAACGTACCTCACCGGTTCTATTGGAAGCTCGTTGGGAGCCTTTGCTGTGTCTTTCTTGGGTTCAATCTACACTCGCTTCCGGAAAGACATTACTCCTTTCGTCCTCATGACCCCTGGTATTCTCTTGCTTGTGCCGGTAAGATACGACCCCTCTTGATATCAAAGCCATTGTTGCTCATCTTTATCATTTAGACTGGTTTAACTGCAGTTGGCGGTCTATCTAAAAACTACAGTGGGGATGATGACCAGTTCTCCAGCGTACTCAATACTGGGTTGGCAATGGTCGAATGTGAGTCGGCTTATTCTATCTGTCTAGAAATTCATTGAAAAGAGCTCTTCTCAGTATCTATTGGTATCATCGTGGGATTGAGTCTAGCATCTCTCCTTGCGAGTCTGGATGAGGTATGGCAATCAGCAATGGGGACGTTGAAGACGGAGAAAGTCACGATAGCCTTCTGAAGTGTCAATATGGTGCGCGGGTTCGCACTACATCCTGTTTTAGTTCACATATAGTACATTTTCTTCGGATACTTTTTTTGGATCTTGTCAGGTTTCTCGTTTAATATTCACATTCGACTCATCGATGACCTCCAACTCGGAATGATGTTGTACTGTTGCAGCGCAGACGGAACATGTTGAGTTGATATCCTACGTTAAAGAAAGCATAGCGTGTGCTGCTAGGTTTCTCCGATTACCTGCAAGAGGTCACTACATTCGCTATTGTACAGTATAGCTATTTGTATCGTGTGGGTTTCACACACCTGTGCCACCTGGGGCAGCGTGAGACGTTTCGAACCGGCTAATGCCGATGTTAGTTGGACCCCATCTTTGATTTAACCTAAAAAGTTTTGGGATTG
>WNFI01669496.1_pt1 | contig 21375 bp, 26 predicted proteins | sample 5400471 | NCBI WGS metagenome assembly WNFI01 (sample SAMN13153348, study PRJNA577476) | soil metagenome | isolation source: 100 cm saprolite on Douglas fir-dominated hillslope | place: USA:California | collected 2013-09-17
TTTAACTGCCGAATTCTCATGCTAACAGCTTAACATGCTAATCGCATGTTAAGCCATTCATCCCCGGGCTAAAGCCCGGGGTTTCCTGTAATGAAATAAAAAAGACCCCGCATGCGGGGCCGAAATTTTATTTTGAACCATCAACCAGCTCTTGCACTTTCTTTAGAATATCTGCAGGGCCATCTATCCCTTTTACGAAAAATGTTACATTAGATAATTTTTTAGCTTTCTCCCGATCTTCCTCGCGTCCCAAATGCGAAAACATTATTACTGGCACTTCCGCCGTCAGTGGATTTATTCGCAAATTCCGTATGAATTCAAATCCGTCCATCCACGGCATAATAATTCCGGTAAAAACTAAGTCCGGTTTTGCTTTTAATGACATATCTAATCCCTGCCGACCATCTTCAGCGGATGCAACTTCGAACCCTTTATCTTTAAACAGATCGACATACAACTCCCGTTGTTGCTCGTCATCATCTACGATTAAAATCTTCTTTTTGATGTTCATGAATTCGACTGATTAATCAACTGAGCAAGCAGGCTTATGCCTGTCATTTCAGCCGGCTTGTCTATACCCATCAATTCTAGCACTGTTGGCGCCACATCGGATAGTACCCCTACAGGTATTACGCCCGCCAAGGAGACAATTCCGTCTTCTTTCGTTTTTTTTCTTTTAAACTGATTGGCGACCAAAATAAACGGAACGGGATTGGTGGAATGCTCCTTATCAATGCCTCCGGATTTTACATCCAGTAATTCTTCAATATTTCCATGATCAGCAGTTATGATCAGACAAATATCTTCCTTTAGGCAGGCGTCGGATATCTTTTTTATGCATCCGTCGATTACTTTTATCGCCCTTATCGAGGCATTCAGGTTTCCGGTATGGCCGACCATGTCCGGGTTGGCAAAATTCGCCAGATAAAAACTAAAATTCCCGGAAAGGTTGCCTAATAATTCTTCAGTTACCTGGAGGGCGGACATTTCCGGCACATCCACGTAATTTTGATAATTGGACGCAGGCGATGTTACGATCTTTCGTTCTTCGCCGGGAAAAGGGTTGGTCACACCGCCGTTGAAAAAAACCGAAATATGCGCGTATTTTTCTGATTCCGCAATATGATACTGGCGCAATCCTTTTTTGCTGATGGTTTCCGCCAAGCCATTCACCACTTCCATAGGCGGAAAAGCAGTTTTCACCGGAAGATCGCGATCATATTCAGTCATGGTCACGACCATCAGATTTTTAAATTGCTTGGGTGGCTTGCTGAACTTGTTGAAATTCGGTTCAGCAAAAGCACGAGCCAGCTGCTGCGCGCGATCAGATCGAAAATTAAAATGAATCATTGCGTCATTGTCGGAAACCAAAGCCGGTTTGCCAGTATCCCCTTGCAAAATCACAGTCGGGACCACCATTTCGTCATAAATATGTTCATTGTAACTGTTTTCGATCGCGGCCTGGGCAGAGGTAGTAGTCTTGCCTTCCCCAAATACCATACAGCGATAAGTTTGCTCTATCAGATTCCAGTGCTCTGCGCGATCCATGGCATAAAATCGGCCGGCCACAGTTGCGATTCGTCCCACATCATAGGTGGCCATTCTTCGGTTTAATGTGTTGAGACTATCGAGCGCTATTTGCGGCGGCGTATCTCGTCCGTCTAAAAACATGTGCACGAATACTTTTTTTAGTCCGTGTTCGGAAGCCAGGCCCAGCAATGCATATAGATGCTCGTCATAACTATGCACGCCGCCGGGACTGACCAAACCTACCAGATGCAGAGCAGAATCGTTCTTTTTCACGTGCTCCACCGCCTCCAAAAATTTTTCGTTCTTAAAAAAACTCCGGTCCTCGATAGCCAAAGTGATTCTGGATAAATCCTGAGCCACGATTCTACCTGCGCCCATATTCAAATGTCCGACCTCGGAATTGCCCATTTCGCCCCAGGGCAAACCGACAGTGGGACCTGAAGCTTGCAGCGTAGTTGCCGGATAATTATTTATCAAAAAATCAAGAACCTCGGGTTTAGCCATAGTGATGGCGTTACCATGAGAAGAAGTGGCAATACCAAACCCGTCAAGAACAATGAGAACTAATTTTTTATATGGAGTAAAACTCATTAATTTTCTAAAACCTTAATTGCTGGCAGTTCCTTGCCGGCTAAAAATTCCAACATAGCGCCACCCCCAGTGGACAGATGATCTACAAATTGCCCAACCTTAGCTTGATTGATCAATTCCACAGTCTCACCACCACCCACAACGCCGAAAGCTTTTCCTTTTGACTGCGCTGCAAAAGCATGGGCGATCGCCTTGCTGCCAAATGCGTACTTGGGGTTTTCAAACACGCCAAAAGGTCCATTCCAAACCAGAGTCTTGCCGGTTTTGATAATCTCGGAAATCTTACTGATGGTCTGTGGTCCGATATCGTAAATCGATTCGTTCACCCTGATTTTATCCAGTTTCACCAATCTCGGTTTGGCTTCGAGGTCCGTGGCGACCACCACATCGATAGGCAAAAATATCTTTTCACGATATTGTCGATACAATTCCTTTGCCAGCGCGACATTCGAAATTTTTGACCTGCCGACCTCATAACCTATGGCTTTAAAAAAAGTGTTGGCTATAGCACCGCCTAGAATAATTTTGGTCGCATTCTTAGCCAAATTGTGAAGAGTTTCCACTTTATCATCGATCTTAGCGCCGCCCATGATCACTATCATCGGGGTCTGGGGCTGATGAAGAATTTTACGCAAGGATTGAATTTCTTTCAAAAAAGCGATTCCTGCATAATGTGGCAGTTTTAGAGCTAAACCGTAAGTGGAAGATTCTTTTCTATGTGCGACAGGAAATCCTTCTTCGACAAATACATCGCCAAAGCTCTCCAGAATTTCTATAAATTTGTCGTCATTTTCATTTTCACCAGCATAAAATCGCAAATTTTCCAAAAATAAAATATCGCCGGCAGGTAGATTTTTGCTTATTTCTGAATAATTTTTCTTGGTAATATCTTCGCCCAAAAAATTTACATGAGAAACTGAATAGTCAGGCAAGCGGTCAGTAATTTTTACTGCTTTATAATTCAAAAGTTCAGCTAATTTTTGCGCAACCGGCCATAGGCCTTTATCCATATCCCATCCTTCGGGACGCCCCAAATGAGAGATGATGATGATCTTAGCCTTCTGCTCGATCAAATACTTGAGCGTGGGAATCGCGTCAGTAATGCGAGTATCGTCCGCCACTTCCCATTCCTGCGTGTGAGTATTTTTCCGCAATGGAACATCAAAACCAGCGCGTACAATCACGCGCCTACCAGTGACTTTAACTGAGGTAATACTCTTTATCATAAATTTGGAAACATAATAGAAATATGCTGACGCGAAATATTGTGGAAACAAAATCCTGTTTCTACTTGTTTCAATTTTATTTCCATAGTGTTTCTTTTGTTACAGATGTTCTGATTTTGATCATGAAGATGTTTTCTGCCATCCTACCGGAATATCACAAGGTGTTGGAAATTCTCGAATTTCGCCGGTTACTGGATTTTTTGCCTGGGCCATTACTTGAATGCAAACACCTTCAGGTTTTACAAAAGTTAAGCCATCAGGAGTTTTACATTGTTCCGGATACGATTGCATAATTGGATATCCTGCTGCCGCACATTTAGCAAAAGAATTGATTGAACTGATTAGAGGGTTACCCGGTGGTGTTGTTATAAATTTGAAAGTGGAAATGATTTGGTTCGTAGGCATCATTAAATTTATTTCCAATATCTTATTTTTATCTGCGGGCAAAATAAGATAATTTGCCAGCACTCCTTCTGATCCTTCAATAAAAACACCTTTGACATCAACGACCATAATATCTTTAATTGGAAAGGTATCAGGTTTTAATCCAGCTGAAGTCCTTGGTGGAGCATATGGTCCATATTTATTCCACCAATCAATTACTGACAAATTTGCTTTATTATCCCAAACCCGAATAGTCATGTTGTCTGTAATTTTATTGGGATCTTTGGGACGAATAATTTGTATGAATGTAGGGTCATCTGCATAAACATTGAAGTCATTTGGATACTTGAAACTAAAACCGTATTCTGTGTTAGTATAAGTTTTCCAGTTGGCGGTGGAATTCTGTTTGTGTTTGACCGGCTCGAATTTGGGCAGTGGAGAGCTGGTTGCCTGCCAATAGTAAGCAGTGGCACCCAAAGCAATTACGACTGCAATTCCAAGAACCTCGGCTAAAATATGCCGCACAAACCAGTTTCTGTGCGCCGGATCCGCGGGATTAATCTCCGGCACCTTAAAAATTGGATCGTTGGAATTTCCCATTACTCTTTTTTTAATGATTGATAAACATTTTATACACCAAGTAAAGTGCACCCAAACCTATCACCCCGAGAATAATCCAAGTTAAGACATTCGCTATGTTATCCGTACTACTTTTGGCCGGCTGCATCCCAGGAACAGCAGTCGGATCAATCATTTTCGGCTGTTTGAGGAAAATTACCGAACCAATGCCCAGGATAATCGGAATCGCATAAGACAGAAGCCAAGACACTGGGTAGCCGCCGCGGATATCTATCGTGCTTGATAAAAATCGGGTCACGGCAGCCGCCACGATCAAAATAATGCCATAAATAATTGTCTTCGGCCGGCGCAATTCTGACTTTGCCGACAAACTGACACTTGGGACAAACATCAACCCAACCCCGATCAGAACAAAAATTATGAGTACCATAAATTTTTTCTTAGTTAATTATTTAAATTTTATTATATAACACAGCGACTCCAATCAGCACTATAAAAATAAATATTATCAGAGAGATGGATAGTAGATCCTGCATCTTTGATATAAATTTGGCTTTTGAAGATAAATATTCATCTTTTTCGGCCTCCGCGATATTTTCAATATTTCTTAAGGGTCCTGTGTTACCCATAGAACTATGATACCCCATCCAACTTAAATTGGAAGGAAATGGTCGTTGATTGTTACCGGAATTGGGTGGTACCAGCTGCTTTTGATACCTGTCTGGATAGTGTATTTTTACATACTGACCTAATTTATAAAGCCAAAATAAATAGAGATATTGTACGAATATGTCAGCGAAAACTATAATTATTATTACCACTAAGAAATACATTTTACTCTTTTCCTATCAATATTGCTTGCTCGACGTAGCGGTTTGAATATCCAAATTCATTGTCATACCAGGCAATGACTTTTACCATATCCCCGTCCACGACTTGGGTCAAGGATAAGTCGACAATTGATGAATGCGGGTTGCCGATAATATCTGAAGAAACAATCGGATCATTCGTGACTTGCAAGACATTTTGCCACATGGGATGCTTTGCCGCTTCGATAAATGCTTCATTCACTTCTTCCACAGTCACTTTTTTATTCAGTATCAAAGTAAAATCCGAAAGCGAGCCCACCGGAGTGGGAACACGAAACGCAATGCCGGCCAAAACTCCTTTGAGCTCCGGGATAGCTTCCGTAGTAGCGATAGTAGCGCCAGTGCTGGTGGGGATAATATTTACCGCCGCAGCCCTGGCCCTTCGCATGTCATTTGATTTCCCCCCGGGTGGCGGGCCATCCACCAAATTCTGTTCCGCAGTGTAGGAGTGGATCGTGGACATCATCATTTTCTTCACGCCAAATTTACCATGCAGCACTGCGATCACCGGGGTAATACAATTCGTAGTGCAGGAGGCGTTGGAAATAATCTTTTCATCTTTATATTTGTCATGATTCACGCCGATTATGAATGTCGGAGTAATCCCCTCATCTTTCGCCGGAGCGGAAATAATCACTTTCTTGGCTCCTGCTTTCAAATGGGCCGATGAGGCCTCCGTGGTGATAAACCGACCAGTGGATTCCATGACCACATCCACTGCCAAATCTTTCCACGGCAGCATGGTTGGATCTTTTTCCGCGAAAATCGGATATTTTTTTCCATCAACGATAATATTGCCCACGGAAAAAGTTACAGGATTTGCTTTTTCTTTGTTGTTATCGCTGCCTACCTGCTTGTCATAAGGACCATAATTGGAGTCATAGCGAAGAAGACCGGCCAAAACCTGCGGCTCTGTCAGATCATTGATGGCCACGACCTCCAGTTCCGGTTTGGTCAAAGCAATCTTAAATGCCTGCCGGCCGATCCTGCCAAATCCATTGATCGCGATTCGAATTTTAGTCATTTGATTCCTTAAATTAATTGCAGAAGGAAAACGCACACAAATACTCCCCAAATCAGGAAAATAAAATATTCGGTGTCGTTTGGAAACCAAACTTTATGAAATCCGTGATAGAACGATTTTTGGTTTTTTTTCTTTGCCATTTGTTTTAGTTAATTATTTTTTAAAATTTTTCGCTTTACCGCTGCCTTTTAATAATTTTATTTTCTTCTCTGCCATAGCTTGCAGAGCATCAGTGGCTGGGCGAAATAGTTTACGCGGATCGTAAATCTCCAAATGCTTTTTGATATTATCCCGCAATGCTTTATTAAACGCCACGCGAAGATCAGTATCGATATTAAACACCGCCACCCCGTATTTTATCGCTGCTCGAATCTGATTGTCCGGCACGCCGGATGCACCATGCATGACTAAGGGGATTTTCACTCTGTTGCGGATTGCTTTTACTCGTTCGATGTCTGCATGTTCCTTCAGAGTAGACAAAACTTTTTTTATCCGCGGATCGACTGGAATGCCATGAACAGAACCTACGGCAATCGCCAGTGTATCAATTCCCGTATCGCGGACAAAATCCGCTGCCTGGTCTGGATCAGTCATCAAATCATCGCCGCTCTTCACATTCTGCCAATCTTCATTGCCCAAAATTCGCCCTAATTCCGCCTGCACCCACACTCCGCGCTTATGCGCGTAAGCCACTACTGCTTTGGTCAATTTTAAATTTTCTTCATATTCCAGATGTGATGCGTCGATCATTACCGAACTGTAACCATGCGCGATCAATTTCTTGATTAAATCAAAGTCATGGCAATGATCCTGATGCAGGGCGATGGGCACTTTGGCTTCGCGTGCTTCCTGCTTGATTATTCCCACCAACTCTTCAAAACCAGCATATTCCAGAGCACCCACGGAAGTTTGGATGATAATCGGCGCTTTTTGGGCTTCTGCTGCGCGCACGATACCTTGAGTCATTTCCAGATCAGAAGTATTAAAAGCCGGGAGCGCGTATTTGCCCTGAATGCGTTTGTTTAAAATTCGTCCTATATGTACAAGCATTAAAATTTAGCTCCAGCCACAAGAATATCCCAAAGCCCCGGCAAAACTGCTTTGTTGTTTTTTGCATTACAAACCGCGTAGACTACGTGATAAGCGCAATCCCAACCTTTTTGCGCTGAGACACTTTTCACCCCACGCCAATACAGAAACAATACAACTACGATCGCCAGCAAAATAAGTTTTGTTCTCATTTTTTTCTTAATAAATGCCATAAATTAATAATTTGATTTTTATCCCGAGTAGATTATCTAATCCCGGTATCAATTGAAAAATCTTGTACTGTGGTTTGGCCGGCGGTGATTGTGATTTTTTTCATAGGCGGTTGAATAAGATTGTTGACGCTATTATACGTAACGTAATAAACACCCGCCGGTATGTCAGTGCTGTAATCGCCTTTGCCGTCCAGATTGGCTTTTGTCACAATCTTCGATCGGTCAGAAGTGTAGACTATAATTTGAGTCAGATCATACGCATCTTGAGATGGCGCGCACGGCTGACCTGGTCGTTCCACCGGACAATTAGGACCGATATTGACGTGTCCTTGCAAAGTACCTGTCGCTTCCGTGGAATCTGTGGTAATCGCAGTTACAAAATTAAAAGTTCCAGCGATAGCTTCCAACCTTGGCATCACATCAGCTAATGTTAATTCAGTCACAGCGCCCTGTTCGAAGTTACCGATATTGGCTATGCCCGCTGTCAGATTTATTTCATAACAAGTGGAGTCACGAAGAATTCTATAAAGCTTCGTATCATATTTGGTTCCGGCCGCTGCTCCACTAAACTCGTCCGTGAAAAATTGGCGGGAATTTAAAGTTATCGACTTTGTCATTTTTTTGGTGGTGCTAGCCGAAGTGATGTAAGTTGAACAATCGACTGCCGTAGATTTCTCCTTCACGGCAAAGCCAGTGCTTGCTGATCCAAAATTGGTCTTCGGATAAGCACTTTGCGGGATAGAAATCGAAGCCAGGCTTTGTCCACCAGTTTTAAAATAATTCGGCTGAAAATTTTGAGTGCTTAACTGGTACAGTTTGCTGTATTTAACCTCAAAAAGATTTTGGTCATTTTTGTATGTGAAAGTACTGGCCTCATTTTTAGGAGGTTGGGGTATATGTGTTGGAAAAAAAGGCAATGGTTGCTTCAAAACCTGCACATAATAACCCACGCTGACCACTGCAGCGAAAACCATTAATAGAAATACTTTGCCTAAAAATTTCATATTTTATTTTGCTACCTATTTTCTATAACTTATTTGTACTCTTTCGCCTTAAACTTCGGGTGCTTTTTAATCCAGGACTCGATTTGTGAGCGGGTTTGCAAACCTTTGTGTGGACCTACGTAAAGTACCACATTGCCGCCATTGACTGTACCCCAAAGCATGGCTTCAGGTATGGATTTACCGTAAAAAATCGCGGCGGTAAAAGCTGTGCCGAATGCGTCTCCAGCTCCCGTAGCTTCTATCCGGGGACCTGGGAAATGGTCGAGGAACCAAATATTTTTTCCGTCCGAAGCGTAACCCCCAGCGCGGCCATCGGTGATCACCGCAGTCTTGGCACCCAATCTATGCATACCATGGGCCAATTTTTTGATGTCACGGGTTTTCTGACCCGTGACCAGCGCTGCTTCTTCGCGGTTGAGGAATAAAATTTCTGCTCGCTTATAAAATCCTGCCATTTTTTTAGCCATGCGCATCTGGAACGTGCCTGGGTTGATAGACAATTTGACTTCCGGCTGTTTTTGCAATTGTTTTATAAGTTGATCATGAAATTTTTCTGTGCCTGCACCCATAGAAGAGAAATAAACCCATTTGGTATCCAAAGTACTTGGAAGTTTGTATTGAAACTTGTTGTGCTTAATCAAAATTGTCCGCTCACCTCGATATGACAACACAAAATGAAAATTTGTCTTCACTCCCTTGTTCTTGTGTATAAATTGAGTATCTATGCCTTCTTTTTTCAGTTCATCAATAATAATTTGACCCTGCATGTCATCGCCAAGACCTGTGATAAAAGCGTTTTTCATGCCCAACCGTACGGAACCAACGGCGTTATTAGTCGAATTCCCTGCTGGCAGCAGCGTTAAGTTTTCATAAGGTACTTTATCCGCATATGATAGGCATAATTGGCAATCAGAATGGTTGACAGAACAATGCACTGACGCTTCGTGAAGCTCTATAAAAGCGTCGATAGTGGTATCCCCAATCGAGACAATGTCGTATTTCGGCATTTTTTGTTTCTTAAAGTGTTAATTTCTACGTTTATTATAATGAAATATTAATTTTTTGGCAAGTAATAAACCGTTTAGTGTGGAAATAAAAAACCCGTCAATGACGGGATTTTTATAATTAACATCCGTATTAATAATTACGGACCCTTAGGCTGGAACCTTCTTTGGATTTCATAAATAGAGTACGTACACACTGCATTTAGTACGAGCAGGACTAAATAAAGTTGTAAATCATTATGGTGATAATAGAAATAGATTGAAACTTGGAATATCAACTGCAAAGCCAATATTATACTTAGAACAAAATAAGGAATAAGAACTACCGCGTACTTTTGTTTTCTTTCTCCCGCGACAACATTGATTATAACCGACACTATCAGAAGTGGGATTATAAAAAACGAATGGACTATAATCACTTGAATATTAGTAAAATAATTAAGATCGCCCACTGCGAATGTCCGCGCCAGGTCGTATAAAATCCTTTCTGCTAAAGCAATAAGCGCGAAAACCAAAAGAGCGACGATAAACCCCACCCCGGGTGAAAGTTTCTGATGAAAAATACTGGAATTATTATTTTCAGTCATATTAGTTTTTATGTCTGATAAACTTCTGCACAAAAAGAATACCAACGGTCAAAACAGCCACCACCAACAGCAAGACAATGTAAACGCCATAAACGACCTGGCTGCTTAAAATATATTCGCTAACGCTAAAAAGTAATGAGATTAATAACCAAGCCGCTACTATATAATATGGCCGGGAAAGAATTTGATATTTTTCACCTTGTTCATTTAAACCAAAATGAAAAATAAAAGCGACGATAAGAAATGGCAGTATAAGAAAAGTCTGGGCGATTAACCGCCCCGTGACATCGGAGCCAAATTGCCTCCCCACATCGCTGACTGCTTTATTCGCCAAAATTAGAAGCCCAAAGAAAAGCACGAAAGCCAATAGAATACTATATTGAGAATAAATCGCGTAATTACGCTTAGGTTTGATTGATTGTGGTTGTGCGTGTGTTTCTGCGACAGCCGAAGGTGGCGGCGTAAATCCTGGGGCTTGCGGGACACCCGGCATGGAAGCCATAACCATAGCTTCTTTAATAGAATCTTCAGCCCAGCCATTTGCCCGCAAAGTCTGAGTTATAACATCGGCCGAAAGTCCTTGGGCTAATGTTTTTTTGACGTACTCGAGAAGTGATTGATCTAGCATAATATAATTATGTCAAATGGAAGCTTAAGCGTCAATATAATTACTTTCGTTTGATTACTTTATTTACCGCATCCATGATGGCTTTTGAGTCCATGCCCCATTTGGCGATCAGTTCTGATTGTTCGCCTGATTCGCCGAAATGGTCGGGCATGCCCACGAATTCCTGAGGCACTGGAAAATTACGGCCCAATACTTCCGAAATTGCACTACCTATACCACCGGTGGTTTGATGTTCTTCGGCCGAAACCATACAGCCGGTTTTTTTCACAGAGACCATGATTGTCGCTTCGTCGATCGGCTTTACTGATACCACGTTTATAACTTCACATTCAATCCCCTCTTTCGCCAATTCATTTGCCGCTTGCAAAGCATAATATACCTGCGGACCGGCGGCTGCGACAGTGCAATCTTTGCCTTCTCGGAACACGAAGGCTTTACCAATTTCAAACGGAGTTTCATCAGTGGTAAATTGCGGAGTTTTTTCCCTTGTCAGACGGATATATACCGGGCCATTCATTTTGGCAGCGGCAATCGTGGCCTTACGCGCTTCAATCGCATCAGAAGGAACCAGTACTGTCATTCGCGGTAAAACTCTAGTGATAGCTATATCTTCCATAGCCTGATGAGTCGCGCCATCCGGGCCCACAGAGATTCCGGCGTGTGAACCAATGATTTTGACATTGTTGCCGGAATAACAAATCGACACGCGAATCTGATCCCAGTTCCGGCCTGGAGAAAAAGTCGCATAAGAAGTAATAAAAGGAATAAATCCTTCATGCGCAAATCCTGCACCCAATCCGGCTAGGTTCTGTTCAGCAACACCCACTTGGACATACCGATCCGGATAAGCGCGGGCAAAATCTCCAAGTTTGGTGGAATCAGTCAGATCGCAGCAAAGGCCGATGACTTTCGAATTTTCTTTACCCAAAATCATCATACCTTCTCCGAAACCGTTACGGATTGGCACTTGCTTGATGTCTGCTGCAAATAAATTGTCGATTAATTTAACCATTTAATGAGTGGTCACAAAAATTGTTAATTTATCATTGAAACTCATCCTGCTGCAAGTGGCTATGGAAGCCAATTTCTCACAGCGGCTAGTAACACCATTGTAAACATAAATCATCGGCACTAATACAACCAGAATGAGTATTATTAACAAAAGTTTTAGTCGAGTCATATTATTCGTGTTCGCTCCTTATTTTCCCGCCCAAGGTTCTTAATTCTGCTAAAGCTTTTTTTGCTTGCTCTCCCTTTTTCGGGGCGCCTGCGATATCCATATTATCCGGTGGCGTACCATGCCATTCGTAGCGATATTCCATATAATCCACTCCCTTGCCGGGAATTGTATGACAAATAATCACAGTCGGTTTTTCATATATAGCCTTAGCTTCATTGCAAGCTGCTATAATTTCCCGAATGTTGTGACCGTCCACTTCCAGCACATGCCAACCAAAAGCTTTCCATTTATCTACAAAAGGCTCAAGTGGCATGATATCTTCCGTGTGGCCATCGATCTGGATGTTATTGCGATCGATCAGGCCAACTAAATTTCGAAGTTTGTATTTGGCTGCAAACATAGCTGCTTCCCAGATCTGTCCTTCTTCCTGTTCGCCATCACTCATCACACAATATACGCGCCATGGCTCCTGCTTCATTATAAGTCCTGCATAAGCCATACCCGCAGCTTGTGAAAGCCCCTGCCCTAGTGGACCTGAGGAATTTTCAGCACCAGGCAAAACTTCGTTATGCGGATGCCCGTGCAGACGAGTTCCGAGTTTTCGCAAAGTGGAGAGCTCGGATCGTTCGAAAAATCCTGCGTGCGCTAAAGTAGCATACCACACTGGGCAAATATGCCCGCAAGATAAAACAAACCGGTCGCGATCCGGCTTTTGCGGATCTTTCGGATCATAGTTCATGACACCACCTAAATAAAGGGCTGTGAAAACATCGGCCATGCCCAAAGGCCCAGCACTGTGTCCGGATTTGGCCTGGACAAGCATCTTGATAATGTCTTGTCGAATTTCATTTGCCTTTTCGTCGAGTTCTTTTATTGTCATTTTGCTGTTTACTTATTCGATGTCTGCTATCAGTGCTTCGATTGCGGCTTTGGGATCATGCGCTTGGGTGATCGCAGAGCCTGCGATTAAAATATCAACTCCGGCCTTAGTGAGATTATGAGCAATCACTGCTTTTACCCCGCCATCTACCGCAATTATGACATTTTTACTCAGCGCTCGCAATTCTCTGACTCGAGAGTAAGTTTCATGTATAAATTCCCGCCCCTGGGCACCGGGATGAATACCCATCAGCTGAATCAATTCAACTTTTTCAATAAATTTACCCAAAGAATGAAGAGGGGTTTCTGGATTTACAACCAACCCGACTTGAAATCGCATGGATTTGGCATGGTCAATTATATGCTCCAATTCAGCCGTGTTATCCGGCGCTTCGAAATGCACCAAAATCCATTTGAAACCGGCTTTCTTCGCATCCCAAAAATATCTTTGCGGCTTGTATGTCATGAAGTGCGCCATCAAAGTAAATGGCGAGGACTTCAAAAAACCTAAATCATGCGGCATTATAGTTTTATTGTCCACGAATCGTCCATCAGCAAAATCCACGTGCAATTTCGTAAAATGATCGCTCAAAGCAAAAAGCTCCGCATACTTTTTGCGAAAATCAGAGATATCATTTGTAAGAATCGCTGGGATCAGTTCAGTCATTAATCAGTAATGAGGCTGATTCCGCCTAATGATGTTTTATAAACTGATTTGCCGTTGACGAGTAAATAACTGGCGCTGCCAAATCTGTCTTTCTGCGTCCTGATAGCGACTGCACCGGTAGCATCAATCGTCGACTGGCTATTGCTAGCGCTGGACTGGATTAAATCAGCCGGGACTTGGAAATTTGAATTGACTTGCCCATCTTCTGAAACCGCTATGAATTTGGTGGAGTTTGACCACAGGCTTAGAACAATACTGCTCCCGACCCAACTCACAGGTGTGGCCTGAACTGCAACGTCAAACGATGATTTCGTAAGACCACTGGTGAGATCCAAAATCAAAATTCCCGTCCTTACTCCGTTACATTTAGATTTACAACTGTTCAAATCCCCACCGGAACCATACCTATAACCGATAGCGACTTTCGTGCGATCAGGTGACAAAACAAAATTATCAGGTGTATATGTAATACCGTTTTCAAAATTTCTCGCAAACAAAACGTTTGATTGCTCAGAAGTAAGATTAAATGTTGAAACCTGATCATTACTTAAATAAATAATCTTATTTCCACTCTTCTTAATCGTGGCGAAATTTTCCAATCCCGGAAGAACCTTAGTCGTTTGGTTGCCCGTGGTTGGATTATAAACCCGCAATCTATTGGCAGCATAGTAGTAAACAGTACTCGAGGTCTTCGCCGGTGTTGCCAGTTTAAAGAAACTAAGATTCGATACTACGCTAACCAATTTACTTTGCAAATCCGTGGTGCTTGCATATAAATCGATTCTGTTGCAGCTGGTATTCGGCTGTTCGACATTAGAACAAGTATTCCAATTGTTGACTTTACCAGTGAAGACATAACGGATTAAAATACGCCCGGCAGGCAAATTCCATTTCTTGATTCTTACAGATTTACCGGAGATTGTAGAAAAAGACATTTCATTTGGAGCATCCTTGGGAATGAGTAAATCCGCTCCGCCTTTTGGATACATAAAAAGATTAGCGTTTGACTGATCAGCCAAATAAATAGAAACATAATCAACCTGTCCATTGTATTGATAATTTATTTCGCGGGTGTCGGACGGGATTTTGAGCTCAAAACCATAATCCTGATTTCTGTATGTTCGTGTTTGCTGACCCTGATTTTTCTTACTAGAAGCGGAAATTTTTTCCCAACCGCGAGGAAATCTACAGCTATTGGAAAATTCTTTAATTTCACCGCTATATTTATTCCTGGCTTTAACAGGTATGGATTCATTACAGTTCAGCTTACTATCCTGCCAAATTTGATCCACGAGAGTTGAAGAGGAATACTGCCAGTAATAAATACCTGCGATTAATATCCCGAATACCAGTACTAGGTACCCAACAGTGCTCACCATGTGTTTTCGAACCCATAGTTTTTTTTGTATTGTCATTGTTTTGGCTATTTTATTAGTTTTTATGTCTTTTTATTCGAATTTTTCGACTGAACTCATTATAATCCATTTTTACGATTTATGCTACAAATTGATATCTATTTTCTTAACCTTATTTACCCGACGCACAAACCGCTCTTGAGGGTCAAATGGAGTAGTGAGGAAAACATGTATAATTTTTTTGGCCAGATCCAAACCGATATAATCTGCAGCCAGGCACAAAATATTCGCGTCATCATCATTGCGCGCTGCATGCGCGGTTTTTTCATTCCAGGCCAGCGCTGCCCTGGCTCCTTTGGCTTTATTGGCGACAATGCATTCTCCTTGTCCGGAACGGCAGATCAAAATACCTAAGGATCCTTGCTCATGTCCGACTTTCACCGCCACAGGCCAAGCATAATCCGGATAATCATCGTCCTGAACATATTCCTTAGCTCCCAAATCCTCAAAGCTAAAATTCCACTCTTTGAGCCACTCTTTAATTTCTTCTTTTAATTTAAATCCTCCGTGATCGGAGCCGAGATATATTTTCATATTTTTATCCCTTTTTCATATTGTTTTTCAGAACTATCGCGATAACTTACTTTAAAAACGGGACGGTTATTAGAAAAAGATATATCGACCTTACTCATTGAGGTTGGCGTTTCAGGTGCAATAATAGTTGCCGCTAAACGTTCTGATAATTTTTGGCCAATCCCTTTTTTAGTGCCGGTAGAACAAGAGACCAAAATAATTGTTGGATTATCCACAAAAAATTGACGACTACGTTCGGAGCCCCTCCCTATTAAATCTTCTGATCTTAACCCATAACGGCCCTCTCCTCCCAAACTACCAAACTGTATAAGATCGGGTTCCCCGTGTCCTCCAATAAAAGCAAATGTTGCAGGCCCGTAATTCTTTTTAAATGTACTTAATCGTCTCACAACATCGATTTTAGTTTCTGCTTCTGCCACTCGTAAGTAGTATCTATCTCCGAGTTGTTTAACCACATTTCCAAATACATGTGTGTCATGATAAAAGGCACCATTGTGATCTGCTCTAGGAAAAATCACAATTCCATATGGTTTAGATTTATCATTTCGTTGGTCAAATTGATCTTTCAATAATTCTCTAGGATAACGGGCAAAATCCAACACACCAAACTCTTTCGCTAAGTAAGCAGCTGCGGTGGGGCTTTCTTCTTCCAGTTTAAACAATTCACTGAGATTTCTGGCTATAGTTAAACGTCTTTCCCGCGTACTCTGAAGCCAGGAATTCAGACATTTTTCTGGGTCTAATTCCAATTTTACTAGAATTTCTGACAATATTTCTTTCGCTTTTGAAGAAGAATCAGGACTATGCCCGTCCAAGATCATTTCTTGGAGTAAATGACTTCCCTGGTATGAATTAACATTAATTAAAGTCCTAATCTTTTTTTCAATAATTTCTCTATTATCTTTTTCCGAAGCTTCATAAATCTGGCTAATTATTCCATGGAATGTACCATAATCTATTTTTTCCAAAGCTGCACTACTAAACTCAACTAAAACTTTTTTTGCCAGCTCTTTTTGCCTGTCGGTACCACGCCAGACCACATTTTTTAAAGCTCTTAAACCATCGTAAGGATTATCGTCTTTAGCTAGCGTTTTTAATGTTTCGATATTATCAGTTAAAAAATCAACTGTTGTATGGGTAAATTCCTCATTTTGATAATCACTTGCTGAAGCGCTCTCTAAATAAAAATTGGCTCTAGTAACGATGGTTTGAATAGATTTTTTATCACCTAGCCCTTCTTTAAACAACTCCAATCTTGCTTTCAGTAAATCCAAGTTCATAACTTGTATTTCATTATCACCAATAGGAATATCAAAAACTTCAGTAGCTTCATAAATTTCTTTTCTTCGAAGTCCTTTGCGCTGACTTTCGGACATTTTTTCTACATTTTTTACATGATTAGATTGATATTCAAGCTCGGTTCGGGCTTTACGGTGCAGACGATCGGCCTTTGAAGCACTTTTTTCTTTACCGCTAAAATCCAAGGCTTCTCTGATCCGGGTTCTAATTTTTTTTGATTCTAAACGAGCCTCGTCACGCTCCTTCCGGATATCTTTAATTTCGCTCGCGGCGTGGTCGCGCATATCCTGAATTTCTGGATTGTAGCCTTGTCGTTCCGGCATATTTAATATCCCAAAATCTTAATCATATGCGGTGAATGCTTTCTCGATTAAATTCAGAAACAACCTGCCAAAAATTATCAGCATCCAGACTGGCAGCACCGACGAGTGCTCCATCAATCTGAGGATATTTCGCATACTCGCTGACATTATCTTTATTCACAGTCCCCCCATAAAGCACTCTTACATTTCTCGCCATTTTGCCAATTTTCTTTTCCAACAAATCATAAATATGCGTGATCAGCTCTATCGCATGCTCGCCAGAGGCGGGCTGCGATTTTTTCATGGTTGAGATCGCCCATATCGGCTCGTAAACGAAGACAATTTTTTCTAATTGTTTTTTGTCCAAGCCTTTTGTGACTTTTGTAAACTGCCTGGACACCAAGGCCTTCATTTCATCCTTTCTTGCATCTTCTTCCCCGCCCAAACAAACAATCGGAGTAATTTTATATTTCAAAGCTGAAACAATTTTAGCATTCACCATCGAATCCGTCTCGCCCAGATATAATCGTCGCTCAGAATGGCCCAAAATCACATAATTTACATTCCATTGCCTGACCTGGCCCGGAGAAATTTCGCCGGTCATGGCTCCATGCTCGACCCAGCTGATATTTTGAGTCCCTAATTTGATTTCGTGAATATAATGTGTCAACGGAGCTATGTAAATAAAAGGAGCGCAAACCACCACTTCTGTATGATCCGACACGGCATGCATGCGATATTCAAAAGACGAAACCAGTCGGCGAGCCTCTTCAATGGTTTGTGGATTCATTTTCCAGTTGGCAATTATAAGTTTTTTCATTTTTGCCTTAATACGTCAGCTGCCATTTCTGGCAAGACGGTATTTACATATACATCTGATCCCAATTCAAATCCCCCCCAGACATTCAGGCGGGGCAAAATTTCCAAATGCCAATGATAACTTCGGGCGTCGTAGCGGGTCATAAGCGAATGCGAAATGGGCAAACTGTGAATATAATAATTATAAGCGGGATTATTTAATTTATAATAAATTTTCTGCAAAACTGTTTTGAGAACATCGGCTAGCGAATGCCGCTCGGACTTGGACATTTCTGTAAAACTTGCCTGATGCCGTTTAGGAATAATCCGCAGAGCATAAGGTACTCTGGCAGCAAACGGGGCGAAAACCAAAAAATCCTTGTGATCTAGGACGATCCGTTCACGATCGGCCATTTCCTTAAAAATCATCTCACAATAAATGCATGCTCCCTGCGCCTGAAAATAATCATAACTTCCTGTAACTTCATCATGCAAGTGTTCCGGCACAAAAGGCGTGGCGAAAATTTGAGAATGCGGGTGTAGCAATGAAGCGCCGCCGTCATGACCGTGATTTTGCAGAATATGCACATATTCCACTTCCGGATGATTGGAAAGAGTAAGCATCCGTTCCTGATAAACCTGAAGATTCATGTCCATCAGGTCATCCGGTAAAAACCCGGTTAAAATATTATGCGGCCTGCTAATCACTACTTCATGATCCCCGATACCTTCTCTAACAGTATAGAAATCCGAACGGGTGCGGCCACCAGAATGACCGAGCGCTTCAAATTTATTTAAAATTACCCGCACTTTCCAGTTCCGTCCTTTCGGGTGAGCAACAACTTCCAGATTCATCTCCTCTTTTCCAGAACAAAAAGGACAAGCCTTGTCATGCTCCGGAACCATCTTTGGATCCGGGGTGGCAGGTTCGTGCTTAAAATCCTCCGGCCGATTGGACCGATTAGGAGCAAACAACACCCAGTGCTGGGAAACAATATCTTGCCGAAATTCGCTCATCGCAAAAAATCTCTCTTACTTGCTTACAAAATAAAAAGTCGGTAGCAGTTTTTCCACCAGCTTTCCTGACCCGCGCACCACATAAAGTTTGCGGTCATGAGGAATTATCACTACTGTTTCCGAATGACCATTTCCTAAATCATTTATAAGCTTGGAGGCAGAAGTATTGTTTAAGGTTATGGCGGTTTCTTTGGTAATATTTAAGGTCATGCGGATAGATTTTTCCGCAGCAGGGGTGGTGACGGTGACAGTGACTCCAGCATCAGAAGTCAGGGGTGGCAAAAAAGCGATGCTGGCAGTGGATGCTTCGATTGACCAATCCGCCGGGTAGCGCAGGACAAACCCGAGCCGGACATCACTATATCTATGAGTCGGAGAATAACTATTTTCCGAATTTTCCAGATCGATGTTGGCTATCTTTAAATAGCCAAGCATGGCGATGGCCACAAACACCACATAGGCGATCGCCCATATCAACCATCGATTTTGGTGAACTTTGATTTTATGAAATTTGTATTTTTTTGTTTTTGCCATTTTTTTTAATTATTTGTGTTTAATATTAACTAAATATAAAGACGAACTGATATCAGTGTCCATCTGAATTTTCGACATATAAATTTGAGCCAACAAACCGCCGCCGACAGAAATTGCAAAGATAATTGCCCAGATCAGATACCGTTCGCCTGCCAAGGCACTGATTATTTTTAGATTTTTGCTTTTTGCCATTTGTTTTCCGATTTCGTGTTACAGGTTCCAATTCTGCAACCTGTAACACTTATTAATTATTTTTTGTGAGTATTTAGATATTGCTCCAGCATTATTTGCGCGGCAATATTATCCTTGATCGTTCTTTGCTGCTGTTCATTTAAACCCTGTTCGGATAATCGGTTGCCGGCTTCCACTGAGGTAAATCGTTCATCTATAAATTCGATTGGAGTTTTGATTGCCTGAGCCAGACTAGTCGCGAACTTATTCAATTTTTCAGAACTTTTCCCTGACTCTCCCTTCAGATTTTTGGGCATACCTATAAGCACTAAAGCAATCTCGAATTCATCCACCAACTGTTTTATTTCTGTTATTGCGTTTTTGCTTTCAATAATTTTATGAAGAGGAAAAGCTATTTGCCCGGAAGGATCAGAAAGTGCAGCTCCAGTCCTGACACTGCCCCAATCAAGCGCTAAAATCCTCATTTACTTTCGCCTAGTGTCACTGTTATATCCTTCGTCACATTGCGACTCAAGACTTTCATTTTTATCTGATCACCCGGACTGAATTTTTTAAGCAACCGAGCCAAACTATTCTGTTGATCGATTTTGGTGCCGTTAATTTCCAAAATTATATCGTTTTCGCGCAAACCTGCCTTATCTGCCGCTGAACCTGGTAAAACAGCAGGGCTGCTGGGGGTGCCGCCCGAAACAATCAATGCGCCGTAATCCACGCTTAATTTATTTTCGTCCTTAATGCTTTGATTGATTAAAACATAACGGACACCCAGGAATGGCTTAGTAATGGTGCCGGTTTTCTGGAAAACTTCTACATCTTTTTTTATATCATTTACAGGAATTGCGAATCCGACTAATTGACCGCCCGAGTCAATAGCAGTATTGATACCGATCACCGATCCGCCAATATCAAGGAGCGGGCCTCCAGAATTTCCGGGATTGATCGCGGCGTCGGTTTGAATAACACCATCCAGCTGTTCTGAACCCGTAGTGCCTCCAGCGGTAATGCTTCGGCCGATTCCCGACACCACGCCTGTGGTTACCGTGTTTTGGTATTGACCCAATGAATTTCCAATCGCGATAACTTTTTGTCCGATTTGCAGGTTAGTCGAATCCCCCAATGCTATAGTAGGCAAATTCGTAGCTTTGATTTTGACCAAAGCCAGATCATTGACCGGATCGCGTGCTAGCACCTGGGCATCATATTTCTTCCCATCATTCATAAGCACGGTGTAAGTAGCGTTAGCGTCAGCTACTACGTGTTTGTTCGTTACTATCAAACCATCAGCAGTAATAATAAAGCCACTACCTCCACCGACTTCCTGAATGTTCGGAGTGCCCGGCTGATTATTGCGATTCTTGACAAACGGATCTAAACTGAAGGGCCCGAAATCAAATGGCGAAGATGAAGATGAGTAGCCTGGTATTTTACTTAAATCTTTAGAAATAATAATAGAAACAACTGCTGGGGAGGCCTTTTTCACCACATCAATCACAGCGGAATTTTCATTAACTACTACTGTTTTTACTTCACTCTTGCCAGACAAAGATATACCTCTGCCTGTAAGAAAACTTGCGCCAAAAATAGCGCCGGCTATGCCGAACAAAAAACTCAAAAGCACCACTAATCCCAGTAATTTCAGGTGAGATTTGTCAGATTTATCTGAAACTTCGGATAAATCGGGTAAATAAGTTTTTTCTGTGTTCTCTGTGTCCATATTTTCTCTTTAATGTAACTTATTATACCATATTTAATTCAAATATCAAAATCAAACAATCGTAAGTTCAATGATCAAGTGCAACACCTAGAATATAGATAGCAATTAACGCTAGGTGTTATGAAAAAACAAATATATAGCCAATTAACCTTCTCT
>WNFI01533670.1_pt1 | contig 21357 bp, 28 predicted proteins | sample 5400471 | NCBI WGS metagenome assembly WNFI01 (sample SAMN13153348, study PRJNA577476) | soil metagenome | isolation source: 100 cm saprolite on Douglas fir-dominated hillslope | place: USA:California | collected 2013-09-17
GTGGAACTTCCGCCACAGCGAGCCCGAATTGACTTGGATCCTGAAAGGAAGGATATGTGACACAGCTAGAGTGTCAGTCGCTTGAGAAACGTCAACGCCTGTGATCCGCAGAAATTCGATGTCAGACCTCAAGCAGCTTCTCTTTCTAAAGAATACTCATGGTGGAGTCCGGCCAGAATGTCTTTGACCTTGATGCGGGAGTCGGACGGCAATTCATGCCGGTGCCGGGTGGAACTCACAGGCGGTCTCGGCCCAGGATTTGGAATTCCTGGGCCCAGGCTGGCGTGAGGACGTCCGTAATTATAGTGGGTCATCCACTCACGCAAGACCTGGCGCAAGTGCTTCTCGCTAAATGGAATCATGTAGTCGAGACATTCACGACGAATCGTGCCCATCAAACGCTCGCAATATGCATTTGCCTTGGGCGATTGAATTGGTGTGCGTAGCACCTTGAGCCCAAAGCTGTTCAGAGTGTTGTCCAGCTCTGCCGAGAAAATGGAATCGCGATCATGAATGAGGAACTTGTAACCGTGGTCGCTGGGAATCGCTTCGCGGAACTGTTGCAATGTCCAGGCAGCAGTCGGATGCCGGGTGACATTGAAGTGCAGGATTCGTCGAGTCCCAATCTCCATCACCACAAATACATAGAGGACGCGAAAGCCTGCCGTGACTGAGACCAAGAAGTCGCAAGCCAAAATGGCCTGTGCCTGATTGCGGACAAAGGTGCTCCAGTGCTGCGAGGGTGTTCTTTTTGGACCGCGCCTATCCGGCGTCGCGGGCCAGTAGGCTCGTACCGTTCGTGGCGAAACAAAGATCCCCAGCTTGACGGCCAGCTCGTCTGCCACGCGCTCCTGTCCCCATGTCGGGTTCTGTCGTGCCATTTGGACGATGAGCTTGCGAATCGTCTTCGGTAGACGCGGCCGACCGGCTTCCGACTTCCATCTCTAGAACAACTTGAAGCCCTTGCGATGCCAGCGGATCAGTGTTTCCGGCTTGACGATCACCAGTGCTTCTTTTGCTTCTTTCCAGTTGAACAGACGAGACCATAGTGTCAATGAAAAGCGAGCCACATCGGTTAATCGCCTCGGGCGAGTTTGACGCTCCTGGTAAAAGGCCAACTGCTTGCGTAAAAAGAGGTTTTCAGCAGCCAGGGCCGACCGGGAATGTACCACGAGCGACAGATAACGAATCCATTCCGCTGCCGTATTAGTAAGGATGTGAATGAGAGATCGAAAGCGCTGCTTGAGTTGGGCCATCTGAAGTCGAGATTATATGTTCCGGAAGGCTGTGGAAAGGCTACTCTCCCTGTCTTCGTGAACGAATTCTTGCCCGGTTACTTGTGCAGTATCGAATTTTTGCGGAGCACAGGGATTTTTCAGGACTTCAGAATCCGTGCAAGTCGCTGAAAATAAATGGTCGGGGAGAGAGGATTTGAACCTCCGACCCCCTGGTCCCGAACCAGATTCTAACCCTTATTGAAACGTGTTGAATTCCGTTGTTTCTAAGTGATTGATATTAAGCCTGTTGCAGGTCGTTCGTTGAACGCTGTTGAACTCCTGCGCTCTCGGAGGCTTTGAGTGTCATAAATTTACCTACGACTCGCTTAAATGCCAAGTCATGGCTGACGCAAAGCATTTGTCAAAAACAATTCGGTCCACTCTGCATGATTTCTTCTTAAATCGTGCGCAAGCGTACCGCTTCGCAGAACAAGAATCCTGTCTGCCCGAGCAAGGGCAATATGCTTATCATGGCTCACCACAATTACACAGGCTGGCGTTCTTCCTGAGTACTCCTCAGCCGACTTCAGTAAGGTTGCAGATGTTTCAAAATCGGTCGAAGCAAGAAACTCATCTAGTAACAATAGCGGCAATTTACGGGCGGAAACTGCCAGGAAAGCAAGAGTTTGCTTTTGGCCAAGCGACAGATGCCGACAGAACTCATCGACTTTTGGCCGCAGCGATGGATTCGTCCGCAGCAACACCTCTACAGACTGCTTCATATACCGTAAGGGGGCAAACTTCGCGCGAAACGCCGATGGCGCTAAATGCAGTGCTAAATTTTCTCCAACAGTTAAATCCAGCGCCAAACTCTCATTGACGTTCTGCCGTACAATCGGAATCGGCGATCTGCTGGCGGTCCATGCTTTCTCCGGCGAACAAATGCGTACATGACCGTCCGAAGGCGATTCGTCCCCAGCAAGGAGCCTGAGCAAAACGCTTTTCCCTGAACCGTTGTGCCCCATCACAAAAGTGACGCTGGGAATACCCAGGGCTAGATCGGGTAAATCCAGCCGAAAGTTACCGTTTGAACCAGCGCTCTGATAACTTTTTCGCAGCCCGGATATTTTCAATTCCACTTCAGTCCCTTCAAAACATCAAGTGTTCTATTACTTATCAACACAAACGTTGCAATAAGAACCGCCGAAGACACCATCCGGAATGCTTCGGGTGGAATGCCCAACTGTAAACTTAAGAAGACTACGCTTTTATAAACGAGTGCTCCGAACAGAATCGCTGTAACTACAATCCAAATCCTGCCTCGGGTTCGCGCTGTTCGTGCAATCGCCAGACCAAGGATTAGGCCAGCTAAGCCACCGACGGTGACGCCGATCCCCATGTTTATATCGGCAGAAAAGCTACGTTCTACAAACAGCGCTCCAGCAAGAGCAACGATGCCGTTAGCTAGTGCTAAGCCATAAAAAGTATATGCCGTTTCTGACAAGCCCAGATCACGCGCCAAAAGAGTGTTCTCACCAATCGCTCGCAATCTCAGACCCCAGATTGAAAAAAATAGTCTGCTTATGAATACGGCAACAATAATCCAAACAGCTAACAACCACAATAAAAGATGCCGAGCGCCGATAGCACCGCTGACATTACCAACAAGTGTGTGTACCGGATCGACAAATTGATTTGGTTTGCCCAAGATTAACCAGTTCGCGGAGTATAGAACTGTACTAACAACAAGACCCGCAACTACTGCGGGTAGTTTTGTTATCCTATTAAGAAGCGCTGTGCATGAGCCGGCAGCCGCACCGGCGATGAGAGCTAACAAGATGCCGACGACAGGCGTAAGGCCACTCTGCACGACTCTGGCGTATACTACGGCTCCAAAGACAAAGCTTCCGTCGGGCGTTAGATCAGGGAAACGCAGCCAGAAAAACGCTATGTAGATGCCGAGAGCGATCAGCCCAAAGATCAATCCTTCATCGAGCAACAAGAAGAGCTGATAATTTGTCATAAAGCGTTCAGAACTTACTTAATGACCACGATATTCGGCTTTCCCTCAAAAGCGGCCAAATCAACACCGAGAAAACCCGCAGTGCTACTGCTGATTGAAACCGCCGGATTGCGATTGACTTGGATAGGAATCGATCCGGGATCGGATCCATTGAGAACTTGCAATGCCAAATCCGCAGATTCTTTCCCAAGCTCAACAAAATCCAGGGACATAGTCGCGAGCGCGCCAGAGTCTAAGGCACTTCTTACGGACGCATATAACGGCAGACGGTTGTCCCGACAGAATTTGCCAATCACGGGAAGAGCTGAATGTGCAGTGTTGTCAGGAGGAATATAAATGCCGTCAATGCGACCTTGAAGGGCTGCAAGAACGGTTGCTACGTCAGCCGAATTAGAAATCGGCTTTTCCACCAACCGCAAGCCCCCGCGGACCTCACCACGTAGTCTCGATACGACCGCGACAGAATTAGACTCTCCTGGATTGTAAATGACGCCCAATCTCTTAATCTTAGGCGTCAGTTCCTGTATGAGCCGCAACTGCGTCGCGATAGGGGGGAGATCCGAAGTGGCTACATACTTCCTTCCCGAGCCCGTCCATGATGCGGCCAAACCAGCAGCAACTGGATCGGTCACTGCTCCTTGGACGAGCAGTATATCCGGAGCCCGCTTTTGAATGGTCTGGGCGGCAGAGGTTCCGAGAACATAAACCAGATTCGGCTTGTCTACCGCGATTTTATCAGCAATTTGATTCATCAGAGCCTGATCGCCCTGCGCATTAACTTCTGAAAGGGTTACGGTCTTAGTGCGAGCGAATTGTGAGTTTGTAAATTCGTCGCGAAAACCCTTTCTCAGTTGAATGATCGGATCAATTTCTACTTGTGAGACAATTTCAACCCTAAAGAAGTCCTTTTGGTTGCCGTCCAGCTTTGGCCTCATTCTTACCAATACGAAGGCCAACAGCACGACAATCACAGCTATGGCAATTGATGCTTTCTTCATTTGATAGCTCCGGTAGCTACAGGCGATTGAACGGGGGTTGCATTCCGCAGTGCGTTGCCCCGAAGAGTTACGAAATGTTTAAGGTGATCTGTGATAAGGAGAGCGAGAGCAGAGTCCTCTCTCCGATAAGCTAAGATGTCAACCCGCTTATGTTCACCTCAGTCAATCCCTCAGCTACAAGTACTGCAAATCCCGCTGCAATAGTGGACGCATTTTTGTAACACTCTGCGGCGAATACTTCTTTGTCGGCCTCGCATTTGTCTTTAAACTCAGGAAGCACATCGATGTATGCTTTATACAGCGGCTGATAGAGCTCGATCGGATAGGTTACTACGTGAGCGTTCGTTGCCACTCTCTTAGCGCATTCTCTAAGAGCAGTACTATACTGCGCGATGATCTCAGGCTCACTGTTCTGCGTAGCACCAACTCGATTACGGTAATATCCAATATTCAGCGCAGGATAGACAATCCATAGCTCTCCTTCGTCGCAGCTGTTCAGATCTATCATCACTTTCTTTAGCAATAGATTTACGTCTGTGATAGGAACGAGTCGGTTATAAAATAATCTTATTCCAAGGCTTGCCGTGATGGAGGCGATATAGATTTCGACGATCTTGTCGTACTGGTCATGCCGTGGTCCAGAGGTCGTATAAAAAAGATGGATGCCGGCCGCAAGCGCAGCCACGCTGGCGCCTATTAATAGCGCGGGCTGGGAGTCTACAGCCCGAGATCGTGCAATCTTCCATAAATTGGGCCCGGATTGCTCGCGAAGCGCCGACAACAAATACAAGAGCCCTATGATAAATCCGCAGACCACATACAATATTGGCCACGTTAACCAATGCCACAATATCCAATCATGGCGGTTCCCGCATGAAATGAATCCCACAGGAGGAGCTAACAAAACAGTGGCCGTAAAAAACCAAAGCAAAACTTTCGCCACCGACGTTCTTCGCATCAATACACCTCCTTAACGGACGAATGTGGCCGTAAAGAAACCGCCACCCGTTTCTTTCCAGGGTCCGTACCTGTCGACACTCACTGGCTTGAGGTTCACTTTGGCGGCATCCTGGATCAGATGTGATGGGCTTTCTTTGTAATCCCCACCATCATCCGCGTTGCCGAGCTGCTCATGTTTCAAATACTCAGTTTCAATCAAAGCAAGCGACTCTATCTTTCTTCTTCTCGCTTCACCAATGACATATCCATACCAAGTTTCGCAATTGCGCAGCCGTTCGTCTTCTGAAGAATACTCTCGTATCCCTTCGTCAGCGATGATCACGATTGGAGCCAAGTCTGTCAATGTTTTTAGGAAGCGAGGTCTATCAGATTTTGCGATGTGGTGATATACGCCTCGCGCCACCGCGGCATCGTAGGGTCTTGAAAAGCTCTGGGAGAGAATATCGACCCTGTGAAAAGGTATGGGTTTGAGTTCCGGGCTCTGTCTAAACAGAGCTTCAGATTGCGGATCGAGATCGCAGGCTTCGACAACGACGCCGGGGAAGCCACGCAGCAGTCGACACATTTGGCCCGTGCCTGCCCCGACATCAAGGATTGTCTTCCCGATACAAGGGAATCCGATGTGCTCTAAGAGGCGATACGCGATTGATCCGTCGCAAGCATCAATGATTGGATGAAGTGCGATCGTCTGATCGTCAATGTCAATGCTAGTGTGTTCATAATAAGGCATCCGGTTCGCCTCTTCCTAAGAGTGGCGGCTTCAGTTTAGACAATTTTGCACAAAAAAAAGGCGCAATTACTGCGCCTGACCGCTGATTAGAAGTCGTTGTCCCACATGTTCCAGCCCTATTATTTCGAGTTGAGTAAACCAGACTCGCCGTGACTCCTTTTTGGGATCGTTATCCCAAATAACCAGTGGTATTAAAGATCCTCCTTTTGCATATCTCCAATCTAGAACGCCGGTCTCATCTTTACTGAAATGAAACAAGTCGTTCCGGAGATCCTCAGTGAGCGTTTGGCCACCCGCAATAGCGCGAACGACAATATTGGCATCAGACATTTCTTAGCACCCTCCTCTTATGTACGAAGTGGATTGGCGAGGCGTATCGACTGAATTTCGGGGGAGGGTGTCGGCTACCTCTCCAAAGTCGGGGCAGCCAACGGCCAATCTCGATATCATACTCGAATAAAAAGCGAAAGTCAAGGTCGTCGTGTACGTCAGTCTAAGGCTCAGCGCTTTGGAATAGGCTAGGGCCATCGGTGACAAATCTTGTCTCAGCACCGGAATGCTTAAAGTATCTAACCCAAAACTCCTGAATCGCCTCTCGGCCGTTGCGTCCCAGGGCGGGGTATTCTTTGCTTCGCAGCATGCCCAAATACACGGCCATGCCCTTAAGATCAAAAGCACTTGTTTTTGAGGCTTGCGTTGCAAATTCATTGGCCGCGGCGCGGTTAGCCACGCGCTTATCTGTCTTGAAATTAAAATCTCTGTCTTCCTGAATAAAATCCCTCAGGATCACAAGCATTCGCTTTGATCGACCAGTGGCTGACTGGAATTCTTGCTGTGCCAAGGCAATAGTGCCCAGAATGTCGGTCTTCGATCCCGGATGGGCAATGGCAGTACTTTTCATCTCTTCCAACGAAGCCCTGAGTCTTGTCCGAAAACTGCGCAGGTCGCTGTCATATGCTTGCCGATTGATCGGCACTTCAAACCGGATGATTCGGCCAGAGGCCTCGGCCTGGGCATCTCCTAGAATCGGAATGATCGCGATCTTGTCTCCTCTGTGAAGATGACCGACCAGCCCATCGATTGCTTCGAATGCCTGCTCCAAGGCGTCCCGCTCAATGCTTCCGCTGACATCTATGAGAATCACAAGGTGGCGCGGCTCGGGACGCTTGCCGCAGCCAGTCAGGACAGCAGCAAGCATCAGTACGAGAAATAATCCTTTTGTGTTCATCTGGGTAATTGTTCCTTTTCTTCCGGCTTAAGCCTGTCGAAGTGCCGCACCGCGAGGTCCGCATGAGACGCGTCCTTAGCGGCAATGACAAACCGGACATGCTCAAGATCAAAGAATTCAACCCTACTTGGAGTCCGCCACTGCCTTCTGTAGTAAAGGAAGGCCGCCCACCAGACGACAACAGGGAAGAGCACAAAGAACGGCGAAATAAAGAAGATGAACCATCCAGCAGCCAGGAGTGCAAACAGAGCCGCAAAAGTCGCCTTGGCAATGACGATCCAGTATGGTTCTTGCTTGGCTCCGTGTTTTCCACCCCGCTCATGATGCAGGCTGTAGACTGACTTCCACTGCTTGCGCTCTTCATCAAGGGCTTTCAGTCCGAGTTCAAGAGCCTTCTCCTGCGCCTGCAGTTCTTTGGTTGCCGCAGCCCGTCTCTTGGAAAGCGCCTCAAATTTTGTCTTGGAAGTTTTCCACTCCCACCATGCTTGAATTCGGTGAGCGCCGTAGTGGGTTGCTGTCGCAGCGATCACAGGGGTTGCAAGGGTGATGAACACAAAAAAGATGGAAGAGAGAATCGGGTGGCCGGAAAGAAAATCTCCAAGCGGATTCTGGTTCAATGAAGCTGCAAATGCGACTTGGTAACCTCTTAATACTCCCCAGACCACGAGACCAAAGGCGAGCATGGCGGCAACGGACCTGACAGTCACTTTCCAAATCTTGGGGAACGCCTCAGAAGTGAAGCTCTCCCAGACAAAATGGAAGGTCAAACCCGCAACCGCGGCAATGCCAAAGGCAGTGAAAAGCTGGGCAATTTCGTTTGTAACATTCAAGATGTCCATTGCCGGCGCCAGAAGCAGGGCTTCAGAAATAATGGCCAGGACTGCAAGCAGAACAACACAGACCGGAAGGACAATGGTGAGGGTCTGGTCGCCGTTCTTTTCTTCGACGGTTTTGATCTTGCGCTCTACTGCAGGACCGACCTCATCAAGGTGCTGGATTTCCGCTTCCAGGTGCTTTTGATTGGTCACAGCGTCTTTTTGTAAATTGGCTTTCTTTTCATCGAACTTGCCTTGAATTTCCTCAAGTCCGGTTGCAAGCGGCGTGCCGTGGGCACCGTCGTAGAAGCCGTCGCACTCGACTCTTCTGGCTTCGTTCAGTCTTGACATCAGTGTTGGTATTGCAAGTTTCACGTTTGTTCTCCTTATGTAAAATTCGTTCCGTGCCATAAAAAACAGGAGCCGTCTTTTTGGGACAGACTCCTGAGAGGGATTAACTTCCCCCCAATAGTTCGGTTGCCTTGCGCATCTTCTGAAGCTCGGCTTCTTCCTTGGCAAGCTCTTTTTTCAGTTCTGCGACCTTTTCTTCCTGCTTCTTGACCTGCTCCAGAATGATCTCCACGGGCGTTTTCTTGATCCAGGGCTTCCGCTTGGAGGCGTCTGCCTGGGCAGGGGCTTGGGGTTGTGATTCAGTACCGCCCGCTCTGGGCCGGTCAGGTGTTTGCTTCTTGTCTGCAACCATTGATGATGTTCCTCCTTGTTTTGTGGTTTGTTTTTGTTTTGCGCTTCACGACATATAAAGCGGTTATTCTTCCTGCGCGCGCTCGCCGATTGCCGGGGCGTCCTGTGCCTGATCCTTTTGCTGTCTGAGAATCGCGTCTGCAGCGTCCTGGCAGAGTTGGCAAGTTTTGAAAGCGCGGCCTTTGTGCCGGCTCGGCTGGTCCAGGACCTGCGCGTGAAGTCCTTGGCTCTTGAGTTTTGCGGCTTTCTGTTCTGCTTTCTCGGCAGTAAGATTGTGAGCCGCAGGTTTGAATTGGCCTGTGTTTCCGTCAAATTGCATGACGGCTTTTAGAGTTGTTTCAGTCATCGTTTTTCTCCTGCTTTCGTTTTGGGTCTATCGCTCTGGTCTTTCAGCGAGCCTCCGAGTTCGCTTAAAGGTCTGCACCTGGCTCAAAGGACAAGGCTTGAAATACAGGTCTCGTTCCACTTCCAGTCCCATCGGCCCACGTGCGGCCTCAAGCTCGGAGAGTGAGAAGTATCCCCACTCCTGATCCACCCCCTCGACCAATCCGAAGAAGAGAAAATCGCCGTCTTCTTCGGACCCTTCCGTGACAAACCAAGTCCAGTTTGAGTCCGGAGTGAAGAACTTGATGTGCACGGTCGGGTCCCTGTTATGTTCCTGGCTGTAGAGCGGCGGCAGAATCTTTCGCAGCTCTTCCGTTAGCAGTTCCATCGTTTCCTCCCGTTTCATCGGAACGGACTGAATGCACCCAAAAGGCCTTTTACAGTTCCGGCGATGATTCGACCTCCTTCGCGGGCGACGCCCTTGGTTATCGCTGTAGCTTCCTTGGTTGCTTTCTTGGCAAGCTGTTTTCCGAACGTCTTTCGTTTCGCCATCGTCTTTTCCTCCTATTCCTCTGTTTGTTTTTGTTTGACTCGGGCAGCGACTTTGAGCACGCTATTGACGAACTCGAACTGCTCTTCAAGACCTTGAAGCGTTCCTAAAGCCGCAAGGTGCTGTCCTTTTTGCAAGTAAGCGATGATCTCGGCAAAGCGCACTGCAATTTCTTTGCTTTCAAGCAGCGCTGTCGTCACTAGCGCATCGATCATTTGCTGCTTCTGTTCTTGGCTCATTGGCCTCCTTTCTGATTTTTTCTTCCTCCTGGACGTGCCACTCTTCGAGCTTGCGGATTGCTGCCCGAAGAGTAGGCAGTTCAATGTGGCTGTAGAGGTCGTTGGTGTCCTCATTGCGGCTGTGGCCCATCAGCTCTTTCCGAACGTCCTTGATGACGCTTGCTTCGATGAGTCTTGAGTTGAAAGTCGCGCGCAGATCCTTGAAGCGATACGCTTGAACCTTCGCCCGCCTGATTGCGCCCTTCCAGGCAGTCTTGATTCGAGTGAGCGGCTTGTCCTTGAAGGTGAAAACCAAGCCTTCTTTGGTTTGCTCTTTGGAGAGCAGGTCAAAGAGACGATTGGTCAGGGGAATCTCACGGTGCTCCCCTCCGGCAGTTTTTGAATGGGTGACGGAGATGACCTTGCGGCTGAAATCAATGTCCTGCCAGAGTTGCGAGAGGATTTCTCCTCTGCGCATACCGGCGTCGCAGGCCCAAATAACGATACGTTGGAGGTGCGGTGCCGAAGCGCTGATGATCTTCTGTTCATCCCGCACGCTCATTACCGGCCGCTTTTTCCTGCGGGGTCTTTCCAGCCTGAGCCTGGCAAGCGGATTTGCGGGAAGAATTCCTTGGTCCACTGCCCAATAAAGGATGTGGCGCAAGCACTCAATATCCCGGTTGACGGTTGTCTCCGTGAGCTTCCGCTGGCTATGGCGGTGAGCCCTGTACTGCCGGATCAAGCCCTTGTTGATCTGCCCAATCTCCTGGTTTGCAAAGTAGGGCAGGATGATCTTGATCCGCTCCCGGTGCCAGGGCTTTGAAAGCCCTTCGGCAAGAAAGCGGGTGACAAGCTCGGCAAACTTCATGGCCGGGTTGTATTCGTGTTGCTCCACTTGGAACCGGCTAGCAAGAAGCTCTTCTTCATGCTTTCTGTCAATCGCCTGGGCCAGGCGCTTGTTATTTGTTCCGGTGGATTTCCTGTAGCGCACACCACCCATCATGATGTGCGTCTCGTAAACGCCGCTTGGCCTGCGCCAGAGGCTCATAGAACTTTTCCTCCTTCCTGGTGTTCTTTTTGCCGTTCAAGAATCCAAGCGGTCACCTGATTTCTGAAAAACGTCAGTCGGCCGCTCGGCCCGGAGCGAAAGCACGGAAGTCCCCTGCGGACGTGCTTTTGCCTGATAGTCCAAGCTGAGCAGCCGATTAGCGCTGCTACCTGTTTCACGGTCATTGCGTCGCCTAATTGCTCCATACTCTGTTTCCTCCGGCTTAGGGTCTTGCCTAGGGCACTAGCTGCCCTAGCTCCGAAGCCTTTAAGCCCAATTCCTGCTTGCGTTTTCCTAACTTCTCCAAATCCGGCTTCGTACTAATCTTGTTCCGCATTGGTCCGGCGCCCATCCCTCGATTGCGTTCCCACAACACAATTCGTGTTCCACACACACTCAATGTCTTTTTTGTCCTTTTTTCCTAAATAGCCACTTGATCGGTGTGCGGATAAAATTCGGCAGCATCATCCAAATGAACAGAAGCAGTCCCAGAAGCAGACCAATACACATCAAGGGAAGAAGCCCATTGGGATCGTTTACGACTTGGTAGGCGAAGTACCCGACAAAACCGACGAGCGAGCAAACCAGCAAGAACCCGAACACATGAGAAAGCAGGAAAATCAATGGCTTGAGCAAGAATGGAATCTTGCGCTGCGGCGTGCTTAATTCCTTGCTGCCGCACTGCGAGCAGACGTTTGCGGAGCGCGGGTTGATGTGTCCGCGCGAGCAGAGTCGGACATTGTAGGTTTTGCCGCAGTAGTGGCAATATGCGGGAGTGCCGGTTGTAACTTTTCCGCAGCTGAAACAAAGCTTCATATGCCCCTTTCTAAAAGTGAGAGCCGCTGGTCGCCTGTGGGCCTCTGCCAGATGGCGGACCAAAGACCTTCACGCTTAATTTGTTCAAGTGTCGAAAACCAAAAGACTTTCTGGGTTTGTTGGGCAACGGTCTTGCGGATGGAAGAGAGCCGGCGCTCGGAGGCGGCAACAACCAGGACCCGGAATTGCTCGTGCTGGAAAAGCTTCTTAAATGTTCCCGAGATTGCCAGTTGCAGGTACAGCCCGGTCTTTTTGGTCCAGACCTTGAGCGTTTCCGTGCCGCAATCAACCTCTATATATGCGGCGCGGACTCCAGATGGAGTTGCAATCTCGAAATACCCGTCGGGAATCAGTGGAATGGTCTTAGTAAGCGGCTCAAAGAACGAAAGCCACCGCAGGAATTTGGAATCTGGAAGGGAAGCGAACCTTGCAGCAATGTGAGCGTCGTTAATGCTGAGCTGGTGGTTAACAAAGGGATCGCCGACAAGAAGGCTCTCTTTGGGCCGTATCACCGGACGATTGTTGACTTCCGCTATGAGCGCTCCTTTGGCGGAAAGCGTGTAGAGAGCTTTTGATCCGCCTTTGAGTGTTCCCAGGAAATACCTGCGGAGAAGTCCATTTGAGGTCAGTTTCAAGAGCCTAGCGTTTGCTCGTGTCTGGGACGTAAAGCCAGCAAATTTCATTGCCTGCTGCCGGTCCACAAGTCGGGCGTGCTCGCCTAATATCTTGAAGAACTCCACGTCGCGGTCCTGCAAGACCATGCTTCTGGTCTTATTCCCAGTCATTGAGCTCCTCCTCTATTTGTTTGTCGGTTTTTGGAACTCGGGCATTGATCTCGGCTTCGATTTCAGCCCGCGGTCTGGCGAAGCATTTCTGGGAACGGGCGTAGAGACTTCTGTAGTCGGTTTTCAGAAATTCGACCCTTGGAGCAATCACTTGCTTCCACGGTTCGCTTCCGCTCTTGATCACGAAGTGTCTTTGCGGCAGGTTGCGCAGGATCTCTGAGAGAGTCTTTCCACCGTCCAACGCCTGCGCCATTTTGTCGGCGTCCGTGCTTGAAAGTTGGAAACAGATGTGTGTGCCGATAGCAAGAACAGCGGAACGCAGCTGGGGCGGGTACTGATCGAGGTATTGATTCGCGCCGAAAATGCCCAGACCAAACTTGCGCAGTTCGGAAAACATAACTTCAAGCGATGACTCGCTTGACACCAGGTTCTGGATCTCGTCGGCGTAGATCGTGAACAGCTCCCGGCGCTTTCTGGCAAAGGCTGAGTTCTTGAGTTTGGAAAGAAGCAGGCTAGCAATCATTGCGGTCTGCTCACCGAGGCGGTTCTTGGGAAGCGCCAGGATGATGAAGTAGCCGGCGTCAATGGCATCAATAAGAGAAAACGTCGAGTGCGTCTGCCCAAGGATGTGGCGGAAGTGCGGGTCTGCCGTAAACGCTGAAGTTTTATTCAAGACCGGGTTGGTCATCTGGCGGCGGGCGGCGTCACTTAATTCCTCAAAACGGTTTTCAAAATATGTCCTGACCTCTGAATTGCTGGCTTTCTGCATGAGGGAAAGTCGGAAGGCCGTATTGGTCAGCAGCGGCGCAAGTTCAATCAAGGTCAGGCCGTTATCGGCGAGCACATGTAGGGAATTTCTGAGCAGTTCCTCAGTCTGCGGACCAAAGTTTTCAAGATGGGCGTGGCTGCGAATCGTGTTTGAAATTTCTGCGATTTGAATAAAAGTGGAAAGTCCGGCTTTGATCTCAAGCGGGTTTAACCCGACTGAATGAACCAGATCGGAAGGATCAATAATGATTGTTCTGCCGCCCAGGTCCTTGCCGGTATGTTTCTCTTCGGCGGCAATGGCGGCCAGGATTCTCTTGTGGTCATCATGGAACTTGATGGCAAGAAACCCGCGGCCGGCTTTGATGTCCTGTTCAATCAGTGAATCAATCAGTGATGACTTGCCGGTGCCGGTGCGCCCCAGCGCCAGGGCGTGGCTTGTCCTTTGACCTTGGCTTAAAAGCACCTTGTATTTGGTCGGCTGGTCATCGCGGATGAGGAAGCCAAGCAGCAAACCCGAAGAAACCGCTTTGGGCCTTCTGGTGACAGTCCAGTTCCAGAGCCGGGAAAAGATGTTCTCCAGGATGTGGCTCATGAATTTTGTTACATGAATTGCGGGGCTTTCTTGGGCTTGGTTTTGCAAGGTGCTCATCCTGGTTGAAACTTCTTGCACGTGCAGAATGAGACAAAGCGGGACGAATCCCTAGAGTGACCCTGGGCGGTTTTTGTCACACTGTTTGAAAGCCAAGAAAAGTCAGAACTTGCGCAGGGCGTTAGCGCGAAGGGCTTGTTTGATGAAATGGCGCTTGTGCGGTTCCGAAACGTTCAGTTCTGGAGTGAGGGATAAGAGTTTTGCGACTGTGGCTTGCCTGCCGAAGGGATCAATAAGAGGAGCGTTGTCTTCGAGTAGTCTCAGGACGTCTTGCTCGATGTGATCATCGTCCGTGAGCAAACCGGCGGCTGCGGTGTAATTGACGTTGATCGCGTATTCCAGGCTCTGCCTGCCAAACGTCTGTTCGACCTTGGAGAGCAATTGCTGCGCTCCGTCCCAATCCGGATATCTCCCTAGGAGGTTTAAGCAGCGGTTGCCGACCATCTCGACGTGGTTTTCATCCCGCGCCTCGCCTTTTTCTCTCATGGCGTCCATGGCCCGAAAAAAGCTTCGCTTTGCCTGATCTTCCTCTCCCAAGTGAAAGAGCGCTGAGCCACGTTGTCGGTAATGTTCCGAACCGCGGGGGTTTCCTGCGGCTTCCGCGGCCTGCTTGGCAAGCCAAAGGATGAATAGCGAATACTGTTCGCCTCTGTTTGCGCTTTCAGATGACAAATGTGCGGCCATAGAGACAATCAGGGCTGTTTCCACGTAACGGTTGAGATCTAAGCTGTCCCAGGAACCTTTGTAGGCCTGCCGCGAAAGTGACATCGCAAGCTCTCCGTGATCAAGCGCACTTCTCGACTTTCCTTGCTGCACCGAAAACCATGCAACGTGGTGATGAATACGCGCGCGAAGCCTGATCCTCCTTGGATTTGTCGGCGCGCTCACTAATTGCAATAGTCCCTTAAGTGCTGCCGCGCCCTCGGCAAACTCATAGCGCCCGGCATATTCACTGAAGACCCTCTCAACTTCCCATTCCAGGGTTTCCAGCGCTTTACGTTTCTGCCCATAGAGTAGGAATTCTTCAAACTGCGGCTCTCTGACCGGCGGTGCCGGAATCCCAAGCGAAACTTCTTTTGGGAATTGCGCCCTGCTGCTTATCTGCCTGATGTTGGCCTGGCTTTCGTTAAGCAGTGTCGCGATACGCGAGGCAGGAACACCAAAACTTCGGAGCAGCTCGATTTCAGGACCGAGGTTGCGCGCTGCGGTCGCTGCTTGCCGGTTTTTCCTCGGTTCAATCATCCTCAATATTCTGATGCCCGACGCTTTTGTATGGGTTCCGGAATTTCCAAAGCGGAAATCTCGAAGGCTGCGAAAATCTTGCGCACCTCTGGAGTGTCATTTAGCGACAGCAGGAATTTTCCCTTCAGGCCCTTGAGTAGCCCCGCCAGGTCAACATAATCTTCCTCCTTGAAATTGAACTTGTAATACGGCAATCCGAAATATGGTGGGTCCAGATAAAAGAAAGTGGCGGGCCGGTCGTAACGCTCCAGGATTTCCTGATACGGCAGGCACTCGAGTTGGACGTTTAACAGTCGTTCATGAGCGAGGTGCAGCACCATCGGAATCCGGTGCGGGTTGTAATTGGAGCCGTCCTGGACAGAGACTGTAAAGTGTTGCCGCCGGATGAGTCCGCCATAGCAGTTCTTTTGGAGATAAAAGAAGCGGGCTGCGCGCTGGATATCTGAGAGCACGGCGGGATTCTGGTTCTGGAAAAGCTCGAACCACTTGCGGCTGGCAATTGAGAATTGGATGTATCGGACCAGTTCACCGTGGTGTAGCTGACAGACACGCAAGAAATTGAAAATCTCTTCATCAAGGTCATTTAGGACCTCGACTCTGGAAGGCTCTTTGTGAAAAAAGACCTGGGCGCCGCCGCAGAACGGTTCGATATATGCCGTGTGTTCGGGGATCACAGAAATTATTTTCTTGGCTAGACGGTTCTTGCCGCCGAGATATGAGAGAGGACCGACCATGCGGGAAGTGAATTAATGGTGAGAGAGCGGCTGTTTTTAGGGTGGTTGTTGTTCAGCCGCCGAAAGCAGCCTTTCCGTTTGGATATGCAGCCCAAGGAGTGAAGCATCGAGTAGTTCTTTCTGACCCGCCGGACCATCCAGATCAGGAAACATTGCGACTGCTCTTCGCCGAAGATCAGCTCGACTCCTAAGTGCAGGTTCTCCGTAGCCACTCAACAGATCTGCTTCAGTGGCCTTGAATACCGGTATGCCGTGTTCACGGAGCAGGGTTTCCCCAAGGCGCGACAAGGAAGCCATGCGGGTCTCAAGTTCCGGCGGTACGTCTTCCAAGGCAGCAGATTCAACCTCAAATGCCTCGATAATCCAATTGAGGAAGGCTATAACAGTGTTGCTTGCTCGTTCTGTGTTTGCCTGAAACGACCGGGCCTGCCATGCGGGTAGTGCTCAGAAAGCACAGCAAAGCGAGTCAATTCCTCAATGCCGTTTAGGGCATTTGCAATCCGCAGGGCCAACAGGTGTTGCGGGTTCGCGGGAACGAATGGGCCATTTTTCTTGGCCATTTGTTCCAAGATATTTTGCGTCATGAACCTCCTAATCGTGCCTTGGCGTTTTTGAGCTGGGATTTGAGGACCTCGACCTTGATTTCCCGAAGCAGGGCGGGAAAGAGTTCCTCAACGCTCGACTGGTAAACGACGGCAAGCTTAATTGCGATAACAAGCGGCGGCGGCCTTTCGCCATGCTCATATCTTGAAAGTGCGGTCGGGCTCTTATGGCCCAGCAGGTGAGCAACCTGCTTTTGCGAGAGTCGGCGTTTTTTTCGCGCGATCCAAAGATGGTTCGTGCCTTTATTTTTGTTTGAATTCATTTTTTCCTCCATGCCAATTCAGTGTGCCAGAGGAAAAGCAATTCAAAAAGAAGGCAAAATTTGCCAGATCGTTCGTATTTTGACAAATCGTGCAGATATGTTGTGGATTGTGCCTGCTGAGGCGCGCTCTTTGGCAAGATTTGCCTTCTGCCGCTCTGTTCGAATATCTGCTATGCAGGTTGTATGCCCGAAATCCCTTACCATCCCAAACCAGACCGGATGGAGCGGTTGCGCAAGCGCTACCCCGGAAAGACTGAGCAAGAACTGCTTGAGATCAGGCGGTTTCTGGACCGCCACTTGGAAATCGCGCTCGGCATCTATATTGAAATGACTGAGACGTCTTCACGGGAAACATCGGATGAAACACAAAAAGGGCCGCTTCATCATGGTAGCCTTTGACATCTTCCGTGTAGTTTTCTACGCTCAAGCAAAGGTCGATTCCCCTACCATTAATTAAAATCTCCAAAAACACATGAAAGAATTCTTTTCGTATGTGCGGGTCTCTACGGCCCGCCAGGGAGAAGAAGGCGTATCTCTTCAACATCAAAAAGAAGCCAATGAGCGATGTGCCGCAAGACACGGAATAGAAATTAGTGAACTCTTTGAGGAGCAAGAGACCGCTGCTAAGCGCGGTCGTCCGATCTTTGCAAGAATGCTCAAGCTTCTAAAGGCAGGCAAAGCCTCTGGCGTGATCATTCACAAGATTGACCGCTCGGCAAGGAACCTTCGCGACTGGGCTGATCTTGGTGAACTCATTGACAGCGGCATTGAAGTGTACTTTTCAAGCGAATCGCTCGATTTGCGCTCACGTGGCGGCCGGCTTGCTGCTGACATTCAGGCCGTCGTCGCCTCCGATTTCATCCGCAATCTTCGCGAGGAAACGAAAAAAGGCTTCTATGGACGGCTCAAGCAGGGCCTTTTTCCCATGCCTGCGCCGCTTGGCTATCTCAATGTCGGCAAGGGTGAGCTGAAGATTATAGACACAAGAAAGGCCCCGCTTGTGCGCAAGGCCTTTGAGTTGTACGCCGCGGGAGACTTTTCTCTTGATGAGATCGTTAAAGAGATGTTCAGGCGTGGCCTCAGGAGCAGGACGGGTAAAAAAGTTGGCAGAAACAGCATGTCTCTGCTGCTTAATCGCCGTTTTTACACTGGTGAAATCGAGATCAAGAAGACCGGAGAACGATTCCTGGGCAATCACGAGCCGTTGATCTCATCAGCCCTCTTCGAGCGGGTACAGGAAATTCTCGCGGGCCGTTACCCGAAGCGTTTGAAGATCCATGATTTTACATTCCGCAAGTGCTTCTCCTGCGCCTCTTGCGGTTACTCCCTCATTGGCGAAACCCACAAGGGCTACATCTACTACCGCTGCCACACTAAAGGCTGTCCAAGAGCACAGGCCAAGGAAACTGATCTTGATGCTGCACTGGAAGACCTGTTTCTCCCACTTCAATTTCTCGAAGAAGAGAAACAGGACTGGAGAGAGCAGATCAAAGAGATGGGTCATGATTTTGAAAGTTCAAAGCGCCATCTGGAGAACGTGCTTAAAGCCGACCTGGAAAACCTCAACATTCAATCAGAGCGCCTTCTTGAGGCATACCTGGACGGTGCCATTGAAAAGTTTGTCTTTGAGCAGAAGAAAACAGCACTTGCAACCAAGCGCCGTGAGATTGAAAAACAATTGAGCAACAAAGACGGTTTTATGGGCCAGAAGGTTAGGTCCTTGGAAGATTTCCTCGAACTCGCGGGAAACGCTTATCTACTGTACAAAAACGCATCCAAGGAGAAAAAGCGCGAGTTGATCGAAAATCTTACCTCGAACAGGGCGGTCAGGCAGAAAAGCATTGAAATTACGCTGAATCCAGCAGCCTTGGCGGTTGCTGGCCGCCCGAAATATGCAGATGGTAGCCCGACAAGGGACACCACTCGAACGAAACGCAGATTTCTTAAGAAACTCATCAACTTGTTGATATTGCCCAGGACACAATCCACAAATCCGCCGAGACTGAAGCGAATGGGATACGCCTGAATGAACAGAGCGCGAAAGCGCTCTGTTTCTCTTTTGGGAGGGTGGTATACACGGTGCCGGACCTTCATTTAGGCCTCTTTTGTCTTTTTTTCCAAGCACTCGCGGTCGAGTCGTGATATTCCTGCAGCCACTTATATTTTTGTAAAATTGACGGATTACCGGAGTATTGGGCAAGATTGAAGGCAATGAACTCTTGATGCTGATCCAAGTATGATGGATATTTGCTACGATCATCGAGTTCTTCCTCGATCACCCGCAAATAATCCACGAAGAATTCGCCATCGCAATCTCGACGTAACAATGCCTTGACTGCCTGCACGTCGGTCTCTTGGTCGTGGACCCAAAGAGATGAGTCTGTGTTCAATGCATCGAGAACCTCGCCACCCACGACTATCCTAGGAAACCTCGCGATTTTGCTCTCGATATCATATGCTCGGACTACAGCCGGTCCAAACAGTTGACCATAACTCCTTGCGACATTACCAATTGTGATTCCGCCGCGGAGAAGGATCCCCTCGTCAAAGAGAAGAATTGATTGAGCATGCACCACTCGAAGAATCTGGGAATGGACCCATCCTGTGGCTGGCCACTTGTTTTTGCGATGCAAGGGAGTCCAGATGATGTTTAGATCGGAAAAATTTATGAATTGCTCCCTCGGTAGAGCGGGCAACGAACTTCTGAACCGATCTGGTTCCACTGCCTCTTTCACCACTCGGATTGAGCGAGAAATATCATTTGCAGTCTTTTTATCTATCAGCTCACGGAACCCTAGAATATCAACGTACGTGAGAAGTGATGTTTCGTAAGGGACATATCTCCTCTTTGGTATCATTTTTTCATCCTTACTGACAGGTTACGCCAAGAGCTGTCAAAGAGAGCAAAAAGACTATCCACAAAGTTCGCAGTGGTCTCGTACTGAGTCCGCGCGCAGCTTTGCAGTACTTATCAGCCAAGTGAATTCGGCTAGTCGTGCGCACCCGCCGGCTGGGCTAGTCGCCTAGAGTGCGTCGCATGGTCTGTTCATAGCGAATTAAAACCAAGTTCGCTGTTTTCCTATTCGCAAGAAGCTCTGAGATTTTCTTGAGCAATGGCGCCGGTCCCCAATCTAGTTTTGGTTTCCTTTTGAAGTCAGCCGTCCAAAGCGCGCCCAATCTCGCTCTTCATAATCCCTGACTGCTTCAGTGACTCGGTGATTTGTTCCGGCCCGGAGTTCTTCTGTCATTGCTTGGAATCGTTTCAAATGACGATGAGAGAGAAACCCAAGTTTCTTTAACTCGGCGCAGCTTAATAGCGCAATCTCAAATCCGCGGTTCATGGCAAAGAGGCTTCTGTATGCTCCTAGCTTCTTGAGCGGTCTTTTCACGGTGCTTGCGTTCTTGTGGCGTTGGCGCTTTCGGTCTGTCGGTCCAGGCAAAGACTTCTTCGCTTGATGTCGCGGATTCATTGCTTTGCAGATTCCCCTTTCTCAATCACGATTTGGTCAAGAAGATCGCGCGGGACGAGATAGAACTCATAGTCCCCGTTTGGCTTTGAGACAATGACGAAGGCCCCAAGGGTCATCCACTCTCCACCGTCCTGGACATAGAGGATTTGCAGCATAATCTTGCCAATCAAATGGTCTGCCGGAGTGATTAGGGCTCGATACTGGACATCAACGATAGGCTCTGACAAGTTCATTGCCGGCCCGAAGCCCGTGTGGCCGATTTTCTTGGTATCAGCCGGATCAGCGGACCAAAGCAGCGTCAGCTGCTCCCGGAGATGTAGGCCTTTCCCGTCCCTGGGTGCAATCAGAGCGTAAGCAAGCGGCTTGAGCGATGCGATAGCATCCTGCTGTTTGATGATCTTCCCGACCAAGGGAATGTCTTCTGACCATTTGCTGACCAAGTCCTTTTTACGGCTGTCGATTGGCTTGCCTTTAGAGATCAGGACGGTCTCGAAGAAAGTAATGCAGATTGTGTGGGATAGATCGGCGGTATTTATGCAGATTGCATCTGCCGGGCGGTATTTATGCAGATTGCATCTGCCGAGATTCTGGGGAGTTTCGCGCCATTTAAAATATACTGCCCGCTTCCACCCCCAAAGGTAAGCTTGCGCAGATTCCCGGAGGAAGGGCGTTCAGCAGTCGCATCTTGCCGGGTGAGGGTGAGGGTTTGATCTTTAATATTGATCGTGACCAAGCTGAATTCGTTCAGGAAATCCATGCCCAAGATTCCGTCGACTTTCTCCTGGTAGACGGAAAGGACCTGCGACAGGTCCATCACGGCCACCTTGCGCTTCTCCCATTTCAAATTGCCTATTTGAAGCGCAACTTCACGGCCAACAGCATCATCGATGAACCTGTCACCGCCCGCAGCTGTTTGGCCCGGAACAAGTTCTTTTCGGTCAACCCCGGCGACTTCTGGACAAAGTACAGTGTGAGCAGCACCAGTATCGAGGATTAGAAGGGCTGGTTTGTCATTGACTCGAACAGGAAGCAGGATGGAATTCCTGCCCTCGGCGTATTGAAACGGGACCTTGAGGACCGAATCTGCCGCAGCGGGGTGCGCCTGAAACGGCGTCAAGAAAAGCGCCAAAAGAAGAACCCGCGAGACGAGCTTTGACATGTCCGGTATATCGCTTATAACCTGTTCGGTTATAACCTGTGGACTCGGCCAGAGCA
>WNFI01609067.1_pt1 | contig 21356 bp, 13 predicted proteins | sample 5400471 | NCBI WGS metagenome assembly WNFI01 (sample SAMN13153348, study PRJNA577476) | soil metagenome | isolation source: 100 cm saprolite on Douglas fir-dominated hillslope | place: USA:California | collected 2013-09-17
GTGGCCTGCTGGCACCGTATCTGAACGCAGCTGATCGTGCCCTGTTCAGTGGCGCATCACAGATGGCGCGGGTCTGGCGCGCGCAGGCGCCGCAACTGTTCGAGGTTGTCATACCTCGCCAGGCGGCCGGCGGCGCCATCGAGACGTACGCCGCCTCACAGGCCGTTGCGGCGCAACCAGCCCTCGCGGCGTTGGGCCCTGACGATTTGCGCTTTCATGCGATCGCGCTCGATGCGTCCGGAACGCCGATCCCGGTCATGCATTCGGATGAGGGATTTGCGCTGTTATTCGCAGAACTGGATGGTGAACGTGTCGACCGGGCCGTCACCGCGCTGATGCGCCCGTTTCCCGCCGGCCTGATGACTGAGGCGGGCATGCTGGTCGCCAACCCCACCTTCTGCGGGCCGTCGTTGCAGGCGCGATTCACCCGCAACGCCTACCACGGCACGGTCGTATGGTCGTGGCAGCAAGCCCTGTTCGCCGCCGGACTGGAGCGACAACTGCAGCGCCGCGATCTTCCGCTCACGGTGCGCACTCACCTGCTCGAGGCGCAGCAGCTCCTGTGGTCGGCCATCAACGCGACCCGCTCCATCAACAATTCCGAATTGTGGTCGTGGTCGTTCGACGCGGGCCACTATCGGGTGGCGCCATTCGGGGCCGCTGCCGCGGATGCAGATGAGTCCAACGCAGCGCAGCTGTGGAGCACGGTGTACCTCGCCGTGAGGCCTCCGCAGGTGGCGGTGAACGCAGTATCCGCAAGAGAGGTACCGGTGGAATGAGTGACAACCGAGTCAAGAGGGTCGTGCTGGGGGCCAGGGGCACCCACGGCTGGGTGACAGCCGCGCGCGCTCTGTCGCACGCGCTTTTCCTGGTTGCCGCCGCGAGCGCCCGCGGCGAGACCGATGCGAGCTTCCGCCTGAGCGCCGGGCTCGAGGATCTGCCCGCCTATTTTCCGGCTTATCTCGCCAACGGTTACATCTCGACCCTGAGTGAGCCGCGGGGCACCGAGGCCGCGCGGGCCTACCTGGTTGGGTTAATGGACTACGCTGCGGGCGATATCTCGCGCCCGGCGGCTGTTCCCGGATGGACCGAGATCGACTTCAGCTGCGGTGCAGCCGGATCGGGCCGGGCGTGGCTCAACAGAGCCCCGCTGAACGAGCGCCATTTCAGGGGCTACCGGCAGATCCTCGATCTGCATGAGGCCACGTTGACGACGAGCTACCGCTACCTCGACGGCGGGCGCCAAACTGCAGTCGAGGTGACCACCCTGGTGAGTCAGTCATCCTCGCATCTGGCGGGGAGTCGTCTCAGGATCACGCCGGACTATGACGGCGTGGTGCGGTTGTCGTTTGCGCTGACGCTGTGGGCGCCGCACGCGCCGCGCTTTCCGCTTGCGCAGATGAGCGGCCCCGAGATGGAGGAGGCCGTGGCGGCGAATAGCCTGTCGCTCGAGCCACGAGCCCCTGCCACCCCCGACCGCGCGGCGGTCTGGTACCCCGGCTACACCGAGGTGCGCGCGAGCGAGGGCGATGGGGGCTCGCTGTCGTTGTGGCTCGACGGCCAAGCGGAGCAGGGCCTGCCCATGGCGATGGCAGCCACGGTCGCCCTGCCGGAGGGGGTGCCGCCGGAAACGGTAACCGTGCACCGTGACCGCTACCGGCTCGCGCTCGATGTCAGCATCAGGGTCGAGCGGGGCCGGACGTATGTCTTTACCAAGTACGTCGCCGCCTCGCGCGCCGGGTGGGGCGGCAACGCAACTGATGATCTCGCTCTGGCCCGGGAGGCCCGCGACCGCGGATTCGATCGCCTGTTGGACGAGCATCGCGCGGCCTGGGATGCGCTGTGGCAGCCGGACATCCTGATCGAGGGGGATGCGAAGGCTCAGCAGGTTGTCCACTCGGAGCTGTATTACCTGCTGGCGAGCGCGACCGCCGGTACGGCGTGGCCGGTCGGCCCCTGCGGGCTTACCACCTGTTACGCCGGTCACGTGTTCTGGGACGCCGACACGTGGGTATTTCCGGCGTTGCTACTGCTGCATCCCGAGCGCGCCAAACCCCTGGTCGCGTTCCGCGAGCGCACCCTCGAGGCCGCACGGCAGCGGGCGCGGCAGCGCGGCTTCGACGGAGCCATGTATCCCTGGGAATCAGACCCGGAGAACGGCAGCGAACAGACGCCGCACTCTGCCTACGTCCTGGGAGAAACCGAGATTCACGTGAACGCGGACGTTGCGATCGCGCAGTGGCAATACTATCTGGCCACGCACGACCGCGATTGGTTGCGAGCGCATGGCTGGCCAGTGATCCGCGAGGTGGCGCGCTTCTGGGCCAGCCGCGCCACCTATGACCCGCGTGCGCACCGCTACGAGATCGCGCATGTCAATTCCGTTGCCGAGCCGAACACGGACATCCCGAACGATACCTTCACGAATGTATCGGCCGCCAAGGCCCTGAGTATCGCCGCCGCCGCCGCAGGCGTGCTCGGTGAGCGTCCCGATCCGCTCTGGAGCCGCATCGCCCGGGGGCTGTATATCCCGCTCGTCCCGGGCGGGGAGCATCACCTGCCGTTCGACCCCGCCGTGATGGCCGACCGCAGCGACGAGGATTTCGGAGGCGGCCCGATCGCGCTGTTGTTCCTCCCCTCGCTGGACCTCGCCATGGGCGCGGAGTTGCGGCGCCATGATTACGAGTACGGCATTCGCCCGAGTTCCGTCGCGCGGGTCGCGGCGGCCAGCATGGGCATTGCGCCGCGGTCGATCGCTGCCGACACCATCGGTAGTGGGACCGATGCCGCGGCCTGGTTCGCCACCAACTTCACGGGCGGCACGCTCAAGCCGCCGTTCAACGTGCGCACGGAAACGGCCGGCAACAATGTCGGGTATTTTCTTACGGGCTCCGGGGGGTACCTGCAGAGCCTGATTTATGGGTTCAGCGGACTGCGCATTCGGGAGGCCGGGCTCATCGAAGCGTATGCGCCGGTTCTGCCGCCCAGCTGGACTTCGCTGACGTTTCGCAACCTGAGCTTCCGCGGCCAGCGCCTGGATATTCGCATCGCGCGCGATGCCGCCGGCGTGGTGCGGCTGACGCGCCAGGTGCATTGACGCACGGCGCGTGCAATCGGCACCCGGCAGGTCCAGCCGGCCGGGAAGCCTCAGCGGGCCGCAGAACAGTCCGCACGGGAGTTCCGGAAACGTACGTTCCGGGGGTCTGGAGCCGAGGGCGCTTGCGCCGGGCGATACTCTGACTATGCGATGATTGCTCGTCGGGGCTGTCCTGGTCTCCCATGCCGATAATGCGAAGCACCCGAAGCCGGCGCCTAGCGTGCCACACCCTCGTTTACTCGTCCGCGATCCTAGTCGGTCTTTGCATGATGCGTGTGGCGCACGCGTACGACTCGCGCACCGCAGGGGGAGAACTGTCCACTGCTGACACGGTGATTGCCGTCGAAGCCGGGGAACAGGCTCCACGACTGACTACGCTTGGGCTGCGCGGTGCGATGGTCTGGAAAAATCGGGCCGTGGAAGCGCTGCCTGATCACATCGAGGTGCGCGGCGCGGCGCAGCCCTTGACATGGCGGCTGGATCGCGCTTCGAGCCGCTTCGAATCAAAGCAAATTCAGCTGGTGTACGCCACCGAATCGCCACAGCTCAACCTGGTGTGGCGCTGGCGCGCGCGTGCCGGATATGGCCCGATCGAACACACCCTCTCGATTCAAAACCTGAGCAACGAAACGGTATGGTTGCCGCTGCAGCCCAGCCTTCGTTTTGACTGGATGATCGATCCGCAGTCCGCCCTGGAACGCTTCTGGGTGGAAAAGGGCGCCGACTCGCCATCCGCTCAGGGCACGCATCTCGACGCGCTGCACGAGGGCGATACCTGGCAGGGCACGTCGAGCACCTACGCTCGCCCCGTCGCGAACCAGCCACGGGAGATGATTCCCTATCTCCTGGTCGATGAGCCTGGTGGTACCCGCCTGCTGCCCGGCGGTACTCTTGTCACGCCGACGATATTCATCGGCGCATTCAGAGGTGGACCGGATGGCGCCGGCAACATCCTGCGCCGCTGGGTGCGCGAAGTGCTCAACAATCCGCGCACGCTGAGCGACCCGTCGTACCCGTTGATGGTCAACAACAGCTGGGGCAGCGGCATGGCGGTGGACGAAACCGTGGCGGATCGCATGATCGTGGATTCGGCGCAGCTCGGACTGGAGATGTTTCATCTGGATGCCGGCTGGTTTCGCGGCGTGGGCGATTGGCATGCGGACCCCCGAAAGTTTCCTCATGGAATCGCCGCGCTCGCAGATTTTGCTCACCAACGCGGGCTCAGGTTTGGATTGTGGATCGATTGGGCGCAGGCCGGCACTTCGCGCCAGCCCGGCGCGCTCAATGTGCAGGATCCCATTACCCGTGACTGGCTGGTGGCCGATCCGCCCGCGGACTGGAAGCACACCGAGCCCTTCAAGGGCATTACGATCGACCTGGGCGTGCCGGCAGCGAAGACATGGGCGGACCGCGAACTCGAGCGCATCGTCACTGACTATCACCTCGACATGCTCGAGCATGACGGCTATCTCGTGGCCCAAGGCAGTGCGCGCGCCGATCACCTTGCCGCGGCACCGGAGAGTGCAAGCCTGCGGGTCTACGAGGACTCGGGATACCTCTGGGCCGATGGCTCCAACTCGACCGACGTCAGCTATCACGCTTCCCGTGCCTACTACGACATCTATGAACGGTTACGTGCGCATCACCCGCGATTGCTCCTGGAGATATGCAACGATGGCGGCCGCATGGTGGATTTCGGCAGTGCCGCGCATGGGGACTATTTTTCGATCGCCGATACCTACGATCCGCTCTCCAACCGGCGCGCCTTCTACGACGCCAGCTATGTACTGCCGCCCGCGATGCTGGAAAGCTACGTGGCAAACTGGCCCGCCCCGCGCATCGAGAACTTCCGCTACCAGCTGCGCAGCGGCATGCTCGGCTGGTTCACGTTGATGCTCGATTCGAGCCTCTGGACCCCGCAGCAGCGCGCGGAGGCACGCGCGCAGTTTGCGCTCTACAAAGCCGTGCTGCGTCCGCTGATCCGCGATGCCGATGTGTATCACGTTGCCGAGCGCCCAGACGGCGTGCATTGGGACGGGATCGAATACTATTCGGCCAGGCGCCGCAGCGGTGTGCTGTACGCATTCCGCGGCACGGTGCCCGACCAGCCCACGCACCGATTCCGCTTGTCCGGCCTGAATCCTGCTGGCCGCTACCGAGTCCGGTTCCAGGACCAGGGCAAGGCCGCTGACCGCAGGCTCACCGGGCAAGTGCTGATGCAGGAAGGTGTGGAAGTCGGCCTGCCGTGGCCACAATCCTCGGAACTGGTTTTCCTCGACGAATTGCGTTGAATGATTGCAGCACTGCAGCGGTTGGATGGAAAGATAAGCATGAATTTCTACTCGGTCCTGCGCCGCGCGCGCCTGCTCGCCGGCATCGGCACCCTTGCCTTGGCGCCGCTGGCCGGTAGCGGCGAAGCCGCCGCACGCCAGCCGCTGTACTTCGATGTCGCCGAAGGTCTCAATTTCAACAGCTTTCTGCGCGACGGTCCGGTCGCCGCGCACCTGCTGCTGCGTTCGGGTACCGATCCGCGCATCCTGGTCGCCTTTCCTGCCGGCAACAGCGGCGTCGGTCTGTGGTTCGCGCACACCACTACGCCGGTGACGTGGACGATGTTTGGGAGGCCGCAGCCGCTCACCGTCCAGGATGAGCGCGGGCGTAGCCTGTACGGGATCACCGCGGAAGCCAGCGTGACTGGTGCGGCGGAGCTCTCGGTCAAGCAGGCCGCTTTGTCCAGCGTCCGTGTGCTGCGGGACTATCAGGCCCTTGGCAGCTTGCCGCCGCAGGTCAGCGCGAACCAGGAGATTCACGACTCGACCATCACCTGGGCGCGCGATCGCCTCGACGGCGCCGCCGGGTACCGCCTCAGCCTGCAGGTTACCGAGGGCACGCTGCGAGCCGGTCATATCACGGCGGGCGGCTCCTGGCGATTCAATACGTACTTTGGGCGCGACACGCTGATGTCGGTGCGCTTGCTGATGCCCGTGCTCACGCCCGAGGCGGTGGCGGCCGGGTTGGGCGCCGTGCTGACCCGACTGTCACCGCAAGGCGAAGTGGCGCATGAGGAGGATATTGGTGAGTTCGCCATTCTCGATCATCTGCATGCCACCGGCGACAAGTCGGATGCGCCGACATTCAACTACAACATGATCGATGGCACCTTCATGCTGGCTCCCGTTGCGGCCGAGTGGTTGCTCGATGACCCCCGCGGTCGCACGCGGGCCGCTGAGCTTTTGGCACGGATGGACGGACGCTCCGGTGCGGCGGCGCGCGCGCTGGGTGCGGACCTGACCAGCAACCTCAGGTTCGTCCTGCAGGCGGCCCGTAAGTTCGCGCAGGATCCACGATCGCCGAATCTTATCGCGCTGAAACCCGGTTTGACCGCCGGGCAGTGGCGGGACAGCGGCGACGGCCGCCGATCGTGAGATCTTCCTGGGTGCCGCCTCCATGGCGGGCGTCTGGCGCACCAGGGCCGGACCGCTGTTCGAGGTCAGCGTCCCGAACGCGAAGGCCCGCCAGGATGTCACCCGTTACGCTGCCGCACTGCATGTGGCGCCCGAAACAGCGCTGCGGGCTATCGGCGAGGATCCGGTGCGCTTCCATGCCCTGGCGCTCGCAGCCGATGCCAGCCCCATACCCGTGCTCCACTCTGACGAAGGTTTTGAGCTGTTGTTCGGCCGACCGACGCCACTGGCGCTGCGTCGGGCCGTAACGGCCATGACACGGCCATTCCCGGCCGGACTCCTGACCGACGTCGGAAGCGTGGTCGCAAACCCTGTCTATGCAGCCCCTTCGATCCAGGCTCGGCTTACCAGGAATGCCTATCACGGCACGGTTATCTGGTCCTGGCAGCAGGCGGTGCTGGCGGCGGGACTGGAACGGCAGCTGCGACGCCCTGAACTCCCGCCTTCCTTAAAGGCAGTGCTGCGCACGGCCCAGGAGCAGCTCTGGGGGGCCATTCGCCTGGGCCACTCGATGCGGAATTCCGAGCTCTGGTCCTGGACCTATGAGGCTGGACATTTCCACGTTGCGCCTTTCGGCGCCAGCGCGGCCGATGTCGACGAATCCAACGCCGCGCAACTGTGGAGTACGGTGTTTCTGGCCATACCGGATCCGGACGCGACCCCGTAGGTTTAAAAAGGCGACGGTTGCACGGCACCTTGGTAAACGAAGCCGGACCGGGACTTGCCATAATGCGCAAATGCTTATAGGCTTGCGCTTCTGTTTTATGGACGCCACTCGCTGCGCAAGTCAGCATTCCAACTGGGCCGGTTGGCTGTGGTTGATCACTGATCTGCCCCATAGTGATTAAGCGTTAAGAATCAACAAAACCTTAGCCCTCCGATCCAGGTCACTGGGGAGAAATCCATGAAAAACAAAGAGCCCGTCCAGTCGCACACGATTCGTTGCTTTTCAGCAACATTATCGCCACCCAGGAGCCGGGTGGCCTGCGCACCGGCCATTGCCGCCGCAGTGGCGGGAATCCTTTACGGCGCCAGCGGAGCTGCCGCGTACGCGCAAACCGCGCCGGCAGGGGCCGCGAAATCCACGGACAACGCGCTCGAGGAAATCGTCGTGACGGCTTCGGCGCATGGCGTCAGGAAGCTGGACGCCAGCTACAACATTGTATCGGCATCCCTCGATGAGATTCAGAACGCCAATCCCGCCAGTGCGGCCGAGATCTTCAAGCTCTCGCCCGGCATCTGGCCGGAAGCTTCCGGCGGACAGACCGGCGTCAACGTTGATGTGGCCGGTTTCCCCAACGGCGGTGGCGATTCCCCGTATTTCTCGACCATGATCCAGGGCTCGCCCCTATACGGCTCTCCCTCCCTGTCCTTCCTGGATTCCAGCTCCCTGCTGCGCTTTGACGACACCGTGGAGCGCGTCGAAATCGTCCAGGGCGGTACGGGCGCCATCTTTGGCCCTGGGCAGCCCGGTGCAACGGCGAACTTCATCCTGAGGACGGGCTCGGACACACCCAAAGGATCGGTTGCCTATACGTACGGCAACGAGGGCCTGGGACGTGTGGACGCCTACTACGGCGCCAAGCTGACCGACGGATGGTACGGCAGCCTCGGTGGTTTCTACCGCGAGTCCGCCGGCGTGCGCGATCCTCAGTACCCGGCTGACCTCGGCTATCAGATGACCGGGACGCTGAAGCATGACCTGAGCGATGGCTCGGTCATGTTCTGGGCGCGGACGCTGAATGACAAAAACCAATGGGTCGCCGACTTTCCGTATGTGGTCAACAACGGGTCGGCCGACCCCTATCCTGGTTTTGATCAGCGCAACTCCACCTACAACAGCTACGAGCTGCAGAACTTCCAGATACCAAACCCGGCCACTGGCGGGTTTGAAAACGTCAATATCAGCAATGGTCGTGGCTCGATCCTGACCTACGTGGGTTCAAGTCTCGACCTGAAGTTCTCGGGCGGCTGGTCGATCACGAACAGCTTCCTGTTTGACGGCGGCGACATGGATACCAACGCGCTGGTCAACAATGGCAACCCGAAGGCGCTGTCGGCATTCATCACTGGGTTGACCCTTCCGGGCGCCATCACCGCGGCCGATGTCATGGCCCACTACACCAACGGCACCGCGGTAGATCCCGCCCAGAGCGTGGTGACCCAGCAGGTCTGGCGGGTCCAGAAGCGGCTCTGGAATGCCACTGATGAATTCCGCCTCGCGAAGGACTTCGGCAACGGCAATACACTGACCGCGGGCGTGTATGTGGCCCGTTACACCGACAACGACAACTGGTCGTTGGGCAGCAATGTGCTGATCACCAACCGGCCCAATGCCAGTCCGATCATCCTGCAGGCTGCCGCGGGCGGGAACATCTACAATATAACCAGCTCACAGGGCATCGTCAGTGCCAACGGCGGTTACCAGATCCTCCAGCAGGGCACCGCTACCAATGGGGCCTTCTATGTGTCCGACTCATGGAAGATCAACCAGTGGTTGCTGGATGCCGCGGCTCGTGTCGAACACCTCAGCCTGTCGCAGCAGACCACCAACCTGGCGCCGAAAGCGCTGGGCTCGGCATTCGACCTGTGGGACAACGCCGTCGAAATGCCCGATGGTACCTACACGAAGGAGGGTGTCAGCACTACCCTGCCGGCCTTCTCCCTGGGCGCGAATTACGAGTTCAGTGACCATATGAGCGCCTACGTGCGGGTCAACAATGGCGTGTTCTTCCCCAATTTTGACAGCGTTCGCTGTCAGCGGTACAACACCAGTTTCAACTGCCCCAATCTCCTTCCGCTCAATCGCGTGAAGAACCTTGAAGTGGGCTTCAAGGTTCAGAACCGCTACACGTATATAGACGCGTCGATCTACAACAAGGATTTCAAGGGCCTGTCGTACCAGCCCCAGGACATCAATCACGTACCGCTGGGGCCCGTCACGACCTATGGCTCGACTTCAATTGGTCTGCGGTTCATCGGAAGCGTGAATCCCTTTGCGGGCGGTGATTCGTCGGCAGCCAGGGAATTGAAGATCACCCTGAATGCCAATTACGAGAATGCCCACTACAAGGACTACAACGGCTGCTACGTCTACACCGACATCAACGGCAACGTGATCTGCGGCGTCATCAATGGCGTACAGCTCGCCCGCTTGCCGAAGTTCCAGTACCGCATAACCCCGAGTGATACGCAGGACTTCGGCTGGGGTACGTTGACTGAGTTCCTGACCTATGAGCACATTGGTCAGCACTACCAGGACAGCACGGGCCTCAATCCGCTGGGCAGCTACTACGATCTCAATGCAGGTATCGTGGCCAAAGTGGGCGAGCGGTGGCAGTTCCGGCTGCTCGGTTCCAACATCACCAACCAGATCGGTCTGACCGAGGGTAATGCCCGCATAGGCGGCAATGCCGTGCAGAACGGTGTCGGGTTCGGACGATCGATCCTGGGCCGTGAATTCAGCCTTCAAGCCAAGTATGCATTCTGAGTGTCCAGGGACGAGTGCTGAATTTGAGTTGAGCTGATACAACTTCCTCGCGCCCACGGACGCGAGGGGGTTTTCCTTTGGACGTCATGCTAGCCTTGCCTGCGCTATGGCCGTGACTTCCCCGCTACTCGTCAAAGCCATGCGGCGCGTCGGCGCAGTGCTCCAGGCTGGCGGCTATCAGGCCGCCCACGAGCAACTCGAAACGATCGTCGCGGCGAACCCAGGCTATGTGGAGGCGCTGCGCCTGCTCGCCGGCACCAAGCAGGCGCTGGGTGACGCCGCGGCCGCCGAAGGACTGCTGCGTCAGGCGCTCGCGCTCGAGCCGGGCTGGCCGCCGGCGATGGCGATGCTGGGGGAGATCCTGCTCAACAGCGGCCGTGTTCTCGAGGCTGAACCGTTCTTGCAGCGCGCCGCCACCGCTTTGCCGGCCAACGCCCGCGCGGCACTCGTGCTCGCGCGACACTACAACGACACGCTGCGCCCCGCGCTGGCCCTCGCGCTGTTGGGGCCCCTGTGCGCCGCCGGCAAGGCGGATGCCGATCTGGTCGCCCTGCATATCGCCGTGCTCGCCGCGCTGGGCCGCCGGGACGAAGCCGTGGCGCTATACGGGCGCATGGCCGCGGCCTCGCCAGGCGACCCGGGTGCCGCTCAGGCGCTTGCCATGGCTCTTGAAGGTGCGGATCAGCATGAGGAGGCAGCGCGTGTCGCCCGACAGACTCTGAGGCAAGGGCACAGGACGGCGGCGCTGTACCACACCTACGCCCGCAGCCTGCGCGCAGTGGGCGCGCCTGAGCGCGCCGAGGCGGCGTTGCGCGACTGCCTGGCGCTGGAGCCACGTCTGGTCGAGGCACAAAGCAATCTCGCGGAACTGATCTGGCTGCGGACGGGTGACATCACGCAGGCGACCGCGGTACTGGACCAGGCACTGCAGCGCTTTGCCACCGAGGATGCCCTGTGGGCGGCCAAGGCAGCCATCCTCCAGGCTGCCGGTGACGCGCGCGCCGCATATGCCTGCCTGGCTGAACAGGCCACGCGTCCGCGGGCACCAACCAACCTGCTGGTCCGCGCAGGCCTTGCGGCGCTGGAGTTCGACTCGGCCGCTGCCCTGGCGCTGGCGGAGCGCGCGGTGGGCACGATGCCGACCAGCGCTCCCGCCAGGACCCTGCTGGTGGCCGCGCAGCTCGGTGTCGGCGATGCCCGTGCGGCAATCCCCCACTGCGAGTCCCTGCTGGCCCATGCGCCGGACGATCAATACCTGATTGCGCTACAGACCACCGCGTGGCGGCTGCTGCAGGATGAACGTTACGCGCAGCTGTGTGACTACCGGCACCTGGTGGTGTCCGAACCGCTCGAGGCGCCTGAGCCGTGGCCTGACCTGGCCAGCTTTCTCTTCGACCTGACGGTCAGTCTTGAGCGGCTGCACGATCCGCACGGCCATCCGTTGCTGTTTCAATCCCTGCGCCATGGCACGGAGACTACTCAGGATCTGCTGCGTAGTGCCGACCCGGTTATCCAGGCGCTGTTCCGCAGCTTTGCCGCGCCGATCGGCCGCTATGTTGAACGCGCGGGCCGCGGCTCCGATCCGTTGCGTCGTCGCAATGGCGGCAAATGGCGCTTCAATGGCAGCTGGTCTGTGCGGTTGCGCCGTTCCGGCTATCACGCGAACCATGTACATCCGCGCGGGTGGATATCTTCGGCTTTTTATATCCAATTGCCCGACAGCCTGAGCCATGCCAGGAACAAGGAGGGCAATCTCAGCTTTCGAGGCCCGCCTTACCGTCGCGTTCGACGTTGTGCCTGATGGCTAGGGCCAGCGCCGTACCTCGCTGCCGCCAGATCCGCGTAGGAAGGATGTCGAAGGATCGCCGCTCAAGGGAGGTGAGCCAGATCGATTGCGCTGATGGTCCGCCGGACGAGGTCCAGGGACGACTCGCGCGGGTGAGTTGAGCGGTGGACCTCAAGGGCCCTTCGTGCCTCCCCGACGCGACGGACCGCTTTGCGAGCCTCTTCGAAGGATACAGCTCCGGCCGCAAAGTTGAGTGCATCCGGACGCGCTCGTCCGAGGCGCACAGCCGCCGGTACGCGCCGATGACATCCGCAGTTCGCGCTGTCGGAGACGAGCCCACAATAGGACTGTGTAAACGCCAGGACTTCGCTTCGCGCCCGCTCGAGCCGCTTCCGGAGCGCGGCAGCATCTATATCAAGTGCCTCCGCGACTTCAGGTCCCGGGAGATCGAGAATCTCACCGAGTATGTAGGCCAGTCGGTGTGGCCGATCGAGGCATTGAAGCATCGCGAGCGTGCAGCCAATCCTTACCTCCTCAACGAGGACCGAACGCTCGCTCTCTGCCGGTCCGTCAGTCGAGAGACCCGCCAGTAAGTCGTCGGACAAGCGCACGAAATTGAGATTCATGCGCTCGACTGCGCTGCGCTTGGCGTCGAGAAGGTAGTTGACCGCGACGCGGTAGACCCACGTCTTCAATTGGCTGCGGAAGTCAAAGCTCGAGAGCCGCGTTACGGCCCGGATGAGAATCTCCTGGGTCGCGTCTTCGGCATCCTCGCGGTTCCAGACCATCCGGAGCGCCAGAGCGTAGACGTCAGGCTGAAGCGTCCGAACGAGCGCCTCCAATGCGGCGCGGTCACCCGCAATTGCACGGCGCGCGATCTCTTCAGTCGGGGGTGTGGCGCTCATTGTGCCTCCAGAAGTCGCCTCAACTTTGCGAGTTCCTGGTGCAACGTCGCTCGCTGGGCGTCCAATGCCCCTTCCAGCTGTTCAAGGGGCACCGGTGGCGCATGCAGAACAAAGCTGTAAATGCAGGTGCCTCGGGTGGTCTCGGTTACGCGAGAGTGCGCTACTCCGACCGCGCCGTCGGGAAATGCCAGCTCCCAGTCGACGGTACCGGCGCCCTCGTGCAGCGATGTGCGCAGCGCCGTATCGACCGCGCCCGACGGAGTTCTGAGGCGTGCTCGCGTATCGTCGGCCTGTTCAAACGCCTGCGCCCATTTTGGCAAGTTGCGTGGGTCACTCACGAAGCTGAAAACCGCCGCTCGAGTGGCCCGAATCTCAATTCCCTGAACGTCAAATCTACGCATGGTCGTTGCCTCACCATCGAAGCAGAAGTGCTCCATGCTTCTTAGACGATACTGACTGTGCCGTTGTGACGGCTTCACAGCCGCACCTTGCCTGCCATCGGATCGGATTTTGACCAGGAGGCGGCGGCGAATCGGAAGCCTGAGAATAGTTCATGAATCTCATTCAGGCTGAAGCCCGCCTGCCGTGCGCGCTGGAGCACGGCGAGGCGGCGAAGTGCGGCCGAATTCTCCCGTATGCTGCAAGGAATCGGTTAACGCCGAGAGAAGTTGCGAGGAACAGTAGTGCCAATCCCAAGGAGTAGAGCGCAAGGAATGTGACCCCCTTCTCCAAGGTCGCCTCGGAGGCGGCCAGAGCCAAAATCCCGGCCAGGATCGGCCCGACGCAAGGTGTCCATGCGAAGCCAAATGCCAATCCCACCAGCAGCGCGTGAACCGCCCCCTTTCCTTCCGGAGTGCCGGTGATGCGCTTGTCCGAATAGAGAACACGGATCGGGGTAATGCCGGTCAGGTGAAGTCCAAAGACAATGATGAGGACCCCGGAAATTCTGCTCAGCAGCGCAGTGTGGCGCCCCGCAAGCTGTCCGATGCTGCTGGCGACCGCTCCTAGGGCGATGAATACCAGGCTGAAGCCGATCACAAACATGATGGCGTGGTGAATAACCACGCCCCTTGCCCACGGGTCTTGCCTGCGCAGTTCCTGCAGACAGATCCCGGAAATCATCGAGACCAGCCCGGGACCAGCGGCAGCACGCACGGTGACAGGAAGGACAGCACCCCGGCCAGAAGCGCAGCCAGCGGAAGCGGTAGCGAGGCCATTACTTGCGTTCTATGGGCGAGCCGACACCGGCGCGATCCAATCGGCACCGTCTCCGGCAATAAAGGCCTTCGTGCCCGGCCGACCGGTGAAGGTCATCCAAAGCGGCCCGCCTGCAGGCGTAACGCGCAGACTGATATTGAAGAACGGACAACACAGCCGTTCCACGTCGATGTACTCCGCCGCCTCCTTATACGTGGTCGGGTCGGAAGGAAGCTGGAACTCGTAACCGTCAGGCAATTCGTGAACACTAATTCTCTTGGCGATCAACGCGGGCCCCAGGACATCGAAGTGGCGCTTGCGGACCGCGGGCGTGAGCGCGCTCTGGTCACAGTAGAAAGGACTTTGCTTCGCAGCGGCGCCAGGTGCAGCTTGAGCAGCTGCCAAGAACGGGGATTGCCCGCCAATCGCGACGACGGCGGCGATCACCAGGGCTAGAGCAAGGACTTTCATGACCAGATACTCCTATATGAAATCGTGACGTGTCGTTTCGCCGGCCCGAGGCAAGTGCTTTGAGGCCTTCGATGCACGCTACAACTTGAAGTGGACTTTAAGTCAAGAAATTTGTGAACCCTTCGCCCATAGCGATTGCGCGGAACGTGGCAACTCGTCAGGTCTCTCTGGGTGACGGCTTGGGGCGATCAAGTTAAGGGCTGAACGTCTGTTTCTGGCCAGGTGTCGCCTGATGGGCTACCCAAAAGCCAGAAGCCCGGGCCGATCCCGATTCCGATGCGGCTCCGTGACGCTTCCGCGCGCGCCAGGACTGAGCAGGAGCCGCAAGGGTATTTTTGGGGTTATCCGGGGGACTCCACGTCAGAACACTCTGTAGTTCAGGCACTTAGCTCGAATTTAGAGTCCAACATAGAGAGCTATTATGATCAATAGGTTACAGCATTTTCTGTATGTTACTTCTCCGGTGCATGCGTCGGCCGCCGCCCATTTCCCTCAGGACGTGCCTCACAGCCCTCCTGAACAGTAGCCGATCCCGTTGAGGCTCGTGTTGCTCCATAGCGTCTGTACTGGGTAGGCAGCGCCGTCGTTCCCGATCATGTTAAACGGCGCACCTGGAACCTGCAGTCCATCTCCCACCCACGCGCACTTGTCGCCGTTCTCCCAACCCTGGTAGTCGAACCAGGCGCCGTACTGGACCTGCCCTGCCCGCGACTCCGCACCGGGATCAGTAAGCGTCTCGGCGATCTCATGACCGAGCACGATCGTGACACCGTCAAGATCGCCGCTCGGCGCGGGATTGACGAAGTCCTTGCCGCATCCGCCGCCGGCGTTGAGCACGTAGGGCATGTTGACGAACGCCAGTCCCGCAGTCACCCCCGGATAGGACAATGGCGTCGTGAAGTCGTGCCAGGCGCAGTAGGAGTTCTGATTGAAGCCGGCGTCATTGAACTTCTGCGGCGTCGCGACCACGACCTGCGCATTGGCCAATTCCTGGATACCGAAGTACTGCGCACCGCGGGCAGCCTCCTGGGCAAGCTCGAGCGGGCTTAGATTGTCGTGTGTGGGATCGGTGTTGTCGTGCCAGACGCCCGCGAGCTCGTGCGGAGGATTGCCGACAGCGGAATAGGTTCCATTGTAATTGTCCTGGTAGTACTGGGCGGAGACCTTGCCCCAGGACGTTCCGCCGATGGCCGCGATAAAACGCCCCATCAGCGCGCCCACGCCGTCGGGATCGCCGGCAGCGTTAGTGGGTGACGTGTGATCGAATGCGCCAGCCTCGCCCCAGCCCCAGAGGACCAGGTAGACTTTTGGCCTTGTCTGCACGGCACCGCCGAAATAGGCCATGTTGACCGGCATCGGCTGCCCCGCGGCAACGCCGGGCGGGCAGATTCCTGTGGTCATGCAGATATCCACGGTCGGCGGCATGATGCCGACCGCCGGCATGGCATGCGGGTTGGTCGGTGCAGAACGTACGCAGCCTTGACCGGCGATATCGAAAGCCCTGTTGCTCCACAACGGCTGCACGGCGAACTTCGTGTGATTGTTCATGGAGACGTTGGCCAGAGCTGTCCAGGCGCACTTGTCGCCGTTCTCGCTGCCCTGGATGTCGTTCCATCCGTCCTGAACGCTCGCGAAGTTATCGGGATCGGTTACGGCCTCGGCATACTCGTGGCCGACGACAATTCTGTAGCCGTCGAAGACGCCGTGGCCGAAGCTGTCGCTGATCACGGTGACCGAATTCATGCCGCAACCGCCGGCGCCAAGCGCCGGCCAATTCGCGTTGAGAAAGGGTATGAACGCGTATTGCACACGATAGGGATTGCCATAACCGTCGACGCTGCTGGTCTGCGTGTGATAGCCGCAGTAAACCGGCTGCCCGGTGCCGATCGTTGAGGGCGGCGTCAGGATGATGTACGTCGCGTGCGGGTTGTAGCCGAAGTGCGCTGAGGCGCGTATGGCCTCCGCAGCGAGCGGATCATTCGCCAGGTTCTCCGCCAGGCCCAAGGTCACGATGTCGCTCGGCACGGGCGTCGGATCGGCCCATACCCCCTTGAGTTGCTTGCGTGGATTGGTAACGTAGTTGCCCCCACCCACCGCGGCGCAGCTGGTGGTTCCCACCGGCACGTTGTCGCAGTACTCGTCCTGAATGGCGGCCCAGGATGTACCGCCGAGACTGCTCAGGAACGTAGTCACGTAGTTTTGCAGTTGCTGGCTCGTATACACACTCCCGTTGGCGTCGGCCGTGGTGAAGCCATTCGCCCAATCGGGTCCCCAAAAGATGAGGTAGGTATCCGGCACGGTTTCCACCCCTATCGCGCCAGAACCCGCATTGCCGCCGTGATAAATGAGGTCATTTGCCAGCGACGATGGCCCCGGTGTGTTGGGCTGGCCGGGCGCCCAAAAGAAGTGCTTCGGGTTACTCAGTGACTGTGCATCAGCGACAGCGGTCGCCAACGCAAACAGCAAAGCAACGACGAGGTGCAGACTGGAAATCCGCCTGTTGGAATGGGTGCGCATTTGTGCCTTCCTCTTTCGCAAGGACCACCTACTCGCGGCCTCCACCCCACCGCAACCCCATAGCCCGCCCGAGCTTGCGTTGTGCCCAAGGAGTGCTCCGGAACCCCGAATCGGACACCGGTACTGGGTTGTGCAAGCCCGGCTCGGCTAACGCGCGAGACCATAGTGGTGCCTCTGGCAACCTTCAAGCCGGGAGTTTCCTTAAAATGAAATCAGGAATACACCTGAACTGGGTGCGGCTCAGCTCATGAGGTGGACTGGTGTACGAACTTGGGCATCCAGCGCCGGGTGGTTTCGGCAGGCGAGTTTCGCAACGCGTCGTATTACTCATTGGCACCACGCAGGCTGTCCCTAAGGGTGGCGTACGAGTGGCGCTGATGGGTGCGTTCACATGGTTTATACTGCGGACCTACTCGTTCAGCAGCCCAAACTTGCTCCCGGGAGCACCTCATGCACCGCTTCGTCGCCGCGCTGTTGGTTGCCGCGCTGTTGGTCTCGGTGGCCCCTGCCTCCTCCGCCGTAACCGCCGAGGAGCTGGCCGCCAGGAACGTCACCGCAAAGGGTGGCGTGGACAAGCTGCGTGCCGTGGAGTCACTGCGCCTGTCCGGCAAATTGCTGGTCAACGGCGGCACCATCAGGCTCGAGTTCGTCGAGCTGATCAAGCGTCAGCAAGGCGTGCGCTTTGAGGCGACGCTGCAAGGGCTGACTCAAGTGCAGGCTTATGATGGCACCCAGGCGTGGCAGATCGATCCATTTCAAGGCCGTAAGGATCCGGAGAGACTTTCGGCCGATGACGCCAAAGGGTTGGCTGAGGATGCCGCGGACTTCATGGGTCCGCTGGTCGACTACGCGACCAAGGGCTATGCACTCGACTACCTCGGCACCGAGGATATAGATGGCACCGAAGCCCATAAGCTCCGAGTGACGCGGACCAACGGCGACATTTCCTACGTCTATCTCGATCCAGACTATTTCCTGGAGATCCGCATCGTCAATCGCCGCATCGAACACGGCGTACCTAAGGAAACCGTTACCGACTACGGCGATTACGAGCGTGTGGCTGGCGTCTATTTTGCCTTTGCGCAGGAGTCGGGACTCAAAGGTTCATCAGATCGGCAGAGGGTGCAGATCGAGAAGGCCGAGGCGAACACTGACCTGGCCGACGCCGTGTTTCATTTCCCGAGCGCGCCGGCCGCAGGGTCCGCCAAGTAGGCATTCACCATAGAGGCTTCAGGGGAGAGGGCTGATGCGTGGACACTGGATGGCTTCATGCGGCGTGCTGCTCGGCCTGCTTGGAACTGTCGCGATAGCGCAAACTCCGGTGGCGACCATTGACTCGGGCGCGATTTCCGGCCTGGGCGCGCGCAACATCGGTTCGGCCGCGATGAGCGGGCGCATTGCCGCCTTGGCTGGCAGTACGGACGCGAGCGGCAAGATTACGCTGTTCGTGGGCGCAGCCAGCGGCGGAGTGTGGAAGTCGACCGACGGCGCCACGACCTTCAAGCCCGTTTTTGATGAGCAGGCGGTCCAGTCGATTGGAGCCATTGCCGTCGATCCAGCGAACGCCGCGAACGTGTGGGTGGGCACGGGCGAGGCGTGGACGCGCAACAGCGTCTCGATCGGCAACGGCGTCTATAGGTCCAAGGATGCCGGCGAGACCTGGACGCACGTTGGGCTCGAGAATTCGGAGCGCATATCAAAGATCATTGTGGATCCGCGTGCCTCGGCTACGGTGTACGCCTGCGTGCCGGGAAGCTTGTGGAGCGACTCGGCCGACCGGGGTCTGTACAAGACGACGGATGGCGGCGGCAGTTGGCGGCTGATCCTGAAGGGATCGAATCTGTCGACGGGCTGTGGCAGCGTTGCCATGGAACCGGGCAGCCCGGATGTGTTGATCGCGACCCTGTGGGACTTTCGCCGGAAGGGCTGGACGTTTCGTTCGGGCGGTGCCGGACCGGAGGCGCCCTCCGGGAGTGGCCTGTTCCGCAGTGTCGATGGCGGCGACAATTGGGTGGAATTGACGCCCGCAGCCAACAAGGGATTGCCGGCGAAACCCTACGGCCGGATTGCCGTCGCGTATGCACCCAGCGATGCCAGGACGGTGTATGCCTTCGTCGAGTCGACGGATTCCGGACTGTGCGTTTCGCGCGATGGCGGCGCTACCTGGGAGCGCGGTGACAAGAGCCAATGGATGGTGTGGCGACCGTTCTACTTCGCCAATCTCATCGTCGATCCGCAGAATGCCGCCCGGGTCTACAAGACTGACGGCAGCCTCATTCTCAGCGAGGATGGCGGCAAGAGCTTCACCGCGGTCGGTGGCTTCGTGGGCATGCATGGGGATGTGCATGACGTGTTTGTCGATCCACGCAACTCGAGTCATGTCTTCGCGGGTGACGACGGCGGATTGTGGATCTCGTACGACGGTGCCAATAAATGGTGGAAGACCGACAATCTGCCCATCTCGCAGTTCTATCACGTCAGCGTGGATGGCGCGGATCCCTACCACGTGTACGGCGGGCTGCAGGACAACAGTTCCTGGGTTGGCGATTCGGCCTATCCGGGCGGGATCACCAGCTCGCGCTGGGAGAATCTGTACGGCGGCGATGGATTTTGGATATTCGCCGATCCGTCTGATGCGAACTATGTCTACGCTGAGTACCAGGGCGGCGCGATTGCTCGTGTCAACATGCGCACGCACGAGACGCGCGACATTCAGCCCAAGCTTGGTCCCGAGGACCTCAAGCGCTACACGAAGCTGCGCTACAACTGGAATACGCCTATCGCCCTCTCGCCGCGAGATCCTGGGACGATCTACATCGGCGCCCAGTTTCTGTTTCGTTCCCGGGATCATGGGCAGACCTGGGATCGCATCTCCCCCGATCTGAGCACCAACGACCCGCAGAAGCAGCTGCAGGAGCAATCGGGCGGGGTGACCGTGGATAACTCGGCCGCCGAGATGCATACCACGATCTATTCAATCAGCGAGTCCCCGCTGCAGACCGGGCTCATCTGGGTGGGCACCGACGACGGCAATCTGCAGCTTACGCGCGATGGCGGGGCTCATTGGGACAATCTCATCGCCCACGTATCGAATCTGCCGAAGAACGCCTGGGTGAACTGGGTACAAGCGAGCCGCTTCGCCGCCGGAACCGCCTACGTCGCCTTCGATGGGCACACCTTCGGCGACATGTCCCCTTACCTGTACGTGACCACTGATTACGGCAAGACCTGGAATGTCCTGATCTCACCTGGCGATACCAAAGGTGTGCGCGGCTATGCGCACGTCATCAAGGAAGATACCGTCGATCCGCAGCTGCTGTTCCTTGGCACCGAATTCGGTCTGTGGATATCGGTAGACGGCGGCGGCCACTGGGCGCAGTTCAAGGGCGGGCATCTGCCGGCCGTGGCGGTGCGCGATCTGGAGATTCAGCCGCGCGACAGTGATCTGGTGTTGGCCACGCACGGGCGCGGCATCTGGATCGTCGATGACATCACACCGCTCCGGCGCCTGACCCCGGAGCTGCTCGCACAGGAGGCGGCTTTTGTCGCGGCGCGCCCCGCCCAACAGCGGATTGAAGCCAACGGCGGCTGGCCCAATGGTTCGGCGGCATTCACGGGCGACAACCCCGCGGGCGGCGCGGTCATCACTTACTACCAGCGCACGCGCCACCTGTTCGGGCACCTGCGTGCCCCGCATGTCCCGCCCGCGGCGCAGCTGAGCCAGGCCGGTACCCAAGGGACGCGCGTGCCGCCAGGGCCGTATACCATACGCATGCAGAAGAACGGTCAAACCTACGATACGCCCTTGACGGTGGGCCTCGATTCGCGCGTGTCCTGGAACGCGGCAGACCGCCAGGCGCAATATGATGCGGCGATGAAGGTAGCAGCGCTGTTCGACGATGAATCGGCGCTGTTCGGGCAAATTGCGGGCCTGCGCGAGCAAGTGGCTGCCGCCACGCAGGGTCGGTCGGCGGGCGACAAGGCGCTGGCGCGTCTGGCGCAATTCGATGCCAAGCTCGACGCACTGCGCAAGCAGATCGTGGCTACCAAGGAAGGGGGCGCCATCACGGGCGAGGAGCGTTTGCGTGAACACACCGATCAACTTTATGGTGCAGTCATTTCCTGGGAAGGTCCACCGGCGCAGTATCAGCTGCACAATGCCGATGCGCTACGCGCGCAGCTGAGCGAGCTGACCGAACTATTCGCGCGGTTGACCACTGCGGAGCTTCCGAACCTTAATCGGCTGCTGAAGAGGCAGGGTGCGCAGGCACTGTCCGTGCCGCCCCGGGTGGCCTTTGAAGACGAAGAGCGCGGAACGGGCGGAGCCGGCGCCGGCGCAAGCCGGAATGATCCGGATGCGAAGCCAAGTGGCGCACTGCCCAGAGATCTGCGCCTGTGGAATTGACCTCGCGCAATTCCTGCGTGGATC
>WNFI01537442.1_pt2 | contig 21342 bp, 20 predicted proteins | sample 5400471 | NCBI WGS metagenome assembly WNFI01 (sample SAMN13153348, study PRJNA577476) | soil metagenome | isolation source: 100 cm saprolite on Douglas fir-dominated hillslope | place: USA:California | collected 2013-09-17
GCTATCGACAGGGAGCAGGAGAAACTGGCGGCGTAATCAAACCCAGAAACCACCTTAGCCAAGCCGCCATTCTGTCCCGGAAAACGGGACCACCTCTGTTGTCGCGGCGTTAAAACCAAGCAGCTTTTCATCTTTGGGGACTGGCTTAAGTGCGTCGTATTCAGCAACAAGCTGCTTCCGCTTGCTTTCATTCTCGGTATTCATCGCTTCATAACGGACGATGTGGGAGCCAAACATTGTTGTCATCCCAAGTCTCTCAAGCTCCTTGATCGCCGCTAATTCGTTTTCGTCGCCGATGTTCCCAGGCAGGGTATTGGTATCACGATAGATTTTCAAGTTCATCTTGCGTCACCAATTTCAATGTATGCTGGCACATCGGCCTGCTAACTCTTGGCCCTACGACGCTTGCGAGCCGACTTATCAATCAAAAAATCCTCGACCCTCTTTCCTTTCTTCAACGCCTCAACAAGCCACTTCGGCTTCGCTCCTCTTCCGGCCCAAGTCTCGCCTGATGGGCTACGATATTTCGGCGGGACCTTTCTTCCCTTTAGCGACTTGCCCGCTCTGCTCTTAGCTGGAGCTTGACCATCCAGAGCGGCCAACTGTTTCTCTAATTCTGTCCGAAGCTCAAGCAATCGTTTATCAATCTGATTTCGCAAATTCATCAGAGCTTGAACATTCATTCCCTTAAGGCTTGGCATGATCTATTGGCCGTACCTAATAGTGACAAGTGCAGGAGCTTGGCTGCCCTTGGATGCACCCGGAAGCGACAAGATGAGCCGATGAAATGGGAACAACTTCAATCGCAGGCCGTGACAACCGAAGGCAACGGATTTCAGGGAATTGCATGTACGAACTGGTGATCAACCTCAAGACCGCGAAGGCTCTCGGCCTCGAAATCCCCGACAAGTTGCTGGCGCTGGCCGACGAGGTGATCGAGTGAAACGACGCGAGTTCATCACGCTCATCGACGGCGCGGCGGCGGCGTGGCCGCTCGCGGCGCGGGCGCAACCCACCCGGGCTGCGCGGATCGGTTACGTGTCTGGGACGGGCAGCGCTGCCGACCCCGGGCCTTTCGTCGAAGCATTGCAGCAAGGAATGCGCGAGCATGGCTACCGAATATCGCGGCGCCGAGGGAAGGTCAGCGCGTTTTCCCGAGTTGGTCGCCGAACTCGTGCAAGCGAAGGTTGACGTCCTCGTCACACCTACTCCGACTGCAATCCGCGCGGCCAAACAGGCGACCGATACGATTCCGATTGTCATGGTGACTTCTATCGATCCGGTTGCAGCGGGATCATCGATAGCCTTGCGAAACCGGGGGGAAACATTACGGGGCTTTTTATGCTCACGCGGGATTTAGGCGCAAAACGTCTGGAGTTTCTCAAAGACGTGGTACCAAAACTTGCGCGCGTGGGAATCCTTGTGGATGCGGGTGACCCGGTAGCCGCAACCGGTTACCGGGATTATGAAACTCCCGCACGGGCACTGCAGATGGAACTCCGATCGCTGGAGGTCCGCGGGCCGAATCCTGATCTGGATGCTGCAATCAAGACCGCGCTCGAATGGCGTGCCGACGCGCTCATCGTTGTTACCAGTATGCTGCTCTTCTCCCACCGAAAGACGATTGCCGATCTGGCGCTCAAAAGCCGGCTGCCAACGGCGTACCATGGAAGTGATTGGGTCGTGGCTGGCGGCCTCCGTCGGCACTGCTTGCGTTTGCCGACGAGGTGATCGAGTAAGTATTTTTTGCTGTACTGCATAAGTCTGGATTTGGCACGAATGCGACATAGCAAGATCGCGGATGGACGTCCGCTTTCGGGGGAAGATCGGTCATGCAGCGGACATCACCGGCACGACCGAGTTTGACCCAAAGCCGCCGACTTAGTCGCAGCGCAACCACAACTAGTCCCGCGACGGCAGATTGGGTATTCCGCGCGGAGCAAGACTGAAATAAGATCATTCAATTGCCCAGTTTCAATTATCTCTGACGATCGGATGGCGTCTGAAGATATGTCTGCGGCACCCGACCCTGATCAAAAGTATTGGGCCTTCATTAGCTATAGCCAGCGGGACGCCGCATGGGCGCAACGGCTGCATGCGCAATTGGAGAGTTACCGCGTTCCACGGTCGCTGATTGGCCGGCGAACTGGCGATCGTGTCATTCCGCGTCGGCTGATTCCGGTGTTTCGCGATCGGAGCGAACTTGCGAGCTCACCCGATTTGGTTCATGAAATCCGCGCGGCCCTGCAGTCATCCCGTTCGCTGATCGTCATCTGCTCGCCCAATGCAGCGGCTTCCCGGTGGGTTGAGGAGGAAATTCGCACCTTCAAAGCGCTAGGCCGTGGAGAACAAATTTTTCCTCTCATGGTAGATGGGGAACCCAATGCGCCGGACGGCCAAGACAATAGTCCGGTCGAGTGTTTTGCTCCATCACTTCGTTTCGATTTCGGGCCTGACGGCAGTCGGGCAAAACGCGCTACCGAACCCATCGCCGCCGACGCGCGCGCTGGCAAGGACGGATGGAAGGACGCCTGCCTTAAATTGATCGCGGGTCTCCTGAACGTCGGTTTCGACGAATTGCGTCGGCGCGAATTGAGGCGGCAACGGCATCGTCGCTTGGGCTTCGCAATGGCGGTTTTCGCCGGGGTCGTCACCATTGGATTGGGGTATGTCGGCCTCGCCGACGCGGATGTCGCTGTATGGGGCAGTGCATCACTGCAACGCCAGCTCGATCGCCACGGATGGAGCCTATTCAGACGTATTCCGGGCGCGGTGGAGATTTTCCAAGCATCTGATGCCGGGCTTGATCGCATACGACGAGACGTTCTCGCGGCGGTCTCGAAAGGCCCTCTCCGAAAAAATGCTGATGTGTCAGTCTGGGAAGTTGCGCAGGTCTCAGCCGCGGTGTTGCGCGATCCGAAACTGAGTCCCGTAGATTTTCGGATCATTTCGCCTATGCTTGATAGAGTTTTTACTGACATCGACTTCCAGTTTTGGGATGGAAAACGTGTGGGATGGGCTGATCTCAACTTCTGGCCAAACGCGGAGACGGTGCTTTGGATGATCATCGCGCTCTCGGCCGCCCATCAGCGCACCGACTTGACCAGCGAAGAGGAACGCATCCGATTTGCCGAATATCTGAGCATAGTGGAGGAAATGGCCGAATCATATTATCCGCTACGGGATGGCGGCTGGAACATGTTTTCATTCGGTCCGCCGACCCACCACTACGTCTCTACGGCCGGCCTTGCGCTGCACACTTTGCTTCAACTGCATTCGACTGGATTGTGCTGGCGCGGAGATTGCAACACGCTCAAAAAAATGATCACGGATACCGCGCGCTGGCTGACCGAAGCATTCGTCGATGAAGGGGAGGGGGCCGTCGGTTGGCGACGGCTGCCCGACGACGAATTGCCCGTTGTGTCCGACCTGAGCATCTCGATTTCCGGCTCACTGGTGCGTGCGCATCTCGACGTTGGAGTACCGCTTCCCGATCGAATTGTATCCTCGGCGTTGCAACAGCTGACGGAGTTTAGGCTCCGATCCTATCACCCCGCCTATCAGGAGATTACGGATGGTGTAAAATACGCGGACAGCGAGGGTCGAACGCAGCGTGCCCTTCTGACGATGCGCGTTATGTGGTATCCTTGGGCCATCGAAGGCTTGGTCAATTGGTTGCGATACGTCGACCGCAGGAATTACCCTCCTGAGATGAAACGTGCTCTGGAGCGCAGCCTCGGTCATGTGCTCATCACGCTTTCAAATGCAATGTTGGCCGACATGGGGATTGCCCCGAAGTGGGTCGAGGGGGAAACAGGCTATGGATTGGGAGCTGTCCGGCGGGAAGGCCTGACCAAATGGCTCCGGTAAACGACGGGGGCGGCGCAACCGATCCCTCGGTGCCCAATATTATTATTTTCTGATCGACGCGGGGCGTAGAATGTCCGCCGTCGCGGACAGCTCCTAACTTACGATGGCGAACACTGCGCACGGCGGCAGAATGGTTGGCGCGCCAAATTACTGAAGTGTACCCGCGGGACAGCGCACAAAATATCTCATCCGGGACAAGGCTCGCATCCGAGAGACGGACATTTGGGACCAGCCCACGTCATTCCGCTCGCCCCGGCAGAGATATGTTGAACGCTCCCGTCCATCTGGCTCTACGTCGCCGAAATCAGGCTTAGGAGGAATAAGAGGAGGACCCAATGACCAGCAAGGTAATCGGCTCGATCGTCGCGCTCGCCCTGGGGTGCTCCGCCGCAACGGCAGCCGACATCCGCCGCGTCGTGACCGCCCTCGATGCGAACGATAAGGCGATTGCGCAGTTCGACAGCCGCGTCACGCTTGAGCCCGGCAGCACCTCGTCGGCCAAGCTGTGGGTCACGGACACCGCGCCGGCGGGACTCTCGTTCACGGACGATAGCGGCGCCAAACCGACTGCGCTACCGCCCGACCTCGGCACCGCGCTGCTCGTGGTCGAATTTCCACCGCTCGATCCGGCCGAAGAAGCAAAAATGGATCCCAACTTCATGATGAAGGTGATTGGCGAGCGCGCGCCGGCGAGGGGTCTTCCCGTGAGGCATCCGCTGATGCACCGCACGCGGACCGTCGATTACGCCGTCGTGTTGTCCGGTGAAATCGACATGATGCTCGACGACTCGGTGATCCACATGAGGGCCGGCGATGTCATAGTCCAGCAGGCGACCAACCATGCCTGGATCAATCGCGGCACGGAGCCTTGCCGCATCTTGTTTGCGCTGATCGATTCCCGGCAACCGTGATGAGGGGAGCGAGATAATGAAAAACGCCGATCTTCTAAAAGATCCTGCAGACTAGCGCTGCAATTTTCAGAGAATGCTGCTGCTGCTCTCCACCGAATCAGAAGCTCTCGCCGCATCCCCTGTCGAAGGTTGCTAACTTTGGGTTAAATCCCGGCAGTTTGCGAATGTTTGAATACATCCCGGATCAAGTGCCGCTCTCGGCCGCTTTGGTTGTCATCATGCAAATCTTCGCACATTCGCAGATAAGTCGGGCTGGGCTGGATTCAACTTGCGGAAAAATTGCATTTGGCTCTGGCGTTGCCGGAACAGACCCAGGCGAACAACCCGCAGAACCACAGTTAGTCCCATCAATGCGACTGAAGGAATGCAGTAATGGACCAATGTCCATGGAATTGATTCGATGTCAGCCGTGCGTGATACCGTTAAAGGATTTCCACACTTCGGTCAGGAGCAAGCTTAGCCCTGCTGATCAAGATCCCATACCGCCGCAGCTTTTCGACTGAGCGACCCGGCTTCTGTCATAACGTTACATTTGGGCCAGCGCGATCCTGGGTCTGTCCACTGGTGCGGCGCTTGGCCGAAATCAGGCCCGGTCAGCGGGCGCCTTCGCCTTGCGCTTAAGCTCCTCCTCGATCCCCGTCACCCAGGGCGGCACCTCGCCGCGCGCCTCGCGCGCTTCGCGGATGAGCTGCAGGTTGCGCGCGGTCGTCTGCGGCTCCCAGTGCTCGCGGATGACCGCGACCGCCCTGGCGAGCGCCTCCATGGCACCGTTCTCGTCGTTCGCGAGCACGGCGAACTCGAGCATGGTGGCATGGTCCCAGTAGTCCGGCTTGCCGGAAGCAATCTTGCGCTCGACCGCGTAGCGCACGACCGGAAGGAGCTCGCCGAGGCGCGGGTCGGGCGGCGTGCGCAGCGTCATCAGCGTCGCCGCGTTAATGCCCGGATAGGCGTCGCGCCAATCGGTCTCGAAGCCTTTCAGGTAGGCCTCGATCGCCTTATCGAGCAGACCGCGCGCGAGGATCCTGTCGCCCTGTTTCGTCGCGGCCTCCCAGCGGTCCTTGTAGACACGCCCGAGCAGGCCGTAGGTCTCGCTGCTCGGCCCGCGCGCGCGTGTCAGGTCGAGCAGCAACTGCTCCGCCTTCTCGTCGTCGCCGGTGCGGTTGAGGGCGAACGCGAGCTGCTCCTGGACGAGGGTCGAGCGACGCAGAGGCTCCGGCATCGCGCCGGCGAGGCGGATCATCTCCTTCCATTCGCTCGCGGCCCGATAGGACAGGAGCAGGTCTACCAGCACGCCGGCCTCGGCGCGGTCGAGAGCGCCGAGCTGCTGCTCGATCGCGCGAATCGTGGCGACGCGCGCGTTTCCCTCTTGTTTGCGCGCTGCCGCGAGCTCGTCCTTGATCCTGGTTGAATATTCCACCTGGTCGCGGAAGACGTCGGTCTTGATATGCTGGATGTCCGGAAAACCCTCGACCAGCTGATACACCGGACTGTCGACGTCGCCGACCTTGATCTCGGCGAGCAGTTTCGTAAGAGCGGCGCCGTCGGCCGCGACATCGCCGGGCTTGCCGTCGGCCCCAAGCTGGTACATCAGCGTGCGCAGCGGCGCGAGATCGAATGGCAGCCGCGTTCCGCCGGCGGCAAACAAGAGGACCGTGGTCGCGGGCTTGACCGCGTGACGCACGCCAAGCTCGTAAAACACATTGGCATTCGCGGTAGTGAGATCGGCGACCGCGAAGTCGCACAGAATGAGCCGCTCGAACATCGGCTTGTGGATGATTCCGCCGGCCTGCTCCTCATCGGCCCGCAGCGGCGTGAGGCTGGCCGCATCGACCGCTGGCTTGATCAGGTCGCGATAGACCGCGTCGAAATCGATCACGGCGCCACCGGCGCCAGGCTTTTGTCCGAACGGCATCAGCACGAAGCAGAGGGGTTTTGGCATGGGTGTCACGCGCGCTTTTCGTCGAGAGGAATGTCCTGCCCACCGAATTCGAACACCCATCACGCGTTGTCAACACGCTGGGTGGATCAAAGCCTTCATCTTCTGTCCACCGCGCAACAGAACGGGCTTGTTTGAGCTCCTGATCGGGGTCGATCCGGCGCGAGTGCACGGACCAATAACTGTGTTCAACGCCGAGCACCTTCGGCGCATTCTAAATATGCAATGTACTATAATGAGATGCGAACCGATGTAGCGCGCCCTACACGAGGCCGGTCGAACGGTTTGGAGACATAATCTCGTGGCCGATCCTGGGCGGGGTTGCACCATCAATACGCGGAGATTTAGTTTTCGGAAGCGATCGCAGTGCGACGATGTCAGGAGTGGGCTCATTATGGATATCGTAAGAAGGTCGGCGCTTTTGAAGAAGCTGCTGGCGCAAATTGCGCCTGGAAACGCCATCGAGTCGGTATCGCGACCGAGTGCTGAAGCGGGCGCAAGCGGTGGCTTCGAAAGCCCGGAAGCCGGGGCCCCAAGCACCGCAGCCGCGGAATCCGGTCTGCAAAAACTTGTGGAGGATCGACACGAGCAGATCACGCCAAGCGAAATGTTCGGCTTGGAAGCGATAATCCTGCCACGGAACCGGCCGGCCGTGTTTGTTCGTGGCGACTCGTATGACAATCTGGACGATCCATGGCTCAGCTTCAACGGCGATGACGTCAGAAAGCGGATCGCTGCGCTGCTGCCCCTGGTGGGGCGTGTCGAGGTGCCGACGTCGCCAATCCTGCCGTATGCGGGAACCGGATTCGTCGTGGGCAAGGGTCTGATTGCGACAAACCGGCACGTCGCGCAACTGTTCTGCCGCGGGCTCGGGCTCACCATTCGCTACCGGGCAGGGGATGCGGCGATCGATTTCAAGAGACAGGTCGATTCAGCGGAGGACGACAGCGCGAACTTTTTCACGGTGAACGCGGTGGAGATGATCCACCCGCACTGGGACATGGCCCTGCTCCGCGTTGATCGCCTGCCGACAGACAACATGCTCAAGCTGTCGACGAAGTCGCCGGAAGAGCTCATCAACCACAATGTTGTGGTGATCGGCTATCCGGCTAGAGACGACCGAAGCGACCTTGCGCTTCAGGATCGCGCGTTCAACAAGATCTATAACGTCAAACGATTGCAGCCGGGCGTTCTCCGAGCCCGCGCCGCGGTCCAAAGCTTTGAAAATACCGTAAACGCCGTAACCCACGACGCTTCCACGCTCGGAGGAAATTCCGGCTCCGCGGTCATCGATGTCGATACCGGAGAAGTCGTCGCGCTCCACTTTGCTGGCGAGTATCTCAAGGCGAATTACGCCGTGCCTATGTACGAGCTGGCGCGTGACAGCCGAGTCGCGCCGCGACTGAACTTCGACGGCGTGCTTACTCCGACGAACGATTGGGAGCCGGCCTGGCTTTCTACCGAGGGGGCCGAAGATTCATCGAAGCCGCCATCGCCGTCGCCGGCGAACATTCAGGCGCCAGTGCCTTCGACGAAGGAGCCCCGGGCGAACCAGAGCGGCAGCATCACCTTGACAGTTCCGCTTCAGATCAGCGTCGCAATCGGCCGCCCGATCGCGCTGTGAGAATTTCGGCAACAGCATTCGATTGTGAGGTCTGTTGATCGGTAACATTGGCTGCCGCACCGGGTGGACGTAATTCGCACGAAGGACTGCACAACCCGGCTCGTGGGGAGATACAGGCGACGAGGAACAATGGATCCCAATCAATATCTCACCGAACTCAGACAGGCTTTGAAAGAGTATCGCTTTAAGGACGTTCGATCGCTTACCGATAAGATCGACCCTTCCGCCTTTGATCTTCCCCAAATCAAAAAAGCGCTCGGTCTGATCCGGCGTAAGCGACGATTCGCAGACCTGGAGCATACGGCCAGCCTTTTCAGCATGGCCGGAAAGGATGCCCCCGTCATCCGGCGGCAATGGAGTCAGTCGCTGCTCGATCAGGGCCGGGTTTCGCAGGCGTTGGCCACGTTGAACACGATTTCGCAAAAATACGCGCAGGACGAAGTCGAGGGGCCGGAGGTGCGGGGCCTCACGGGCCGCGCTTACAAGCAGCTCTTCGTTGACGAGGGCGACGCCGAGTGCCTGAAATCTGCGGTTGCCGCGTACACTCCCGATTGGGAGCAACGCAAGGGCGAATACCGCTGGCACGGCATCAACCTCGTTGCGCTGCTGTCGCGGGCCAAAGAAGATGGCATAGCTACAGGCAGTGCGCTCGATGCTGCGAAGATCGCGAAGCAAATCCTCGATGAGATTGAGCAGCAGGGCGCGACAGGCGTCTGGGACTATTCCACCGGTATGGAAGCGGCGATCGCGCTGAAAGACGAGGAAGCCATTCTAAGCTTGGCACAAAAATATGTTCGACATCCGGACGCGGACGCGTTTGAGCTGTCGAGTACTCTGCGGCAATTGAAGGAGGTCTGGCGTTTGGAAGGCACGGACATCGGAAACAAGCTTTTGCCAGTGCTGGAGTACGCCGTGCTGCAAAACGAGGGCGGCTCGGTGCAACCAGTGAACCTTGCCAAAGGTCCAGACAAGGGGGGGTTCGAGGCGGTTTACGGGGCCGAAGGGGTCGTGCCCCTGCAATGGATCGATACGATGTACAGCTGTTGCAACGCGATCGCCCGTGTCAACGATGCCGCCTACGGGGCTCCGGCGGGATCGGGCTTTGTGGTGTCTGGAAAGATTTTCGCCGCAAGGTGGGGGGACGGGTTGTTGTTCCTCACCAACGCCCATGTCATCAGCTTAAATCCGGCGGACCAACCCGCGTTGCATCCTTCGGACGCGGAAGTCGAATTTACCCGGCTTCCCGGACGCCCGCGGGTGAGGCTCGGAAGTCTCGTTTATAGCTCCCCTCGGTACGAGATGGATACTTCCATCCTGCGGATCGATTCACCGCCCGGCTCAAGCAACCTTGAGCTTTGCTCGACTTTGCCGCAAGTCGGCGCCCCGGCGACGGAACAGCGCGTATACGTGATCGGACATCCTGGTGGGCGTGAACTCGCAGTTTCACTCTACGACAACAGCGTTGCCGGATACGCGCGCCAATTCGTTCACTACCGCAGTCCGACCGAAGCAGGCAACTCGGGATCGCCGGTGTTCGACCGCCGACTCAAGTGCTTCGCCATTCATCACCGGGCGCTGGAAGACAAGCAGTTGAATGAAGGTATCATCCTCGACGAGATCAAGAAGGCTATCGCCAACATACAACCGTGACATCGATCGCATCGGGTATTTGTGCTGAGCCGCTTGGAGTGCCCTGCTCGGCGAGCCCGATGCGTTATCGATCCGGCAGTGGTCTGTTTTCGGCAATGAAAGTGCGATACCTCCCGGGAAAGGTGGAATCAAAATCCAGCTATTTCGCGTGTTTCGGTCAAAGCTCATTTTGAAAAACAGCCGAATCAGGTGATCAGCCCCCCGCTGAGTGGTCCACATGGAACGTTAGTTTAAGGTTGGCGGTTGCGCCAGCGTGGCCGGCGGAGTCAGGTGGCGTAGCGCGGGCCAGGACGAAGCGCGCGATGATGCCGATGACGTTCGGCCAACGCACGTGTACCGGTTCAATGCAGCCCGGCAGATAGAGGCTCGCCGTGATCAGCAGCATCACCCCCCATAGTTGCACCCACCCCGAGGCTAGCGGGCTGGGCAGATCGGCTTGCCGCGCCAGCCAAACCGGCGCGAAGAGCGCGATGGGGCCAACCGTCGTCTGCACGATCAAATTGAAGGCCAGCAGTCGTCGGTAGGCAGTGCGCGCGGTTGCCGCCTGCGCCCGCGTCCAGCCGATCGTCAAGGCATCGGTCACGACATTCTCCCTCGATCAGAGAGTGAGCCGAAGCCGCCATTACGTGCATCGATAAGATCGAGGCCGCGAACGAACGTGGCCGGCCTCTGATCCGGCGGCTCGAGAAGGTCGCGCAAGGTCGGAACCGAGCCGTTGTGGAGATACGGCCCGTTGAGCCACAGCCCGGCAAGCGGCTCCGCGACGTAGCCTGAGATTTTGCGGAACGATTTAAAGCCCCAATCGCGGCCTTCGCGGAAATTGTTGTAGGTGTCCCGGGCGAGCTCGGTCCACATGTGCGACCGGTTGATATCGGTGCCGACCTCCGCGACGGAAATCACGGTGAGATTCCGCTTGCCGTCGGGAGCGTGGCACTCCGCGCAGCGGCGATCAATGTCGCGTCCTGTTCGAGGGCGACGAGGGATCTGCTCAAATCGTTCCGCTGTCGCATGAGGCGCTCCATCGTTTGGTTGCAGCGACGATGGTGCCATTGCCTCGCCGCGCGCCCCATAGCATCTAGCCCTACGAGTAGTCCTATGACTTCACGCGACAACTCATCTCCGCAAGGCGGCCGTCACCGGGGGCGTACGTTGTCTGGCACGTCGAGACGGGAACGGCCATTCTGAAATTGGCGCCAGGGGCGGATGCACGAGAGCGTTCTTCACTCGAGATGGGACGCATGTTTCCGTCACCACGGCGGATGGCAACATCGTCGCGTACGACATAACCTGGACGGTTGCAATCAATCGCAACCTAAAGCGCCGCCTCTGTAGCGAGAGATTTCCACGCATCGCGAAGGCGGATGCGTGTACCGGAGCTGGGCCGCTTTCCTTCAGCTATCTGTGACGCAAGTGCTCAAGTGGACGAGGGCGCCTTGGAGCAAAGTCGGCGACGGCCTCGATGAGCAGGGTCCCCTGACGAACCCGCTCAATTGGTAACCTGCTCTAGAGGTTTAGCCGCCTCAACTCGGCCAAGGCGGCCTTGTATTCGAGAAAGTCCTTCGGGCAGACATCGGCCGCAGCTTGGAGATGAGTTGCAGCTGCAGCGCGGTTGCCGCGCAGCAAATGCCATTCACCAATGTAGAACTGCGCCTCGCAGCGCTCCTCGGGTTTGCCTGCGAGCGACAGGACCTCCGCGGGTGAGCGCGCTGCGAGGTAAAGCTCGATTAGCGGATAGGGCCACTCCTCGCGTTTCAGTCGCGCCGCGTTCGCTTCAAGCTCCGCGGCACCATTATCGCCCCCGCGTTCGCGCGCGAGATAGCGCCAAATTATAGAGTAGCCGTTGTCCGCAAGCTCGTTCGCGCGGGAAAAGGCTGCCGCCGCCGCCTTGAAGTTGCCTTGGTAGAAGTAAGCGCGGCCGCGTCCGTTGTGAGTGTCGGCATTCATCGGATTAAGCTGGATCGCCTGGTCGTAATCCTGGATCGCGCGCCCGTAGTCGCCCTTGCTCTCGTACGCATCGCCGCGGTTGAGGTAAGCGACGGCGCTTTTAGGATCGAGCTCGATCGCCTGGTCGTAGTCCTGGATGGCGCGGTCGTGATCACCTTTGCTGGCGTAAACGTCGCCCCGGTTGAGATAAGAGAGGACGTTGTTAGGGTCGAGCTGGATCGCCTTGTCGTAGTCCTGGATGGCTTGGTCGTGATCACCCTTCCTTTGGTAGGCAAAGGCGCGGTTCTGATAGGGCATGGCATTGGTTGGGTCGAGCTGGACCCCTTGGTCGAGGTCCTGCATGGCGCGGTCGTAGTCGCCCTCCGTCGCGTAAGCGAGACCGCGAGCGGAGTACGCGTGAGCGTTTTTTGCATCGCGCTGGATCGCCGCGTCGAAGTCCTGGATGGCAAGATCGCGGTCCCCGGTGTTCATGTAAACGACGCCGCGAAGAGCGTAGGTGTAGGCATCTTTCGGATCGAGCTCGATCGCCCGGTCGTAGTCCCGGATGGCGCGGTCGCGATCGTCCTCGCTGTTGTAGGCGTCGGCGCGGCTCCTATAGGCGGAGGCATTTTTTGGATCGAGCTCGATCGCCCGGTCATAATCCTTGATGGCGCGCTCGTGGTCGCGCACCGAAGCATAGGCGGAGCCGCGGTTGACATAGGTGTTGACAGCTATCGGGGTGGGCGGCTCGAGCTGGATCGCCTGGTCGTAATCCCGGATTGCACGGGCGTACTCTTTCTTGCTCTTGTGGACGTCGCCGCGGGCGACGTAGGCGAAGATATTCTTCGGATCGAGCTCGATCGCCTTGTCGTAGTCCTGGATGGCGCGGTCGCGGTCGCCCTTGCTGTTGTAGGCAGCGCCCCGGCTGACGTAGCCAACTGCATTCTTCGGGTCGAGCCGGATCGCCTCGTTGAACTCGGCGAAAGCGCGGTCGATCTCACCCTTACTGTTAAAGGCAATGCCGCGGCTGACGTAGCCAATCGGGTTTTTCGGATCGAGCCGGATCGCCTGATCATAACCTTGAATCACGCGGTCGAGCATCCGCCCCAACAGATCACTCGGCAGGCCGCGCACAGAAAACTCCGTTCCCAAATCGTACACGAGCATATTCCCGGTTTGAGTTATCGTCGTCAGCGCTTCCTGCGCCCGATCGCGCTGACCAACAGCCCACCACCCAGTTAGGGCGGCGGCGGCCGTTAAGATGAAGACGAATATGGCGGCTGCTGCCACCAGCCGCTGTCGCACCCGCGCCCGATTGCGGGACGCCATCACGAAAGAGGTGAGCTCGACCGGCAGTTCCGCGCCGAAATCCCTGACGAGCTTCTCGGCTTCGGCGAGTGGGACGCCTGGCTGGATCAACCGGTCTTTCGGACGGCCATGCTCCCGCCAGCGCCGCAGCGCATCCTCCACTTCAGTGCGTACCCGGTAGAAATCGCGGCTCGCTTGCGCGGCCGCGCTAGCCCTCGGCCAACTCGCCAAGACGGCATCGTGCGCCAGCCGCACCGTCGGTCGTCCGTCCGCATCGGTGCGGGCGATCAGGATGCGCGCCATCAGCAGCGCATCGAACAGCGTGGACTCGGATACATCGCGCGCCACGTCGGCGTGCAAGACTTCCCGCAGCGTCAACGCCTTGCCGTCGCGTGCCGGCTCGGCCAGCCGCCGCATCAACCGCGGCAATGTGGCGACCGCTTGCGGTGGCAGGCTCGATACCGCGCGCTCTGCTTCTGCCGCGATCGCACCCGCAAGTCCGCCGAGCTGGTCATAAGCCGCGTGGGTCAGCTTAACCTCACCGGCGCTCTCCTCTCGCCGCTCGTAGAGCTGCCGCAGCGTGAACTGCAGTAGCGGCAGGCTGTCGGCGCTCTTGGCATCGGCGAGCAGCCGATCGCCAAGCTCGCCCTTCTCGGTATCCGTCCCGAACACCAGCCCGGCCGCCGCGGCTGGCGCGCGCACAATCTCGGCGAGTTCGGCTGGTCCGGGCGGGCCGAGATCGAGGCTGGCGCCAGTCTCCTTTAGGGCTTTTAAAACCGGCTGCTTCAGCAGCAGCTCGTAGAAGTCGGCGCGCAATGTTGCCGTCAGCCACACCTGCCTAGTCGTGATGAGCTGCTGAAGACTCTCGGCAAAGGCGGCGCGCTCGGCATCACTCACTCTCTGGGCGAACAGCTCCTCGAACTGATCGACCAGCAGCACAAGCGCGGGCTTCGGTGGCTGATCCGCATGACGCTCTCGCTGGGCGGCTTCGGCCACGCGCGCGAGCGCACTGCTGATCGGCTGCACCGAAGCGGTGCCGCCGCGCCGAAGGTTGTCGGCGAGGCTGGCTGCAGTTGGATAATCGCCGTGCGCCAGTTCGGGTAATGCGTCCGGCGCCAACAGAGCTGTCGCCAACGCCGTCAGCGGACCGGCCTGGCCCTCGCCGGGCTTCATTCGCGCCACCCGCCACAAATCGACCGACGCCACCACCCCGGGCGTCGTCAGCCGCGGGATCAGGCCGGCGCGGGCTAGCGAGGACTTGCCTGACCCGCTCGCTCCCACAATCAGCAGAAACGCGGTGCCGCGCTCCGCTGCCGCCGCAAGGCGCCGCCGGGCCTCGTCGATCACCCGGGCGCGGCCGAAGAATACTGCCGCATGCTCAGCCTCGAACGGCGCCAATCCGGGAAACGGCGAACCCTTTTCCTTCGGCCAGGCGATCCGCGGGCCGAGCAAACCACGCGACTCAAGCCACTGCCGCAGCAGCAGCTCGGTCTGCTGCTCGAATGCATCCGTGCTGGGAAAATTCTGAAACGCGGCCTTGAACTCACCCTTCTCCGACTTGAACCACTCGCTCCAGAATGCCTCGAGCGCCTCGAGCTGGGTGTGCGCTTGCCGGCGACGCTCGCTATCCGCCATCGGCAAGATCGCATCGGCAGTCTTGCGGAATACGTAGACATCCGGCACGCCCTTAGCCTTCGAGGCATCGAGGGCTGTGAGCAGCTCGTAGGCGGTTCCTGACGGATAGGGCTTCCCGTTAGGCATGCGTGGGAAGTCGGCGGGAAGCTCAGTGCCGACGCGCGTCCAGAAGATCGACATCACAATGTCGCTGGCGACCGCTTCCGGAATTTGGGGCTGGAAACTCTTATCAGCTGTATAGAAATGCTCCTCCCAGAGAACCGTCTCGAACCGAACAAGGCCTTCATACTCGCGGTTAAGCTTGGCGGTAACCGCCTGCACGCGGCCGCGCTCGGGCGCCACATCCTTCGGCGAGGACACGAAAATCGTGACTTTGCGCACCCGTGTGTCCGGCATGGCGGAGTTCACAGGGAGGGAATGTTATCAGCTTGCTCTGGATCCAGTCCATTGTTTCGGCCGCGCGTGCGACGCCATTCCCCTGAAAGCGCAAGCGCTCCAGCGCACAACGGCCGCCCGGCAACGAGCGAATATCTCTGGGGCCCGCAACGAGTGCTTCGCCGAGATCGTGGTTGGGCGCGAGGTGCGGCGCTTCCTGTTTTGCTTGGGTGGTATTGTTTCAGATTTGTTGGATGGCGATAATCTTATTGAGTCCGCTGCAACAACTGACGACCCGCCTGGTTTTCGTTGTGTTAGGAGTGTTTGCGCTCGTTCTATTAAGCGAGGTTTCCAAGCTCAACTTGCATCAATATTTGAGGCCCACCCGGGTATCGGGGCAGCTGGAGAGCACGGGATGTCCAACGACCCGACGATGCAACGATTAGACGACCAAATCCAATGGTACGACAAATGCTGCGCACAGAATCAACGACTCTTTAAATTGTTGAAAATTGTCGTGATCGTAGCTGCGGCTTTAATTCCTTTTTTGGCGGCGTTGTCGACGGTCCCGGCGTGGGTGACGGGGGCTTTGGGCATGCTGATCGCGATTACCGAGGGTGCCCAGTACCTCAATCAGTACCACGCTAACTGGATTTCTTATCGCAGGACTTGTGAGACGTTGAAGCACGAGAAATATCTGTATCTGGGGAAGGCTGGTCCTTACGCCGCAGCGCGAGACCCGCATGCTTTGCTGGCCGAAAGGATCGAATCAGTGGTGTCGCAGGAGCACGCCGAGTGGGTCTCCGCACAAGAAGATACCGATAAGGTGAAAGAGGGGCGGATTGGTTCTGGATAAAAAGATCAAAAGCGGCGAAGGCGATTTGGTTAGACGAGGTGCGTGTGTCGATGAGGCCTGCCCAGGCTTCACTCGCGTTACGGCCCGAGGGATCGCTCAGCCGCCCAAGGCGAACTTTGTCACGAGGCTCCAACCCGTGCAGTTACCCGCACGAGCTGCTCGTGAGCTAACGGATCAACCGACAACTCTCCGGGTATCTTCCTCCGCTGATGGTTCGCGCCCTCGGAGCGCACCCGATGCGAGTGGGCGGCAACCTCCACGGTCAATTGCGCGACGTTTTTTAGTTCGCTTGTAATTTAGCCAGTTCCGCCTCGGCCTCCGATAGCAAGCCAGAATGTTCCGCAGGCAGCCGGTCAGTCGCCTTCAGCATTTGCAAGCTCGTCACGATAGTAGCCCATCTCTGGGCGGAAGCATCGCCGTTGGTCGCTAAGCGCCAATGGAGCCGTACTACCTCTACTTGCCACCACACGTCGGTGTCAGTCAGTCTCTCCGCGATTTCCAGGAAGTCGCGGTAATTTGCGAGCGCTTCTGCCGGCTTGTCTTGGTGGAAGAGAATGTCGCCAATTCGCTCATAAGTCAGCGACAGGTCGATACGCCAAAACGCATTTTTTGGATCGGCGTTCACCAACATGTGGAAGATTTCTTGGGCGGCTTTGTACTCGTCCACCGCGCGGGCGAAATCGCCTTGAACCGATAGGACCTCTCCCATCTGAGCATGGGTGGCGCCGAGGTCATACTGCCAAGAAAGATTCTTGGGCTCACTTTCGACCAGCTGTGACTTGATCTTAAGACTCACACCGTAGCTTTTAAGAGCATCGTCGATGAGATTTCTTTTGGTCGCTTCGTCGATGCGGCTGATTTCCCTCGAGGCCAGGCTGTAGCCGCCGAGTCTGCCAAGCAATACGTTACCGATTTTGTCGTTTACCAACGCGCGGCCGTGCTGCCAGAAGGTATTTTTCGGATCCGACTTTGCGCGATCCGCTATGATCGCATCCGCGCGGCGGTAGCTCTTTTCCGCCTCCTCGAATTCGTGGAGATTGGCGAGCACATCTCCGACGTTCCCGTACGAATAACCGAGATCTCCTTGCCAGCGGGAGTTCATTTCATCTTTTGCGGTCAGCTTTAGTCTGATGCCGAAACTGCGGTCGTAGCTATCGCGTGCGGCAGGCAGATTTCCCCGAGCGCGTTCGACATCGCCGACCTTGTCGTGAACCAGCGCCAGATTACGCTGCGAGTCGGAACTTCGCATTTGGTCCGTCGCTAGCCGTTCGACAATCTTGAGCGACTCGCGGTAATTACTCAGCGCGTCGGTGAGATTTCCCTGAGATCTGAAAAAATCCCCGATCCGGTCATAGGCCGACGCCAGATCGCGCTGCCACAGTGGGTTTTTCGCATCGGCCTTGGCGAGGCGTTTTCTGATATCGAGGCTCTCTCTATAATTGCTCAGTGCGTCGGTCGAAAGCCCGAGCTTGCTCAGCACATCGCCGATCTTGTTGTAAGTAATTGACAGATCGTGCCGCCATGTGGCGGTCTTCGCGTCGGCTGCAGCGGCGGCCGTCAAGGCGAGCCCGATGTCCAGGCTCCTGCGGTACCAATTGAGCGCGTCCGTCACGGAACCCTGCTCATCGAGACCGTCACCGACTTTACGGTAAGCCTTCAGGAGATCATGCTTCCAAGCCAGCTCCGATGGCCGGCTCTCGACGAGACGCTCCAAGAGTGCGCTCGCTTCCTTGGCGCGGCTGAGCGACTGCTCGGCGTCGCCCAAGGTGCGGTAGCCGTCCGCGAAGTGGATCAGCGTCTTCGCCTTGCAATAGCGCAGCTTGGGCGAGTCGCCGCCTTGCTGGCCCGTCGTTTCCATTTGGTGTTCCGAGTCCTTGAGAAGCTCGATCAAGCGATCGATCGACATGCCGAACTCGTTGGACCACACCTCCGCCTTGACGGCCAAATCACATGCTTTGTCAGCCGCCGCCTCGCGCAAGTTCTCCGATTTGGTGAAATACGTCCGGGCGGTAATAACTCCGCCGATGGCGGAGCCAGCAAGGAAGAGGATAACCACTGCGCTTAACGCGAGAAGTCGATTGCGGCGACCTCTGACGCGGTTGGGGTTGCTGCGCGGCGACCGGGCCGGTGCAAGCCGCGAACGCGATCAACCCAATGCTGCCGAGAGTCCCCCACCTCATTGCACGGCCCCGCTATCAGCGATCCAATATTTCCGTAGACTCTTCTCGCTGGGCCTTCAAGATCGCGCGCACATCGTTTGCGTTGGCAAGTCGGATTCTGGGCCGTCGTTGTAAAATTATCACATGCAAGACGAGGTGCCGTCCGCGAAGTGCGAATGCCGCTATCGCAGCCTCGCGCGTCTCAGCATAACGACAATCCCTATCTCTTTTCTCCCGGCGGCAAGAGTTCGACGGCCTCTTTAAGCCACTTGCGAATCGTATCGACATCGAGCGAGACGCCACAGTTGGCAAGATCGCTAGCGATGGCGGAAGGCTGTGGACTCCGGGACTCGCTTGGATCGTAACCGTAGCCGCCGACCGCCATACCAATTACGAGCTTCAATAGGCTCGCGCGCTCGCGTGTCCCTATTGATTTCTCGGGCGTCGGCTGAGGAACCGCAGGTGCCACGCCCGCGGCTGACTGTTGCAGTTCATCTAACCGTGTAACCAGACGCTCGATCACGGCGTTCTTTTCGGCGACGATCTTCGTCCATTGCTCATTGTTCTGATCATATGTTGCGCTTAACTCGTCAAAGAGCTTTTTCCAGTCCGTCACTTGCACGCCCCGAGCCGTAACGGCGGCTTCAAGTTCGGCCCGGTGAACCCGTGGGATGAGATCGCAGCGTAGAAATCGGCCGACCATGCAAATCCGGTTCAAGCATCTCGTTGAAGATCGTGACCGCTACGGCAACATCCATCTCTATGTCCGCGTGCCAGGACGGCGAAAGGTCCGCATCCGGGCAATGCTCGCCCGCGCCGACGAGGTGATCGAATAACCGTTGCGGCGAGCACGTTGTTTGCTGCACTGCATATGTCGGCTCGTGGCACGTCGCGTCGTTTTGCTGCGTGCCAAAAGTTTGGACGCTATTGGGCATAGCGGACATGCCGCGAGCGTCCTGAGGACGCGATGCGACGTGAATGACCCGAGCCGACATCGGCGGGATTGAAATCCCGCAGTGCAGCAGTCTCCTGCCGCAGCTGAGGTGTGCTATCCTTTCGGTCGAAAGCACGGGAGGCATCGGCTGTGAGGCGGCGCTCGTTCATCACGCTTGTCGGCGGCGCGGCGGCATGGCCGCTCGCGGCGCGCGCGCAGCAGCCGGCGATGCCGGTGATCGGGTTCCTCGACCCCGCAACTGCTGACGCGGGCGCGGACCGTCTGCGCGCATTCCACCAGGGCCTCAAAGACACCGGCTATGTCGAGGGCGAGAATGTGACGATCGTATATCGCTGCGCCGAAGGTCAGTTCGATCGGACCTGGAACCGGCAGCTCGCGCTATGGGATTGCAAATCCAGGTCCTCAGCGCCAGCACCAGCCCGGAGATCAATGCGGCCTTCGCAACGTTTGTGCGCGAGCGGCCCTCTTCGTCAACCTCGATCCCTTTTTCAGCAGTCGGCGGGTGCAACTTGCGACTCTGGCGACGCGCCACGCAATTCCAATGACATCTGGTAACCGTCAAATTACTGAAGCTGGCGGTCTGATGAGCTACGGAGCGAGCATTACCGATGCCTATCGTCAGATGGGCGTCTATAGCGACCGCATCCTCAAGGGTGCCAAGCCTGCGGACATGCCGGTCGTGCAGGCGTCCCAGTTCGAGCTGGTCATCAACGCCGAAACCGCCAGGATGCTCGGCCTCACCGTGCCGGAAAAGCTACTCGCGCTCGCCGACGAGGTGATTGAATGAGGCGCCGTCAGTTCATCGCACTGCTCGGCGCCGCAGCGGTGTGGCCGCTCGCCGCGCGCGCGCAGAAGCAACAGGTGATGCCGGTGATCGGGTTCCTCAATCCCACATTTATTGAATCGAACGCGGACCGCCTGCGCGGATTTCATCGTGGCTTGAAGGACACCGGCTATGGGTAGGCACTGGCCGGGCGATGTTCTTGACCTGCTGTTCGCCCATGTCCTCGAACGAAAAATCGAGCTTATCGCGCACCTCGTCGCGCACGATGCGGCTGACGCAGATTCCCCCTGGCTCCGCTAAAGCTTGCAGACGCGCCGCGATATTAACGCCGTCGCCAAAAATGTCTTTGTCGTCGATGATGATGTCGCCGACGTTGAGCCCAATGCGAAACTCGATACGCCGTTCTGGGGGGGCCTGGGCGTTGCGCTCGGCGATTTGCCGTTGGATATCGACAGCACAGCGTACCGCATCGACGACGCTGGCAAACTCAACAAGGATGCCGTCGCCCGTCGTCTTAACGATGCGCCCGCGGTGTTCCGCGATCTTAGGATCGACGACTGCGCGTCTGTGGCCCTTGAGCGCGGCCAGCGTGCCCTCTTCATCCAAGCCCATCAGCCGCGAATAACCCGCGACATCCCCCGCGAGAATGGCCGCGAGGCGGCGCTCGACCCGTTCTCCGCTCAAGCTGCCCCTCCCAAACCGGCCAGCACGAGTTTGCGCACCTCGTGTGGTTGGCCGCATGTAGTCTGCTCCGGCGGCGTGATCCGATCAACCAGAGCGGGACTAATCTGCCAGGGCGCTGGGCCTCGCCATCCCGCTAGGCGTGCTCGCCATCGCCGATGGGGTGATCGAATAAGAAATCTGCTGCAGTGCGAATGTCGGTTATTGGCAGATTTTGTTGCAAAAGTCACCGCGGAGAAGCTGTACAATAAAAATACGCAACAATCGAATCGGAGCGAATTGATTCTTGAATCAACGTTGCGCATTGACGCCTGATCTTGAATCAATCTTACGCACTCAGACGGGCAAAATACTTTTGCAACAAAATCTGCCATAAGCAGACATTGGCCACATGAATGGCCGCCCAGCGGCTGCCATTCTCAGGCGCGGCAAAATGCAGTGTCTGCACATCGCTGCGAGTTGCAGCAAAGATGGTGATGTCACCGGCGCTATGGACCTTGCACCTCCTTCAGGCCGCTGCGGATCCTGGGGTTGTTCGGGTCCAGGGCGAGGGCGGCCTTGTAGTCGGCGACGGCCCGCTCGCGGTCGCCGAGGCCGTGATAAGCCAAGCCCCGCCAGGACAGGGTGGTGCTCGATCGCGGCACCTCGTTGGGCAGGTGCTGGAGCACGACATCG
>WNFI01670256.1_pt1 | contig 21340 bp, 19 predicted proteins | sample 5400471 | NCBI WGS metagenome assembly WNFI01 (sample SAMN13153348, study PRJNA577476) | soil metagenome | isolation source: 100 cm saprolite on Douglas fir-dominated hillslope | place: USA:California | collected 2013-09-17
GGATTCGACCGTGCCGTGCTCGGAGAACAGGGTGCGGACTTCCGCTTCCGTAGCTGTGAAGGGCAGGTTGCCCACATAAATCTTGGCCATAAATAGAAAATCTCCAACTCTAATTCGGGCCGGCCGCCACGAAAAATGCGGACCGCGCCCTGACTACACGGCAGGAACTCGGATGAGGTCGGCGAGATTGTTTCCCGCGAGGCATCGAACCAATGATCCTGTCACCTGATCGAGGAAGTTCGGCTCGGGCTCATAGCGCCAGATGAGGCGCACGGGGCGATACACGGACATAGACGATCGCCCGGGAGCATAGCATGGATTCCCGGGGCTTGCTCAGCGCCGGGCGGGGGGTGAGCGGCTCAGTCGGCGCGGACCAGCACCAGGCGCCAGCTCAAGACCATCGGACAGGCCGCCGCCGTGGCCCGTTCGCGAAAATGCATGCCTTCGCAGCCCAGACGCCCCGAAGCGGTGCGTGCCGAGGGCTGCTTCATCTCGGCCAGGCCGGCAACGCTGGCGCTCAGGTCGAACTCGCCGTCGCATTCGGAACAGGGGCAGGCGAAGCGGAAGAAGGCCCGCGCGGGCGGATAGTAGCTGTGCGACTGCGGTGATGGCGGCGGCCGGCTCATGCCGGCGAAGTTCAGGTCAATCTGCAGCTTGGCCACATCCGCGTAGCGGCTGCGCATCGCCGGGGCCTGCAGGCGGTCATTCTGCCGTCCGGCACGGCGCTGCTCGCCGAAGGTGGGGAGCTTGCGGGAGGTGAGCTTCATGAGCTGACCCGCCCCAGGTCCTGCGCGTGGGCCATGCACTGCGGTTGCGGGCGGGGATGCGATTGGGCCACGTTAGATACCACCTGAAGTCATGTGAGCGGTGCAGAGGCATCTGCAGACCCACACTAGCACAAATGCTCCATCCCCTGTGGTCAAATGCGGCGTTGCAGGGACGGGCGCGGGGTTGATAAAGGCCATGTTTACCTACGTTTCACTGGGCACCAACGATCCTGCGCGCGCCGCGCGTTTCTACGACGCCGTGCTGGCTCCCTTGGGGCTCCGCCGCTGCGACACGGCGGGAGAGCCCAACTGGGATGAGTGGGTTGGCTGGGGCACGTATGAAGCGGGCGGCGCGCGGGAAATCGCGCTGTGGCTGTGCAAACCCTACAACGGTGAGGCGGCGACCGCCGGCAATGGCACGATGGTGGCGCTGGTGGCCAGCAGCTGGGAGGCGGTGCAGCAGTTTCATGCCGCGGCGCTGACCAACGGCGGTCGCAGCGAAGGTCCTCCGGGACTGCGGCCGCAATACAACGCCGACTTCTACGCCGCCTATGTACGCGATCCGGACGGCAACAAGCTGGCGGCGGTGTGCCGGGGTATCACAGCACCGAAGGGCAAGGCGCTCTAGCCGCTAGGGAAAGACGGTCTCCGCCTCGAACACCGGGCCGTCGACACAGACGCGTTTCATCGCCGTGCCGGAGCTGGTGCGCACCTCGACCGCGCAGCCGGCGCAACCCCCGACCGCGCAGGCCATGAATTCCTCGAGTGCCACCTGGCAGGGCAGCCCCTGGGCGCGCGCCAGGCGCGCCGCCGCCGCCAGCATCGGTGGTGGCCCGCAGGCGTAGACCGCGACTTCGGAGCGCTCGCCGGCCGACAGGCCCGCGAGCCAGTGCGAGGCCAGTTCGGTGACGTGGCCGTCGAAGCAGCCGGCGTAGCCCGCGTTGCTGGCCAGGCGCGAGGGAATGCCCCACTCATCCAGGAGCGGCATGCAGGCGATCGCCGCGGCCGGTGCGGCGGGTACGAGAATTCTCGAGGGACGGGCGTGGAAGGGGAAGGGAATCTCCGAGCCCATCAGCACCAGTGGCTGCCAGGCCGCGCGCCCGTCGCTCCGCAGCTGTTCTGCGAGAAAGACCATCGGCGGGATGCCCACGCCGCCGCCGATGGCGAGCACCCGTGGGCGTTCCGGGCGCAACGTGAATCCCTGCCCGATGGGGCCGAGCAGGTTGAGCGGCTCACCCGTGCGGCATTGCCCGAGTGCTGCCGTGCCGGCGCCGACCCCCTTGAAGAGCACCTCGATCCAGCCCGCCGCGGGCGCGGCTCGCATGATCGACAGCGGCCGGCGCATCGGCAGGGCCGTTTCGCAGCGGATGTGCACAAAGCTGCCGGGCGTGGCGTGCCGCGCCGTCAGTGGTGCCGCAATGCGCAGGATGTGCTGCTGCGCTTCGCAGCGGTCGTGCTGCAGGACGGTGCCTTCCTCGACGAAGATGGTGCCGCGGTGCGGCCTCATGCGCCGCCCGGGCGCGGCCGCATCACGGCCTCGAGCACCGCCATGCGCACTGCCACACCATTGCGGACCTGGGAGCGGATCACCGACTGCGGTCCGTCGGCGACCTCGGAATCGATCTCGACGCCGCGGTTCATGGGCTGCGGATGCATGACGATGGCGTCCGGACGTGCGCCCCGCAGCCGTGGCAGCGTGAGGCCGAAGCGCGCGAAGTATTCCTCGCCATGCGGTATCTCCGCCTGCGTCATGCGTTCCTTCTGGATCCGCAGCATCATCACCACATCGGCGCCGCGCAGGCCCTCCTCGAGCGTCAGGCAGCGCTGGCCGGCCGGAAATTCGCCCGCCGCGGGCATCAGCCCCGGCGGGGCGACCAGGCGCAGCTCGCCGACGCCGAGGGCCGTGAAGACCTCATAGGCCGAGCGCGCGACGCGCGAGTGGCGGATGTCCCCGACGATGGCGACGCAGAGGCGCTCGAAGTGATCGCCCTTGTGCTGGCGCACGGTCAGGGCATCGAGCAGGCCCTGGGTGGGATGGGACAGGTGCGCCTCGCCGGCCGAAAAAACGCTGACGTGCGGGGCGACGTTCGCGGCCACAAGCGCGACCACGCCGGGCTCGGAGTCGCGGATCACGAAGGCGTCGAAGTGCAGGGCCTCGAGCGTGTGGATGGTGTCCAGCATGCTCTCGCCCTTGGCGCGCGAGGACAGCTGCACCTCGAGGTTGATGACCTCCGCGCCGAGGCGCCGTCCGGCCAGTTCGAAGGAGACGCGCGTGCGCGTGGACGGCTCGGTGAACAGATTGCCGATGGTCATGCCCGTCAGGGCGCGATTGCCCGGAGGGCGCTCGCCGAGCGCGCGGACGTAGCCCTGCGAGCGATCGAGGAGCGAGTCGATTTCGGTGCGGCTGAGTCCTTCGAGCGTGATCAGGTGGCGGAGGGATCCGTCGGGGCGCCGCTGGTCCGTCATGTAGTCCGACCCTTGAAGTCAGTATTCGCCACGCAGCCATCGCCCGAGGATGATCGCCGCCGCCAGGCTGTCGATATCCTGCCGCTGCACCCTGCGGTGGCGGGTTCCCGCGGCGCGCCGCCGCTTCAGTTCGGCGGCGGCCTCCAGCGTGGACCCCCTTTCATCGACGCGCGCCACCACCACTGCGGTACGCTGCGCGAGGGCTGCGGCGAAGCGATCGGCGGCGCCAGCCAGGGCGCCGGGCGTGCCGTCCTCATTATAAGGGTAGCCCACCACCAGCACGGCGGGTTTGTAGTCGGCGAGCAGCCGCTCGATGGCCGGCCAGTCCGGACCGCGCGCTCCGCGCGAGACGGTCGCCAGCGGCGCAGCGGACCTGGTGAGGGTATCCCCGGATGCCACGCCGATGCGGCGCAGCCCGAAATCGAAACCGAGTGCGCTGCCGCCGCTCAGGCGTGTCCTGCCACCAGGCTGACGCGCGAGCTGTGGACTCCGAGCAGCTGCCACGCCGCCTGCCAGCGCTGCTCGAAGGGCACCTCGTAGACGAGCTGCTCGTTCATCGGTACCGCCAGCCAGGCATTGTCGAGGATCTCGCGCTCGAGCTGGCCGGGCTCCCAGCCCGCGTACCCCAGGGCGACGAAGGCATCGCGCGGGCCCTCGCCGCGGGCGATGGCGGCGAGGATGTCGCGTGAGGTGGTGACCTGGATGCAGTCGGATATCTTGTGCGTCGAATCCCACTCCCCGCCGGGCCGGTGCAGCACGAAACCGCGATCGGTGTGCACCGGTCCACCGCGCAAGACCGGCCGCTCGCCGATGTCGGCCTGCTGCGGGTCGAGCTTCATCTGTGCCAGCACGTCGCCGAGCTTCATGTCCAGCGGCTTGTTGAGCACGATGCCGAGCGCGCCCTTGTCGCTGTGCTCGCACACGAGGGTCACGCTTTGCGTGAAATTGCCGTCGGCCAGCGAGGGCATGGCGACCAGCAGGTTATTGGCGAGGGAGTTGCTGTCGGGCATGTTTCGAGTATGGGGGTGCCGTCCGCCGCTCTCAAGGCCCATGGGGGACATTTGTGCCGGTCGTCACTGTCCCCTGGGCGAGGGCGCCGTTGACGAATTCCCACTGGTAGGCAAAGCGCAGCGAGGCGTAATCACGCGCCAGGGCGTGCGGAAAGGGCTCGAAGGGGCTGGCGAGCCTGAGAATCACCAGCGCCGCCTGGTCGATCTCGGGATAGCCGCTGCCGCGCTGCACCGTGGCATCGACCAGGCGCCCGTCCCGCCCCAGCGTAACCTCGATTACCGGGCTCCCGCTCAGCTCGCTGCGCCGGGCGGCCGTGGGGAAATTGAGGGTGCCGATACGCTCGATTTTGCGCCGCCAGGCGTCCAGATAGGGCGCCAGGTTCGAAGCCCGGGTGTCGGGGCTGATCCACTCGCCGGTCTTCGGATCGCCGCGCAGCACCAGCTCGCGCGCGTCCCCGCGCCCATGGCTCTCGGCCTCGCCGCTCGCGGCCTGGCGGGAGCTCGTGGTGGCCGCGTCCTCGCCCGTCTCACCGAGCCAGAGTATCTGGGGCGCCGGAGCGAGCGTGGCCAGGGTGCGCGCCGCGCCGGGACGGCCCGACTCGGGCGCCGAAGTCTCGTCCTGGCCCGCGTCAGCAGCCGCGCGGGGCGCAGGACGCGAGTCCGGGCTGCCCGTCGGCCGGGCGCCGGCGTTGCCCGAGCCCAGCTGCGTGCGCTGGGCCAGGTAGGTCGCGTGCTCGTTGCTGCGCGCTTCGGGCAGATCGTCGGTCACCAGCAGCACTTCCATGCCCGGCGCCGCGCCCGACGGTCCGCCCGCGCTGAAGCTCAGCCCGAGAATGATGATCGCGTGGGCGATGCCCGCCAGGAACAGCATGCTCATCAGCCGTTCCCGGACCGGCGCACCCGCCTCGCGCGAGCCGGCCAGGCCAGCCAGCGTCAGGCGGAAGCGTGCAGGCGCCGGGCTCATGCGCCACGCTTGGCCAGCCGTCCGGCAATGGCCTGCATCAGCAGCTGCGCCGCGTCGACGGCGGCCTGCTGCTGCAGCTCGCGCACGCCGGTGGGACTGGTGACATTGATCTCGGTGACGTAGCCGCCGATGACATCGAGGCCGACGAACAGCATGCCGGCCTCACGCATGGCCGGGCCAATCTGCGCGGCGAGCCACCGGTCACGCTCGGCCAGCGGCCGGGCCACGCCCTTGGCGCCGGCGGCGAGATTGCCCCGGTTGTCGTCGGCGGCGGGGATGCGCGCCAGCGCGTACGGAACGGGCTCGCCATCGACCAGCAGCACGCGCGCGTCGCCGCTGACGCTGATCTCCGGCAGGTACTTCTGCGTGATCGCGAAGCGCTGGCCATAGTCGGTGAGGGTCTCGAACACCACGCGCTGGTTCTTGTCTCCGGGCACCAGCACGAAGATCGAGCGGCCGCCCATGCCGTGCAGCGGCTTGCAGACCACGGTGCCGTGCGTGGCCGCAAAAGCCGCCATTTCCTCCATGTCACGGGTCACCAGGGTCGGCGCGCAGCATTGCGGGAACCAGGCCGTGTACACCTTCTCGTTCATGTCGCGCAGCGCTCCGGGGCGGTTTACGACCAGCGCGCCGGCGAGCTCCGCGCGCTCGAGGATGTAGGTGGCGTAGATGTATTCGGTATCGAAGGGCGGGTCCTTGCGCATCAGCACCACGTCGAAGCCGCCCAGGGCACCCACGACGGGCGGGCCGAGGCTGAACCAGTCGTGCGCGTCGGCGCGCACCTCGAGCCGGCGGGCACGAACCTCGGCGACGCCATCGCGCAGGCGCAGGTCGGCGAGCTCGGCGTATTCGAGCTGGTAGCCACGCGCCTGTGCGGCGAGCAGCAGGGCCAGCGTCGTGTCCTTCTCGTACTTGATCTGGCCGATCGGATCCATCACCACGAGCAGCCGCGCGGGCTTGTTCATCGCACTACCTCACAGCCGGCCACGAGCCTCAGAATGCTCAATTATGTCTCCGTGACAGGACCTTAGCTCTCCGAAACGTGACGGCGTTGGCATAGCCCCAGGTGTGCCGATATGTTAAAAAGCTCAAGTCCGGCGAAGGCGCAGCGTACGTCACAGCGCCGCCACGCCAAGGTGAACGACCATGGAATCCATTGCCCAAAGGAGTGAGTCGGACGTGAATGACGCTGCCTCGCCATTCAGTGGCCTCAAGGTGCTGGTCATCGACGACAGCAAGACGATCCGGCGTACCGCCGAGACGCTGCTGGCCAAGGAGGGCTGTGAAGTGTTCACGGCCGTCGACGGCTTCGATGCACTCACCAAGATTGCCGACCACCAGCCCGACATCGTGTTCGTCGATATCATGATGCCGCGCCTCGATGGCTACCAGACCTGTGCGCTCATCAAGCACAACAAAGTGTTCCGCTCGATCCCGGTGATCATGCTGTCCTCCAAGGATGGCCTCTTCGACCGCGCCCGTGGCCGCATCGTCGGCTCCGAACATTACCTGACCAAGCCCTTCACCAAGGACGAGCTGCTGGGCGCGATCGAAGGCCAGATAGGGAGATAAGCCATGCCGCTTATTCTCATTGTCGACGATTCGCCCACGGAAGTGCACGTCATGAAGCAGGCGCTGGAGCGCCACGGCTACAAGACCGCGGTCGCCGCCGATGGCGCCGAGGGCATCCGCCTGGCGCGGCAGATGCACCCCGATCTGATCTTCATGGACATCGTGATGCCGGGCGTCAACGGCTACCAGGCGACACGCACCTTGTCGAACGATCCGGACACCCGCACCATTCCGATCGTCATGGTCACCTCCAAGGGGCAGGAGACCGACCGCATCTGGGGCCTGCGCCAGGGAGCAGTGGACTACATGGTCAAACCCGTGTCGATGGCGCAGCTAGTCGAGAAGGCGCAGGCCGCGCTCGCCGCCTGAACATGGTGGAGAGCGCACCGCTGAAGGCACTGCGTGATCAGCCGTACGAACTCCTCGCGGAGCTCGAACGGCGTGGCCGCAATGCGACCGCCAGCCCCGAGGCGCCGGCCGCCACGGGCCGTGAATGGGTCGGTGTCGCCGCGCGCATGGCCGGGGAGCTGTACCTGGTGGCGCGCGAGGAAGCGCGCGAAGTGCTCAGCATTCCCTCGCCGCTGACACGCGTGCCCGGCGCCAAACCCTGGGTGCTGGGCCTCGCCAGCATTCGTGGCCAGCTTTGCCCGATTATCGATCTGCGCCAGTACCTGGGCGGCGGTGCGACGCCCCTGACCCGCCTGACGCGCATCATCGTCGTCAATCACCGCGATATTCCGGCCGGCCTGGTGATCGACGAAGTGCTGGGGTTCAGGCGCTTTACCGAAGCGGACTTCAGCGCCGAGGTGCCCTCGACCATCGTACAGTGCGGCCGCTTCCTCGCCGGGTCCTTCCGCCACGAGCGCGATCAGCTGCCGGTCCTGAGCCTGCGCAAGCTCCTCGAGGAGCCGGCCTTCACGGCGGCCTCGCTGTGAACGCCGGCGACCTGGTCGACACCAGCTGGCTGCGCCGGCTGAGTCTGTCGGCGGCGCTGCTGCTGCTGCTCGGCGTGGCGGCCTGGTTCCTGTGGCCCGGCGGAACGCCGCTCGCCTGGGTCGGCGTGCTGCTGGTCGCCGCCGCGCTCGTGCCGCTCGGCGTGCAGCTGGTGCAGCTGCGCTCGCTCCGCCAGACCGCCAAGCGCCAGCAGCAGGCCGCCGATGCCCAGCGGCTGGAGAACGAACGCAACCAGCGCTCGATCCTCAAACTGCTCGATGAAATGGCCAGCCTCGCCGATGGCGACCTGACCGTGCAGGCCACCGTCACCGAGGACATCACCGGCGCCATCGCCGATGCCGTCAACTACGCGGTCGAGGCGCTGCGCAAGCTGGTCGCCACGATCAACCAGTCGGCCCTGCAGCTCGACAGCGCCGCGCGCCAGACCCAGTCGCTGGGCGTGCAGCTCGGCAAGGCCAGCGCGGTGCAGACCAAGCAGATCGCTTCGGCGAGCGAGTCCGTCGCGGCGATGGCCGCCTCCACCGAGGAGGTGTCGGGCAACGCGGAGCGCGCCGCGGACGTCGCCCGCCATTCGGTCGACGTGGCGCACAAGGGTGGCGAGGCGGTGCGGCGCACGATCGACGGCATGAATACGATCCGCGAGACCATCCAGGAAACCAGCAAGCGCATCAAGCGGCTGGGGGAGAGCTCCCAGGAGATCGGCAACACCGTCGAGCTGATCAGCGATATCGCCGAGCAGACCAATATCCTGGCGCTCAACGCCTCGATCCAGGCTTCGATGGCGGGGGAGGCCGGGCGCGGTTTCGCCGTGGTGGCCGATGAGGTGCAGCGGCTGGCCGAGCGCGCCGCGACCGCAACCAAGCAGATCGACGTGCTGGTGCGCACGATCCAGACCGATACCAACGAAGCCGTGGTCTCCATGGAACGCAGCACCACCGACGTGGTCGGGGGCGCCCTGCTGGCCGAGAATGCCGGCGCCGCGCTCGAGGAGATCGAGCAGGTGTCGAACCAGATCGCGAGCCTGGTGCAGAACATCTCCGGCAGCTCGCGCAGCCAGTCGGCGGCCGCCCAGAACATCGCACGCAACACGCAGGTGCTGCGCGAGGTCAGCGTCCAGACCGCCGAAAGCACCAACGCCACGGCGCAGGCCATCGTCAAGCTCGCGGACCTGGCCGCTGCGCTGCGCAAGTCGATTTCGGGCTTTACCCTGCCGGCGCCGACCCCACAGCTCAGCGACTTCACGCGTACGGCAACGACCGCGACTTCCCCTGCTCTTGCGCCGGCGCGTGCCCCCGCGGCAGTACCCGCGCCAGCGCCCGCCGCAGGATCCGCGGGCCCACAGATCAGCCAGACCGGTACGCATACGCGCCTGAAAGCTTCCGGTGCTTCATGATGGGCGGGCCGCCACCATGACCGAACTTGCCACCCAGACCATGCAGACCGCGGCGCGCGAGATCGGCGTCGCCCTGGGTGACGCGCGCAGCGCGCTGGAAACACACGTCGAGCAGCCCGAGAACCACGCGCTCCTGGATCGCTGCTCGTTCGAGCTGCACCAGGTGCAGGGTGCGCTGCGGGTGCTCGAGATCTACGGCGCCGCACTGCTGGCCGAGGAGATGGAGCAGGTGTCGCGCTACCTGCTGGCTGCGCCGAGCGAGCGCAAGAACCGCTCCGAATCACTCGACGCGTTGATGCGCGCCATGGTGCAGCTCCCCGGCTACCTCGAGCGCGTGCTCGCCGGCGGCCGCGACCTGGCCCTGGTGCTGCTGCCGCTGCTGAATGACCTGCGCGCGGTGCGCGGCTGTGCCCTGCTCTCGGAGGGCACGCTGCTGCTGCTCAATCTCAAGTCCGACCGCCAGGCGCAGCCGACCTCGCCGGCGCCGGGCGAGCCGCCCCTGTCGCCGGCGCAATGGGCGCGGCGCCTCCGCCCGCGCTTCCAGTCGGGCCTGGTCGGCTGGATCCGCGGCGAACGGCTGGAACAGAACCTGGAAATCCTGGCGACCGTGGCGACGCGCCTGGAGCAGGTGGCCACCCAGCAGTGCGTATTCCAGCTCTGGTGGGTCGTGGGTGCGCTGCTGGAGGCCCTGCGCGAGCACGGCACCGAGAGCAGTGTCTCGATCAAGCGGCTGCTGGGCCTGGCCGATCGCGAGATCCGGCGCCTGCACGAACTCGGTGAAGTCCGCTATGCGCAGACCCCGCCGGTCGAGTTGCTGAACAATCTGCTCTATTACGTGGCGCGCTCGACGACCGCCGGGCCACGCGTGGCGGCGGTGCGCGCTTCCTTCCGCCTCAACGAGCTGCTGCCGGTCGATGAATCCATCGAGCAGGAACGCGAGAATCTCTCGGCGCCCTCGGTCAAGCTCATGCATACGGTGGCCGCTGCGATCCGCGAGGATCTGGCGCGCGTCAAGGATGTGCTCGATATCTTCGTGCGCCGCGGGGGCGGACAGGCCGAAGAGCTCAAGCCGCAGATCGAACTCTTGCGCAAGCTCGGCGATACCCTGGGGGTGCTCGGCCTCGGGGAGCTGCGCGCGCGCGTACAGGATGCCGGCGCGCGCCTGGAGGCGGTGGTGGCCGGGCGCGAGAGCGCGGACCAGGCCACGCTGGTGCAGGTCGCGGCCATTCTGATCCGGGTGGAAGACCACCTCGACGGCCAGCTGGTGGGCCTGATCCTGCCGAAGAAGCCGGCCCTGGAGGGCAACGCCGAGCCGCTCGATGAGGATTTCGAACAGGTGCAGGGCGCCGTCCTGCGCGAATGCGTCGTCAATCTGGCGCGCGTCAAGGAAAGCATCGCGCAGAATGTCAGCGGCACGCTCGATGCCGCCGGATTCGACAACTGGCTGGAACTCATGCGCGGTATCAAGGCGGGGCTCCTGATGCTCGGCAAGTCCCGCGCGGTTGAGATCGTGGACGCCATCACCGGCCAGTTGCGCCGCGTGATGCAACCCGGGGGCATGCCGTTGTCGGGAGCCTACCTGGACCGCCTGGCCGACGCGGTGGTGAGCCTGGAGTACTACATCGAAACGCTCCAGGCGGGCCGGAGCGATCCCTGGTACATGCTCGACAATGCGCAGACCTGCCTCGATGTGCTCGAGCGCGAACCCGACCAGCTCGTGCCCACGATTCCGGCGGCCGGCCCCGGCAACTACGCCCGCACCGTGCGCATCGACACGCCGGGACAGGCTCAGGCCTACGGCGGTGCGGCCATCGGCACCGGCAGCGGCGCGGATATCGACGCGACGGTCCGCACGCGCAGCCCGCCGACCCTCACGGCCGCGCCCACGCCCAGCGCCGCGGCGAGCGATCCGGAGCTGCTGAGTCTGTTCGCCGAAGAAGCCCACGAAGAGACCACGAAAATCCGTGGCCAGTATCCACGCTGGGACCAGAACCCGCTCGAGAGCGAAGCCCTGATCGCCGTGCGCCGCTCGTTCCACATGCTCAAGGGTAGCGGCCGCATGGTGGGCGTCCGCGATCTGAGCGAATTTGCCTGGGCCATGGAGAATCTGGTCAACCGGCTGATCGACGGCACGCTGGCCCGATCGCCGGAGATCCTGGAAACGCTCCGCGCCGCCGTCGCGCTCCTGCCGCAGCTGGTGGGGGAACTGAAGGTCGCGCCGGAACGGCGTACCGACACGTCGCAGCTCGTGGCGCGTGCCCACGCGCTCGCAGCCGGCAGGGACGCGGTACACAACGGCGAACCCTCGGGAGCCACGGCGAGCGTTGCGGCGGCGCCGGACGACACCATGCCGCCCGCCACTGCCGAAGCCTGGGCGGCTACCGAGCGGTTGACGCCGGCGCAGGCCGCCGCGATCGCAGCGGTAGCGGTTCCGAGGCGGCCAGTCACGGCTGCGCCGGCGCCGAGCCGCGCCGCCGCGGGCGTTGCGGCGGCAGCCGAGACCGCGGGCGGTGATGGCGTGCTGCGCGACATCTATGCGCGCGAGACCTCGAGTCACGTGGCCGCCGTGCGGCAATGGCTGAAACGCGAGCAGCCGCACGCGGCGCCCCATGTGCTGACCGAAGAGGTCTACCGGGCCTGTCACACGCTGTCCGGCAGTTCGAAGATGGCCGAGGCGCGCCACGGCACCCGGCTCGCCGAACCCCTGGATCACTGGTTGCGCAAGTCCTTCGACAATGGCGTCGGGCTCGATGATTCCGACCTGCTGCTGCTGGGCGACTGCATGGGTGCGATGGAGGCCGTGGCGGGCCAGCTCGACGAGAGCACCGGCTACTTCGTCGTGCACGATGTGCTGCGCGCGCGCATTGCGCGCGCCGAGATCGAGTTGGACCGGCGCATCGGCGAGACGGTCGAGCACGGGGAGCGTACCGGCATCCACTCCCTGTCCGCCCTGCAGAGCCGCATGTCCTCGCCGGACGCAGCGGCCTCGGCCGCAGCCGAGCCCGCCGCGGGTGCTCCCCAGCCGGCACCTGCCGTCGATTTCGACCCGGAAGTGGCCGCCATTTTCTGTGAGGAAGCGAGCGAGTTGCTCGAGGCGTCGCAGTTGGCCCTGCAGGCCTGGAATGCAGAGCCCGCGGCCGGCGAGTACCCGGCGGCGCTCAAGCGCGCCCTGCACACCTTCAAGGGTGGGGCGCGCATGGCCGGCGTCACGACCCTGGGCGACCTGGCGCATGAACTCGAGAGCCTGATCATGAATATCGGGCTCGGCACCGCCGCGGGCGACGAGCGCGCGCGCGTGGTGGCCCAGGAAGCGATCGATGAGCTGGCGCGGATGCGTGAGCAGGTCGCCAGCGGCCGCGCCGCTGCGCCGGCCACGGCCGTGATCGCGCGCCTGCAGGCTGCGGCGCGCGGCGAGGTCCCGGTGCACGCGGCGATCGCCGCGCCGCCCGCCGCGGCACCCGTCCGCAAGCCGGCGCCCGTCGCGGCCCCCGTGTCGACGCCTGTGTCGCCGCCCATGCCGGAGCATCGGGCGGCGGCGCCTGTGGCCGTGTCCCCGCCGGTGCCCGCTTCTGCGCCCGTGCCCGCGTCTACGCCGCCGCGGGCCGCGGTCGCCGCGGTCGCCGCAGTCGCCGCGGCGCCGTCCCTGAGGCCCGAGGCGCTGGGCGCGGCGTTGCCGGTGCCGCCGGGGCGCGAGCCGGTTGCCGGCGCGGAGCGCGGCGAGATGGCGAGGGTCAGCGCCGAACTGCTCGACCAGCTGCTCAATCATGCCGGCGAGGTGAGCATCTCGCGCGCGCGACTCGAGCAGCAGCTCGGCTCAGTGGAATTCAACCTGGCGGAACTCTCGCGCACGGTTACGCGCCTGAAGGAACAGCTGCGCAAGCTCGAGATCGAGACCGAAGCGCAGGTGCTGCACCGTCACGACCAGGAGCCGGGCCATCGCCAGGACTTCGATCCGCTGGAACTGGACCGTTATTCCTCCATCCAGCAGTACTCGCGCGCGCTCGCCGAATCGGCGAACGACGTCGCGAGCCTCCAGCAGCTGATCGAGAGTCTGGTCGCCGAGGCGCAAAACCAGCTGCAGCAGCAGTCGCGCACCGTTACGGAGCTGCAGAACGGGCTGATGCGCACGCGCATGGTGTCCTTCCAGCGCCACGTGCAGCGGCTGGCGCGCATCGTGCGCCAGGCGGCAGCCGATACCTCAAAGCAGGCCGAACTCGTGGTCGAAGGCGCTGCCGGCGAACTCGATCGCCAGGTGCTCGAGCGCATGCTGCCACCCTTCGAGCACCTGCTGCGCAACGCCGTCGTGCATGGCATTGAATCGCCCGCCGAACGGCGCAGCCACGGCAAACCCGAAGCCGGGCACATCCAGCTGCGCCTGCTGCGCGAAGGCGCCGAAGTGATCGTCGAGGTGAGCGACGATGGCGCGGGCATGGACCTGGCGGCGATCCGCAGCAAGGGACTGACGCTGGGGCTGATCCGCTCCGACCAGCTGCTCTCGGACGATGACGTGATGCAACTGGTGCTCGAGCCGGGGTTTTCGACCGCCGGCGCGCTCACGCAGCAGGCCGGTCGCGGCGTCGGCATGGACGTGGTGGCGACCGAGATCCGCAAGCTCGGCGGTGCGCTGCACATGGAGAGCACGCCCGGCAAGGGCACGCATTTCACGATCCGCCTGCCGCTGACCCTGGCGGTGAGCCACGCGCTGGTGGTGCGCACGGGCGATGAGTACTACGCGCTGCCGCTGCCGACCATAGAGGGTGTGGTGCGGCTGCCGCGCGAGGAAGTGGCCGCGCACCTGCGCAGCGAGAGCGCCACTTTCAGCTATGGGGAACACCGCTACCGCCTGCAGCCCCTCGCCGTGTACGTGGGCATGGAGGCCTCGCCACTGCCCGAGACCGACGCGGCGGTTCCGGTGGTACTGGTGCGCGCCGGTGAGCATTCCACGGGCCTGGTGGCGGACGAACTGGTCGGCAGCCGCGAGATCGTCGTCAAGCCAGTGGGGCCGCAGATCGCCTCGATTCGCGGCATCTCCGGTGCGACCATCCTGAGCGACGGGAGGGTGGTCATCATCCTCGACATCGCTGCACTGGTGCGCGGTGAATGGCGCACGCGCGCCACTCCGCTCCGTGAGCGGGGCGACCGCCGCATCTTCGCGCTGGTCGTGGACGATTCCATCACCGTGCGGCGCGTCACGCAGCGGCTCCTCGAGCGCAACGGCATGCGGGTGATGACTGCGCGCGATGGCATGGACGCCGTGGCGCTGCTCGCCGAACATGTGCCCGCCATCATCCTGCTCGATATCGAGATGCCGCGCATGGATGGCTACGAGGTCGCCGCCCAGGTGCGCTCCGAACCACGCCTGCGTGAGGTGCCGATCATCATGATCACCTCGCGCGTTGGCGAAAAGCACCGCGCGCGCGCGATCGAGCTGGGTGTCGATGACTATCTGGGCAAGCCCTACCAGGAAAGCCAGCTGATCGATGCGATCGCACCTCTGGTGGCGCGCCGGCGCGCCGCGGTGGCGGCTACCGGCTCCGGACGATGAGTGAGGGGAGCGGGGAGATCTATAGCCTGCTGGTGCCGCTGGCCGGTGCACGGCTCCTGGTACCGCGGGCCTGCGTCGCCGAAATCATGGGGTTCCAGGCGCCCTCTGCCATGATCGGTGCACCGCCGTGGTACCTCGGCGTGGTGAACTGGAACGGGCGGCAGGCGCCGCTGGTTTCCTTCGAGGGCCTGTGCGGCCAGCCCGCGCCCGCGGTCAGCAGCCGGTCGCGACTGGTGCTGCTGCACGCGCTCGGCGAGCGGCTCGATGCCGGCGTCTACGCCATCGTCTCGCAGGGATTTCCCCAGCTGCTGCGCGTCAACGCCGACGTCATCCGGCCCGATCCGGGCTACGCGGTGCCCGCGGGCGATCCGGTGCTGTGCCGCGTGCGCATGCTCAACGAGACACCATTGATCCCGGATCTCGAGCGCGTCGAATCGATGGTGGCAGACGAAACCACGATTGCGCCCGTGTAGCTGGCGCGGCCCGCGAGGTCCTCAGGGCGTGCCCAGATCGCCGGCGAGCGCCTGCATGGCCGCCAGCGCGGCGAGCGGCGCCGTTTCCGTGCGCAGGATGCGCGGCCCCAGGGTGCAGGCCTGAAATCCGGCCTGCTGCGCCAACCCCTGTTCGCGTTCGCTCAGGCCTCCTTCGGGCCCGACCAGCAGGGCTGCGCTGCGACTTTCCCGGGTGACCAGGCCGGCGAGCGCCGCGCCCGCCCCGGGCACCAGCATCAGGCGCAGCGTCTCGCCGCCGGCTGCGATAGCCGCGCAGGCCGCCTCGAGCTGGCTGATATCGTGTACGCGCGGTGGGAGATTGCGCCCACACTGTTCGCAGGCGCTGATCGCGACGGCCTGCCAGCGTTCACGCCGCTTCGCCAGAGCCGGTGCGGCGAGTCGCACCACGCTGAAATCACACGTCAGGGGCATGATCGCCGTGACGCCGAGTTCCGTGGCCTTCTGGACGATCAGATCCATGCGCTCGCCGCGCGCGATGCCCTGCAGGAGCGAGACGCGCAGGGGCGATTCGCGCTCCACGGCGCGGTGGGCGTCGACCCGCACCATGGCGCGCCCCGGGCCGCCCGCCACCAGCTCGGCGGCATACTCTCCGCCGCGGCCGTTAAAGAGTGTCAGCGCTGCGCCGGGGCGCAGCCGGAGCACGCGCAGCAGGTGCGCGGACTGCGCTGCCGGCAGCGGCAGTTCCTGGGCGCTGGCGAGCGCGAAGTCGACAAACACGCGGATCGTGCGCATGGCAATGGGAGTGGCAACGGGGGATCGCGCCCGGTTCAGGCGGCGCAGCTGTGCTCGACGCATTCCGCGACGACGTCGATCATCAGGTCGATCTCCTCGGGGGAAATGACGTAGGGAGGCATGCAATAGATTACGCCGCCGAGCGGCCGCAGCAGCACGCCGCGCGACAGCGCGTGCTGGTAGGCGCGCAAGGCCCGCCGCTCCTGCCAGGGAAAGGGTTCGCGGGTCTTGCGGTCACGCACGGTCTCGATGGCGAGAATCATGCCGGACTGACGCACTTCCGCCACGTGCGGGTGCGCGGCGAGCGGGGCGGCCCGCGCTGCCATGCGCGCGGCCAGGACGCCGTTGCGTTCGAGCACCGGTTCGGTGGCGAATATCTCCAGCGTGGCGAGCGCGGCGGCGCAGGCGAGGGGATTGCCGGTATAGCTGTGCGAATGCAGGAAGGCGCGCTGGGCGGTGTACTCGTCATAAAACGCTGCATACACGGCCTCGCCCGTGAGCACGGCCGAGAGGGGCAGGTAGCCACCCGTCAGTCCCTTCGACAGGCACAGGAAGTCGGGCGCGATGCCGGCCTGGTCGCAGGCAAAGAAGCTGCCGGTGCGGCCAAAGCCCACGGCGATCTCATCGGCGATCAGGTGCACCTGGTGGCGGTCGCAGGCCGCGCGCAGCAGTTGCAGGTACACGGGGTGGTACATGCGCATGCCGCCGGCGCACTGCACCAGCGGTTCGACGATCACCGCCGCGAGCTCGCCGGCGTGGCGTTCCAGGGCCGCTTCCATGACCGCCATGCTGCCCCGGGAATGCTCCTCCCAGCTGACGCCGGCTTCGCGCAGGTAGCAGTCAGGCGCGGGCACGCTGATCACGGGCAACAGCAGGGGCTGGTAGACCTCCCGATACAGCGCCACGTCCCCCACACTCAGCGCGCCCAGGGTTTCGCCGTGATAGCTGTTGCTCAGCGCAAGGAAGCGGCGCTTGCCGCCCAGGCCGCAATTGCGCCAGTAGTGAAAGCTCATTTTCAGCGCCACTTCGACCGCGGCCGAGCCGCTGTCGGCATAGAAGCAGCGGGTCAAGGCGGGGGGCGCGAGTGCCGTGAGCTGTTCGGCCAGCGTGATCGCCGGCTCGTGCGTGAAGCCGGCGAGCAGCACATGCTCGAGCCGGGCGGCCTGCGCGGCCACCGCGCCGCTGATGCGGGCATTGGCGTGGCCGAACAGATTGGTCCACCAGGAACTGATTGCGTCGAGATAACGGTGGCCGTCGTAGTCCTCGAGCCACACGCCAGCCCCGCGCCGCACCGGGATCGGCGGCAGCGCTTCATGATCCTTCATCTGCGTGCACGGATGCCACACGTGGCGCAGATCGCGCGCCGCCAGTGCGGCGTTGTCCTGTTCACTGGGGTTCACGCCGGCATTTTGGCATCATGGGCGGCATCGTGCAGTACGCCACCAGCATTGACCCGGTCACCGGCCTGTTGTGCCAGGCGCGCCAGGTGCTCTCAACCCATTGCGACCCGCGGCCGCCGGGAATGATGCCCGAGCTGATCGTCGTCCATGGCATCAGCCTGCCCCCGGGGGAGTTTGGCGGACCCTGGATCGAGCGGCTGTTCACCGGCAACCTCGACGCGAGCGTGCACCCGTTTTTCCAGAGCCTGGCGGACCTGCGGGTCTCGACGCATCTGCTGGTGCGGCGCGATGGGGAGCCGGTGCAATTCGTGCCCTTCGGACTGCGTGCCTGGCACGCCGGCGCCTCGAGCTGGCAGGGACGCAGCGCCTGCAACGATTTCTCCGTCGGCGTCGAACTCGAGGGGACCGATGACACGGCCTATGAGGAACCGCAATACCAGGGGCTGGCCTGGCTCATCAAGGCCCTGTGCGCGGCCTATCCCACCCTGTCGAGCGAACGCGTGGTGGGCCACAGCGAGATCGCGCCGGGCCGCAAGAGCGATCCGGGGCCGGCCTTCGACTGGGCCCGCCTGCGCAAGCTCCTCGGCTGAACTGCGGCGCACGCCGACGAATCAGGGCTTGGCGCCGCGCTCGCGCCGCCACATCACTTCACTCCCGCTCGCCTGCCGCGCCAGCACCCGCGCCAGCACGAACAGCAGATCGGAGAGCCGGTTGAGGTACCGGAGCGAATGCGGGCCGAGCGCTGCGGAGCGCGCCAGCGCCCAGCAGCGTCGCTCGGCGCGCCGGCAGATCGAACGCGCCAGATGGCAGTTCGCGGCCGCCACGCCGCCGCCGGGCAGCACGAACTCGCGCAGCGCCGGCAGGTCCGCATTCCAGCCTTCGACCAGCGCCTCCAGGGTTTCCACCTGCGGCTCGCGGATCATCACGCTGCCGGGGATCGCCAGTTCGCCGCCCAGGTCGAACAGGTCGTGCTGGATGTTCAGCAGCTGCGCCGCCATGGGCCCGGGGAGCCCGGCGCTCGCCAGCAGCACTCCGATCGCGCTGTTGAGCTCATCGACCGAACCACAGGCTTCGATGCGTGCGCTGTCCTTGGGCACGCGGGTGCCGTCCGCCAGCCCGGTGGTGCCGTCATCGCCCGTGCGCGTCACGATTTTCGAGAGCCGGTTCCCCATGGGGGCAAGCTACCTCATGCGGTAGCGCATGGCGAGCGTCAGCGCGCGCCCCGCCGTGTTGTAGCCGCTGGCGAGTTCGTAGCGCCGGTCGAGGGCGTTATCAAGGCGCAGCTGCACCGACCAGCCGGGGGCCAGCTCGTAGCGGCAGCCGAGGTTCAGGAGTGCATACCCGCCGAGGTTGACGGGGCCAAAGTCGACGCGCGGCCCGGCCAGCTGCAGTCCGGCGTCGGCGCTGAACCTTGCAGTCTCATACAGGGCGCTGGCCAGGGCGTTGCGGCGCGCGCGGCGCAGAAGTTCCTCTCCGGTGGTCAGATTGCGCGGGTCCTGGATGGAGTAGCTGCCCCGCAGCTGCCAGGGGCCGCTGTGCCAGCGGTATTCCGCGTCAGCGCCGCGTATGCGTGACTGCGCGACATTCTGCGCCTGGTAGATGAAATTCACCGGATCGATCAGTACGTACTGGATCAGCCCATCCACGCGGTTCTCAAAGGCAGACAGGCGCAGTTCCTGGCTTGCGGCGGGTATCCAGCGCAGACCGAGCCGCCCCTGGCGCGAGCGCTCGGGTTGCAGATCGGGATTGCCCCCAAAGCCAAAGCGATCGGTACTGTCGGGGGCGTGAAAGGCCGTGCCGAGCGCGAGGGTGCCACGCAGGCCGGGACGCAGGGTGCGCGCGTATTCGATATTCCCGGTGCCGCGCGAGCCGAAAGTCTCATGGTGCGTGTAGCCGAGCGCCAGCAACAGGTCATTGGCACCACTGTGCAGCTGGTCCTGGGCGTAGGCGAGCAGGGCGTGTGTATGGACATCGTATTGGGTAGGAAAGCCGAATGCCGAACCCGAGAGGCTCTCCGTGTGCTCGCTCGAGACGACGGCACCGACTGTCAGTTCATTCGCGCCATTGGCGCGCCAACCATACTGCGCGTCGAGTGTGTTGCGCCGCGTGCGGTCATAGTCGGCCGAATCGCGTTGCACGACGTCGGCCGAGACGCGGCTGAGCGTGATGCGTGCGTTGCGGCCGGCAGCGCCGCTCCAGTCGGCCCCTGCCGCGTAGCTCGCGTCGAGAAAATTCTCCGAGGCCGCCGTGCCGAAATCGGAATAGGCGGACTTGCCCTCCGCCCGCCACAACTGCGCGCGCAGGCCCAGCGCGTCGCTGGCGGCGAAACGCAGCTGCGCGTTGGCGCTGGTATTGTTGTAGTCGCCCGGATCGCTCGCGTCACGGCGCGGAGGGAAGCCATCTGACCGTTCGTAGGCGAGGCTGCCACCCGCGGCGAGCCGGTCGCTCAAGTTTCCGCCGGCGTCCGCGGCCAGTACCGTGGTGCCGTAGCGGCCCACGGAGCCATACACCGAGGCTCCGGAAGCCGCCCCGGCGCGCGTGATGATGTTGACGACGCCGCCGATGGCGTCCGTCCCATACAGGCTCGAACGCGCACCCTTGATGATTTCGATCCGCTCGATGGATTCAGGCTGGATGTTCTGGAGCGCCGCGCCGCCAATGGTGCCGGGATTGATGCGCACGCCGTCGAGCAGCACGGTGGTGTGATCGCTGTCGGTGCCACTCAGGAATATCGAGGCCGGTTGCCCGGGTCCGCCGGTGCGCGCGATCTCCACTCCGCTGTGTCCGGCGAGCAGCTCCGCCACGTCCCCGGCCAGCGACCGCTCGATTTCCGCGCGCGTGATCACGATGACCGGAACCGCAAGTTCTTCACTGTCGGTGCGGGTCCGCGTCGCGGTCACGACGATCTCGCCGCTGGAGTCGGCGTCCGCCGCCGCGGCCGGCGTATCCGCTGCCTGGGCGCACGCGCCCGCCATCGCCAGCGCGATCGCGCCAGCCCAGATTGTGAATGCCAATTTCAAGGAAACTCCTCCACGCCCGCCCGCGTGACTGGAACGCCGAATAACCCGGCGGCACCGCGGGATCGGAGGATGGCTGGATGACAGCCAGCCCGGCGCCCGCCGCGCCACTGGGACTGAAGGTGTCAAGCCGGTCTCCGGGCTCGCGAGTGATCGTGAGAACGATCTGCGGGATCGCCTTCCCATGCCCACACCCCCTTTATGGATGTGGCGCGCAGTGGCCAAGATTGATACCGCGAAACTCGCTTACCGTTGCGGGGGCAGCGCCGGAATGGCAGGCAGGCTATGCACCTGGCCTGCGTCACCGGCTTCCCGAGCACCTGACAACGGCAGGCACTCTAGGCAGGCGGCTCGCGCCTGTCAACGCTCGATCACGCGCCGGCCGCGTTACTATTGCGCCATGCCATCCAGGGAACTGAGCGCCGCCCTCGAGGCCGCGCGCGCGGCGGCCGAGGTCATCCAGGCTTCCTACCGCCGCAATCTCGCGGTCACGCTCAAAGCCGACCGCTCGCCGGTCACGGCGGCGGACGTGGAGGCCGAGCGCGTGATCCACGCGGTGCTCGCCGCGCATTTTCCGGACTACGGCTTCTACGGTGAGGAGACGGGCCAGCACGCGATGGAGGCCGGGAATGTCTGGCTCGTCGACCCCATCGATGGCACCAAGTCCTTCGTGCGCGACTGCCCGTTTTTTTCCACGCAGATCGCGTTGCGGCGCGCGGGCCGCCTGGTGCTTGGGGTGTCCAGCGCTCCCGCCTACGGCGAGCTTGCCTGGGCCGAGGAGGGGAGCGGCGCCTTTCTGGATGGCAAGGCCATCCATGTCAGCGCCGTGGGCTCCTTGAGCGATGCGATCCTGTCCACGGGCAACCTCAGGACGCTGGCTGCCGCTCCCGCCGCCTGGTCCCGCTACGGTGCGCTCGTCGGGCAGGTCAACCGGCTGCGCGGCTACGGCGATTTCCTGCACTACCACCTGCTGGCACGCGGATCGCTCGAAGCCGTGATCGAATCGGA